>Ga0105251_10000997_pt1 | contig 24800 bp, 25 predicted proteins | sample KBSS64metaG_FD_80424 | JGI IMG/M metagenome (GOLD analysis project Ga0105251, IMG submission 80424) | Switchgrass rhizosphere microbial communities from Kellogg Biological Station, Michigan, USA - KBS S6-4 metaG | ecosystem: Host-associated > Plants > Roots > Rhizosphere > Soil | place...
CTTCGCGCGGGGGCAGGGCAGTGGTGTCTTCGCTCATGGTGATGCGTAACTCGTGGGTAGTGCCGTCCCGGCCGGAGCCGGCGGCGGTTGCCTGGGAATCGCGCGCGAACGGGTCACTGCGCAACTGCTGGATCAGGTCATCAGGGTACCGGTACGCGGCGTTTACGCCTAGTTCGCCGACGTTCACGCGCTATGCTGCGCCGCAGCAACGGTGCTGCAGGGGGCGGGCACTACCGGCTGGCGGGAGCCGCCATCACAATAGGGCTCCGTTACTGCACAGCGATGTCGTTGCCCATGGCCCTCAATCCGTACGATCTGTTCGATGTCGGCTCACTGCTCAGCGACGAGGAACGCGCCGTGCAGGCGACGGTGGCGCGCTTCACCGACGAACGCGTGCTGCCGATCATCGGCGACGCCTTCGACCAGGGCCGGTTCCCGGACGAACTGATCCCGGAGATCGCCTCGCTGGGCCTGCTCGGCTCCAGCCTGCCGGAGCAGTACGGCGGTGGCGGGTTGAACGCGGTGAGCTACGGCCTGATCTGCCAGGAACTGGAACGTGGCGACTCGGGCCTGCGCAGCTTCGTCTCGGTGCAGAGCTCGCTGTGCATGTACCCCATCCATGCCTATGGCAGCGAGGAACAGCGCCTGCGCTGGTTGCCGGACATGGCCGCCGGCCGGGTGATCGGCTGTTTCGGGCTGACCGAAGCGCACGGCGGTTCGGACCCGGCGGCGATGAAGACGCGCGCGGTGAAGGACGGCGGCGACTGGGTGATCAACGGCAGCAAGATGTGGATCACCAGCGGCCCGGTGGCCGACATCGCCATTGTCTGGGCGCACACCGAAGACGGCATCCAGGGCTTCGTGCTGGAGAAGGGCATGCCCGGCTTCACCACCCAGGAGATCAAGCACAAGATGAGCCTGCGCGCCTCGCTGACCGGCGCGCTGTTCTTCGACAACGTGCGCGTGCCCGAGCGCAACCGGTTGCCCAACGTGCAGGGACTGAAGGGTCCGCTGGGCTGCCTCAACCAGGCCCGCTATGGCATCAGCTGGGGCCCGATCGGCGCGGCGGTGGCCTGCCTGGACGAAGCGCTGGGCTATACCAAGGAGCGGGTGCTGTTCGGCCGCCCGGTGGCGGCCACACAGAGCGCGCAGATCAAGCTGGCCGACATGGCCCGGCGCATCACCACGGCACAGTTGCTGTCGCTGCAGCTGGGCCGGCTCAAGGATGCGGGGCAGCTGCAGCCGCAGCAGGTCAGCCTGGCCAAGTGGAACAACTGCCGCATGGCCATCGATATCGCGCGCGAATGCCGCGACCTGCTGGGCGGTGCCGGCATCACCACCGAGCACGTGGCGATCCGGCATGCGTTGAACCTGGAATCGGTGATCACCTATGAGGGCACCGAGACAGTGCACCAGCTGGTGATCGGGCGCGAGCTGACCGGCATCAACGCGTTCTGAGTGCGTCCGGCACGACCAACGGTCGTGCCCTACCGGTATTTATCGACCGTGGGTCGATACGCCTCACGCCCCGCCGGCGAAACCGGACTGCCGCCACGCTTCGTACATCACGACGGCGACCGTGTTGGACAGATTCAAACTGCGGTTGTCCGGCTGCATCGGCAGGCGCAGGCGCCGCCCATCCGGCAGCGCGTCCAGCACTTCCTGCGGCAGGCCACGGGTTTCCGGGCCGAACAGGAACGCGTCGCCGTCTTCGAACTGCTGGGTGTCGTACCGCACGCTGCCGCGGGTGCTCAGGGCGAACAGGCGCTTGGGCGCTATCACCTGCAGGGCGGTGTCCAGGTCTGGATGCACCTGCAGTCGAGCGTATTCGTGGTAATCCAGGCCGGCGCGCTTGAGCTGCTTGTCGCTCAGGTCGAAACCGAGCGGCTCGATCAGGTGCAGTCGCGCGCCGGTGTTGGCGCAGAGCCGGATCACATTGCCGGTATTCGGGGGAATTTCCGGCTGGAACAACACAACATGAAACGTAGGGGTGGCATTCATCGTGCAAGTGTACGCGGAGCGTACGCGTGCTCGCAGGTAACGACCGTGGGTCGTTACGCCTCCAGGCCTTACGGGCGGACCAGCACCGAAGCGGTTTCCAGGGCGAAGGCCTGCAGGTCGCTCGGCGACGGACGCACCTGCAGGGTCGGCAGGTTGATGATCACGTCGCGGGCCAGGACACCGGCGGCCGAGGCCAGCGCACCCACGTAGTCGGTGCTGCGGTCGGCCTGTTCGGCGGCCAGTGCTTCACGCTGTTCGGCGCTCGGGCGCACTTCGACGGCGGCCAGGGTGGTGACGCGGCGGCTGTCGGCCAGTTCGGCGCGGTATTCGGCGATCTGCCCGGCGGTCGGGCGCACTTCCACCAGCGCCAGGGTCGGAATGCTGCTGGTGCGCTCGACTTCGGCCTGGGCCAGCTGGTCGGCGGACGGACGGACCTGCACGGTGGGCAGGGTGGTGATGGCGGAGGCGGCATGCACGTTCGAAACAAACGCGGAGCCGGCAGCGAGGGCGATGGCGATTGCGATGGTCTTGGTGTTCATGGCGGGGCCTGTTTAGTGTTGGTGAGCAGTGGTGTGGTAGTAAGGTAGTACACCGAATCTGGGGATGCAAGAACAATTTGCAGATTCCGTGTTTTGTTCAGCGATCAGTCAGCTTCCATTTGATCGCTTCCTTTCCGCATCCAGATCAAAGCAGACTTCGTGCCAACTTTTAATCGTTGATTTGAAAGGGTTTTATGGGGAGCCGGGAGTGTCCGCTGTCCGGACACCTGTCCGATCCGATGCGTTGCGGGTGTCCGGACAATCGTTCAGGCAGGCGGCGCACCCGCCACCCCGGTGCCTTCAGAACCGAGAAAGTTCCCCTACATGGGCAGTGACTGTTGGCCGATGCCCCAGGCCGGCGTCCCGGGCTAGCATCCACCCTTCACTTTCATGACCAAGGATCCGGAATGACCGTCCAACTTCGACCGCGTGCCGCTTTGCTGGCCGTTGCGCTCTCTGCTGCGCTGGGCAGCCTTGCTCCGGCACCGGCCATGGCCAAGCCGGCCCAGGTCGCCAAGGTCGACATTCCGTATGAAGCGTTCACCCTGCCCAACGGCCTGCGCGTGGTGGTGCACACCGACCGCAAGGCGCCGATCGTGGCGGTGAACGTCTGGTACCACGTGGGCAGCAAGGATGAACCGGCCGGCCGCACCGGCTTCGCGCACCTGTTCGAACACCTGATGTTCCAGGGCAGCGAGAACCACGCCGGCGAGTACTTCGAACCGTTCAAGCAGGTCGGCGTGACCGGCCAGAACGGCACCACCAACACCGACCGCACCAACTACTTCGAGAACGTGCCCACCACCGCGCTGGACATGGCGCTGTGGATGGAATCGGATCGCATGGGGCACCTGCTCGGCGCGATCGACCAGGCCGCGCTCGACGAACAGCGCGGCGTGGTGCAGAACGAAAAGCGCCAGGGCGAGAACCAGCCCTATGGCCAGGTGTGGGAAAAGCTCAACCGGGCGCTGTACCCGGAGGGCCACCCGTACCACCACAGCGTGATCGGCTCGATGAACGACCTCAACGCCGCCTCGCTGGATGACGTCAAGAACTGGTTCCGTACCTGGTACGGCCCGAACAACGCGGTGCTGGTGCTGGCCGGCGACATCGACGTGGCCACGGCCAAGGAGAAGGTCGCGCGCTACTTCGGCGATATCCCGGCCGGCCCGAGCATGGCCCAGCCCAAGGTGGACGTGGCCAAGCGCGAGAAGTCGACCCGCGAAACCATGACCGACAAGGTGCCGCAGGCACGCATCTACCGCGCCTGGAACGTCGCCCAGACCGGCACCACCGACATCGACCAGCTGCAGCTGTTCGCGCAGGTCCTCGGCGGTGCGAAGTCCTCGCGCCTCGACCAGCGCCTGCTGCACCAGGACAAGCTGGTGGACAACATCAGTGCCGGTGCCTACACCTCGCAGCTGGGCTCGAACTTCATGATCATGGCCACGGTCAAGCAGGGCGTGGACCCGGCCAAGGTCGAAGCGATCATCGACGAGGAAGTGCGCCGCCTGGTGAAGGACGGCCCCACCGCCGACGAGCTGAGCCGTGGCAAGACCGCGTTCCGTGCCGGCTTCATCCGTGGCATCGAACGCATCGGCGGCTTCGGCGGCAAGGCCGATGCGCTGGCCGAATGCACCGTGTTCGAGGGCGATCCGGGCTGCTTCCGCCGTTCGCTGGCCAACATCGACGCGGCGACCGCCGCCGACGTGCGCGCCGCCGGCGCCAAATGGCTGGGCGCCGGCGACCACACCCTGGTGGTGGAACCGGGCGCGCGCGTGGCGCTGCCGGAACTGCCGTCGGCCACGCCCAAGCCGTTCACCGTGCCGGCCGTCGACCCGAAGTTCAGCACCGGTCCCAACGTGGTCGACCGCAGCACCGGCGTGCCGCAGACCAAGAGCTTCCCGGACCTGAAGTTCCCGCAGCTGCACCGCGCCACCCTGAAGAACGGCACCCAGGTGATCCTGGCCGAGCGCCACGACATTCCGGTGGTGCAGTTCAGCTATGAATTCCCGGGCGGTTTCACCGCAGACCAGGGCCGCAAGTCCGGCACCGCCAACTTCACCATGGACCTGATGGGCGAGGGCGCCGGCAAGCTGGGCGCACTGCCGTTCGCCAATGCCGCCGATGCGCTGGGCGCCAACCTGGGTGCTTCGGCATCGCTGGACAGCACCAGTGTCTATCTGTCGGCGTTGAAGGAAAACCTGGCGCCGTCGCTTGCGCTGTATGCGGACATGCTGCGCCAGCCGCGCTTCGACCAGGCCGAGATCGACCGGGTCAAGGCGACCTGGATCGCCGGCATCCACCAGGAGAAGGTCAACCCGAGTGCCGCGGCAATGCGGGTGCTGCCGCCGCTGCTGTATGGCGCCGGCCATCCATACGCCATCCCGTTCACCGGCAGCGGCAATGAAGCGGACATCCAGTCGCTGACCCGTGCCGACCTGGTCGATTTCCACCGCGACTGGCTGCGCCCGGAGCAGGGCACGCTGATCGTGGTGGGCGACACCACCCTGAAGGAAATCGTGCCGCTGCTGGAACGCGAGTTCGGTGACTGGAAGAGCGCCGGCCCGGCCCCGCAGGTCAAGCCGCTGGTCGACGTGGCCCGCCCGGCCAAGGCCCGCGTGTACCTGATCGACCAGCCCGGCGCGGTGCAGGCCAACCTGTATGCCGGCCAGGTCGTGCCCTCCAGCATGGACCCGGGCGCCACCCGCTTCGACATCGCCAACGGCGTGCTGGGTGGCGACTTCACCTCGCGCCTGAACATGAACCTGCGCGAGGACAAGCACTGGTCCTATGGCGCCCGTACCCTGGCCAGCAGCACGCTGGGGCAGCGCCCGTGGATGGGCATGGCGCCGGTGCAGATCGACAAGACCGCCGATGCGATGAAGGAAATGCAGAAGGAAATCGCTGACTTCGCCTCCGGCGCGGAAGCGGTCACCCCGGCCGAAGTCACCCGCATCCGCAACATCCAGAACCTGAGCCTGCCGGGCGCGTACGAAACCGCCAGCGCGGTGCTGGGCACCATCAGCGGCATCGTCCGTTACCAGCGCCCGGACGACTACGTGTTCAAGCGCAAGGCCGAGATCGAAGCGATGACCCCGGCCCAGGTGCAGCAGGCCGCCGCCACCCTCGACCCGAAGACCATGACCTGGGTGGTGGTGGGCGACCTGAAGCAGACCGAAGCCCCGATCCGAGCCCTGGGCCTGGGCGAGGTGGTGGTCATCGATGCAGACGGCAAGCCGGTGAAATAAAAGGCGCCGGCGACAACCCCGTAGAGCCGGGCTCTGCCCGGCTGCTCTTCCCGGCTGCTCCGGACCCATCTACCTGCGATTCAGCGTGTTCAGGCAAACTGCCTCAATGACCTTCACGAGCGTCCCCACCATGCGCCTTCTGCTGCTCTCCGTCCTGACCCTCAGCGCCACTGCCTGCACCTGGGTGCCGATCGAACCGGTGGGCAAGACGGTGCGGGTGCTTCCGGCCGGGCCGGTCCCGACCGGCTGCATCGACAAGGGCGAGGTGGTGGTGACGGTCAAGAGCAAGGTCGGCTTCTACAACCGCAACCCCCTGCGGGTCCAGGAAGAGCTCGAAACCCTGGCCCGCAACGAGGCGCCCAGCGCCAGCGCCAACGCGGTCCAGGCCTCGGGACTGCCGGCCGACGGCAGCCAGCGGTTCCGCGCGTTCCAGTGCCCGCCACGCTGAATCCGTCACGGTCCAGCCGCACCATACGCCTGAAGCTGAATCCGTAAAGGTGCGGTGAAAGGCCGGGGGGCTTACAATAGCGCCCCCTTTGCCTGAGCCTTGGCGCTAACTGATGCTCTTCAAGAATGTATCGATCGCCGGCCTGGCGCACATCGACGCGCCGCATACGCTGACGTCGAAGGAAATCAACGAACGCCTGCAGCCGACGCTGGATCGCCTGGGTATCCGCACCGACGTGCTCGGCGATATCGCCGGCATCCACGCGCGTCGCCTGTGGGACGCGGACATGCTCGCCTCTGACGCCGCGACCCTGGCTGCCCGCAAGGCGCTGGAAGACGCCGGCATCGGCGCCGACAAGATCGGCCTGCTGGTCAACACCTCGGTCAGCCGCGATTACCTGGAGCCGTCCACGGCGAGCATCGTCTCGGGCAACCTCGGCGTCAGCGACCAGTGCATGACCTTCGACGTCGCCAATGCCTGCCTGGCCTTCATCAACGGCATGGACATCGCCGCCCGCATGCTGGAACGCGGCGAGATCGACTACGCCCTGATCGTCGACGGCGAAACCGCCAACCTGGTCTACGAGAAGACCCTCGAGCGCATGGCCCTGCCGGGCGTGACCGCCGATGACTTCCGCAACGAGATGGCCGCCCTGACCCTGGGCTGCGGTGCCGCGGCGATGGTGATGGCGCGCACCGAACTGGTGCCCGACGCACCGCGATACCGCGGTGGCGTGACCCGCTCGGCCACCGAGTGGAACCAGCTGTGCCGCGGCAACCTGGACCGCATGGTCACCGACACCCGCATGCTGCTGATCGAAGGCATCAAGCTGGCCCAGAAGACCTTCATGGCCGCCCGCGAAGCGCTGGGCTGGGCCGTGGAAGAGCTTGACCAGTTCGTGATCCACCAGGTCAGCCAGCCGCACACCGCCGCCTTCATCAAGAACTTCGGCATCGACCCGAAGAAGGTGATGACCATCTTCGGCGAGCACGGCAACATCGGCCCGGCCTCGGTGCCGATCGTGCTGAGCAAGCTCAAGCAGCTGGGCAAGCTGAAGAAGGGCGACCGCATCGCCCTGCTCGGCATCGGCTCGGGCCTGAACTGCTCGATGGCGGAAGTGGTCTGGTAAGCAGTCCGCTGCGTTGATTCCAAGGGCCGGTTTACCGGCCCTTTCTACAGGTGCGTTGCATGCCCAAGCTTCCCGGTTACCCCCCCCATCCCCAACGCTTTGAAGTCCGCCCCGGCTTGTCGATGAACTATCTCGACGAAGGTCCGCGCGATGGCGAGGTGGTGGTGATGGTCCACGGCAACCCGTCGTGGAGCTATTACTGGCGCACCCTGGTGGCCGGGTTGTCGGACCGCTACCGCTGCATCGTGCCGGACCATATCGGCATGGGCCTGTCCGACAAGCCGGATGACGCGCACTACGAGTACACCCTGCAGTCGCGCGTGGACGACCTGGACGCGCTGCTGGCGCACCTGGGCATCACCGGCCCGGTCACCCTGGCCGTGCACGACTGGGGCGGCATGATCGGCTTCGGCTGGGCGCTGTCGCACCACGCCCAGGTCAAGCGCCTGGTGGTGCTCAACACCGCCGCCTTCCCGATGCCGGCAGCCAAGAAGATGCCGTGGCAGATCGCCCTGGGGCGGCACTGGAAGATCGGTGAGTGGATCATCCGCACCTTCAATGGATTCTCGTCCGGCGCCTCGTGGCTGGGCGTGGAACGGAAAATGCCGGCCGACGTGCGCCGCGCCTATGTCTCCCCGTACAACAGCTACGCCAACCGGATCAGCACCATCCGCTTCATGCAGGACATCCCGCTGAGCCCGGCCGACAAGGCCTGGTCGCTGCTGGAACGTGCCGGCAAGGCGCTGCCGACCTTCGCCGACCGCCCGGCCTTCATCGGCTGGGGCCTGCGCGACTTCGTGTTCGACCACCACTTCCTGAAGGGCTTCCAGGCCGCGCTGCCGCAGGCGCAGGTGCATGCGTTCGAGGATGCCGGGCACTACGTGCTGGAAGACAAGCACGAAGTGCTGGTGCCGGAGATCCGGGCGTTCCTGGACAAGAATCCGGTTTGACGGCGTACCGACCAACGGTCGGTACCTACCTCGGGTGCACCGGTAGGTGACGACCGTTGGTCGTCACGCGCACCGGTCACGCTGCGTCGGGGTGGTCCTCGCCGTCCCGCCAGGCCCAGCTTTCCAGGGTCAGCGCCGGCAGCCCATGGATCGACCGCGCCTTGTCGCACTGCGGGCTGGCCTTGCCGAACTCCCACGACGCGTCCACCTCGCGGCACACGCTGGGCCGGTTGGGATGGATGCTGCAGCGTGAATACACCCCGATCTCGGCATCCAGCGCCACGCAGCGCACCGGCTTGGACAGGGTGCCGCGCATGCACAGGCGGTGCGGGTCCAGCACCTGGGTGAGTTCGTGCGGCACGCCGCCGGGGGTGACCTCGTCCGATTCCATCCAATGGAACGCCACGCGGTACTGGGTACAACAGGCGCCGCAGGTCATGCACGGATGGGACATGGGGTGCCGGCCTTGGGCGGCTGTATACATCGGGAGAAGGGCGCGAATTTTCCATGCTGGCGGCCGCCGCGCAAGAATTTTCTGCAGCGGCGACAATGAACGGATGAACAGCCCGATCAACATCGCCGCGCGCCTGCCCGAGCTGGCCCGTGAACGCCCCGACCAGATCGCCATCCGCTGCCCCGGCAAGCCCGGCCCGGACGGCATGGCGCGCTACGACGTCACCCTGGATTACCGCACCCTGGACGCCCGCAGCGACGCCATGGCCGCCGGCCTGGCCGGCTATGGGATCGGCCGCGGGGTGCGCGCGGTGGTGATGGTGCGTCCGTCGCCCGAGTTCTTCCTGCTGATGTTCGCGCTGTTCAAGAACGGCGCGGTGCCGGTGCTGGTCGACCCCGGCATCGACAAGCGCGCGCTGAAACAGTGCCTGGACGAAGCCCAGCCGCAGGCCTTCATCGGCATCGCACTGGCCCATGTGGCGCGGCTGGCCCTGCGCTGGTGCCCGACCGCGACCCGGCGGGTCACGGTCGGGCGGCGCTGGGGCTGGGGCGGCACCACCCTGGCCCGGCTGGAAGCCGACGGTGCGCGCCACCCGCGGCCGATGGCCGCCACCGATGGCGAAGACGTGGCCGCGCTGCTGTTCACCAGCGGCTCGACCGGCGTGCCCAAGGGCGTGGTTTACCGCCACCGCCATTTCGTGGGTCAGGTCGAGCTGTTGCGTGCCGCGTTCGGCATGGAGGCCGGCGGCGTCGACCTGCCAACCTTCCCGCCATTCGCATTGTTCGACCCGGCGCTGGGGCTGACCTCGGTGATCCCGGACATGGACCCCACGCGCCCGGCCAAGGCCGATCCGCGCAAGCTGCACGACGCGATCACACGCTTCGGGGTGACCCAGCTGTTTGGCTCGCCGGCGCTGATGCGGGTGCTGGCCGACCATGGCCAGCCGCTGCCTGGCGTGCGCCGGGTGACCTCGGCCGGCGCACCGGTGCCGCCCGACGTGGTCGCCCGGATCCGCCGCCTGCTGCCCGACGATGCGCAGTTCTGGACCCCGTATGGCGCCACCGAATGCCTGCCGGTGGCAGTGGTCGAAGGCCGCGAACTGGAAAGTACCCGCCAGGCTACCGAAGCCGGGGCCGGCACCTGTGTGGGCCGGGTGGTGCCGCCCAACGAGGTGCGCATCATCGCCATCGACGACGCGCCGCTGCCGGCGTGGTCCCAGGTGCGCGAAGTGGCCACCGGCGTGGTCGGCGAAATCACCGTGGCCGGTCCCACCGCCACCGACAGCTATTTCAACCGCCCGCAGGCCACCGCCGCCGCCAAGATCACCGAGACGCTGGCCGACGGCAGCACCCGCATCGTGCATCGGATGGGCGACGTCGGCTACTTCGACACCGAGGGCCGCCTGTGGTTCTGCGGGCGCAAGACCCAGCGCGTGGAAACCGCGCACGGCCCGCTCTACACCGAACAGGTCGAACCGGTGTTCAACGCACTGGACGGCATCGCCCGCACCGCCCTGGTCGGGGTGGGCGCGGCCGGCGCGCAGGTGCCGGTGCTCTGCTACGAGCTGCAGCCCGGCACCGCCGATTCGCCGGCCCTGCAGCAGCGGCTGCGCGCCGAAGCCGCGGCGCATGCCGGCACCGTGCGCATCGACCGCTTCCTGCTGCACCCTGGCTTCCCCGTCGACATCCGCCACAACGCCAAGATCGGTCGCGAGAAACTCGCCGCCTGGGCCGCGACCCGAATGGAACAACACGCATGAAGATCCTCGTTACCGGCGGTGGTGGCTTCCTCGGCCAGGCGCTGTGCCGTGGCCTGGTGGCGCGTGGCCATGAGGTGCTCAGTTTCAACCGTGGCGACTACGCGCCGCTGGCGGCGCTGGGCGTCGGCCAGATCCGCGGCGATCTTGCCGACGCCGACGCGGTGCGGCACGCGGTGGCCGGTGTCGACGCGGTCTTCCACAACGGTGCCAAGGCCGGCGCCTGGGGCAGCTACGAGAGCTATCACCTGGCCAACGTGGTCGGCACCGACAACGTCATCGCCGCCTGCCGCAGCCACGGCGTGAGCAGGCTGGTGTATACCTCCACCCCCAGCGTCACCCACCGCGCCACCCATCCGGTGGAAGGGCTCGGCGCCGACGAGGTGCCTTACGGCGAGGATTTCCAGGCGCCGTACGCGGCCACCAAGACCCTCGCGGAACAGCGCGTGCTGGCCGCCAACGACGCCAGCCTGGCCACCGTCGCGCTGCGCCCGCGGCTGATCTGGGGCCCCGGCGACCAGCAGCTGGTGCCGCGACTGGCCGAGCGCGCGCGGGCCGGGCGCCTGCGCTTCGTCGGCGATGGCCGCAACCTGGTCGACACCACTTACATCGACAACGCCGCACTGGCGCACTTCCTGGCCTTCGAACACCTCGCCCCGGGCGCGGCCTGTGCGGGCAAGGCCTACTTCATTTCCAACGGCGAGCCGCTGCCGATGCGCGAGCTGCTCAACAAACTGCTAGCGGCGGTGGGTGCACCGGCGGTGGAGAAATCGATCAGCTTCAAGACCGCCTACCGCATCGGCGCGGTGGCCGAGCGGGTGTGGCCGATCCTGCGCCTGCGTGGCGAGCCGCCGATGACCCGCTTCCTCGCCGAACAGCTGTGCACCCCGCACTGGTACAGCATGGAACCGGCCCGCCGCGACTTCGGCTACGTGCCGCAGGTCAGCATTGACGAAGGGCTCACGAGGCTGAAGGCTTCATCGCGCGGCGAGGAATCCATCACTTCCTGAACACCGGACCTTGGTGAAGATGGCAGCACGCCAATCCGGCACGTACGACGCGAGGATCGACATGCTGCACTACGCCGTAATCTTTTTCGTAATCGCCCTTATTGCGGCAGTGCTCGGTTTCTCCGGCATCGCCGGCGCCGCCAGCAACATCGCCTGGATCCTGTTTGTGGTGTTCCTGATCCTGGCCATCATCTCGATGTTCCGTAAGCGAGGTTAGTAGCGCGCCGGGTCCTGCATGCCCCCTCTCTCCGGGCCCGCAGGATCCAGCGCAGACCGCCGAGGGCCTGGCGCTCGCACGAGCGCCAGGCCCTCGTTGCGTACGGGGAGCGCTGTAGAATGCATGCATGCCCCGCTCCCTGCTCTCCTCCCTCAAGCCCTTGGCCGGCAATGCGCTGCAGCTCGCGCTCAACCGCACCCTGGCGCTGGACCCGGATACCCGCCGCGCACTGGTCGCGCTGGATGGCCGCCATATCGCCCTGACCCTGGAGTCGCCCGCGCTGGCGATGCGGATCGGCGTGGACGGCGAACGCCTCACCGTAGGTCCGGTCGATCCGCAGGCCGAGCCCGACCTGGCCGTGCGCAGCACGCTGGGCGGGGTGCTGGCACAGCTGCCGTTCCTGGCCAGCGCGCGCCGTGGCAGCGATGCCCCGGCCGGCCGGGTCAAGGTATCCGGCGATGCCGAACTGGCGCGCCGCCTGCAGCAGTTGGCCACGCGTTTCGACCCGGACTGGCAGCTGCCGTTCGTGCGGGTCTTTGGCGAAGTAGTGGGCGTGCAGGTGGCCAACGCGCTGCGCTCGGCCCTGCAGCATGCGCGCCGTGGCGCGTCCGACCTGGCGCACAGCGCCGCCGATTTTGTCACCGAGGAGTCGCGCGACGTGGTAGCCCGAGCCGAACTGGATGCCTTCCATGATGATGTGGACGTGATGCGCGACGATGTCGAGCGCATCGCGGCCCGCGTGCAGCGCCTGGCCCAGGTGCGCGCATGAAGGCGGTGTTCCGTGCCACCCGCATTGGTCGGGTGATCCTGCGCTACCGCCTCGACGATCTGCTCAATGGCACCCCGCTGGAAGGCTGGCTGCGCCTGGCCAAGCCGTTCGTGCCGCGCGCGTCGGCGGATATCGCCGCACAATCGCGCGGTGCCCGGCTGCGGCTGGCGCTGCAGGACCTGGGCCCGATCTTCGTCAAGTTCGGGCAGATCCTGTCCACCCGGCGCGACCTGATCCCGGCCGACATCGCCAATGAACTCACCTTGCTGCAGGACCGGGTCAAGCCCTTCGATGGCGCCACCGCGCAGCGCATCGTCGAACAGGCGCTGGGCCGTCCGGTGGCCGAAGCGTTCGCCAGCTTCGACCTGCAGCCGCTGGCCTCGGCCTCGATCGCCCAGGTCCACGCTGCCACGTTGGTGGACGGCCGCCAGGTGGTGGTCAAGGTGCTGCGCCCGGATATTGAAAAGCAGATCGACGCCGACATCGCCCTGCTGAAATCGGCGGCGGCGCTGGTCGAGCGCGCGCACCCGCGCGCCGACAAGATCCGCCCGCGCGAAGTCGTGGCCGAAGTCGAAAACACCCTGGCCGCCGAACTGGACCTGCAGCGCGAAGGCGCCAATGCCAGCGTCCTGCGCCGCAACTGGGTGGACTCGGACGACCTGTACGTGCCCGAGGTGATCTGGAGCCACACCGCCGAACGCGCGCTGACCCTGGAACGGGTCTGGGGCATTCCCTCGGACGACATCGCCGCGCTGGACAAGGCTGGCATCGACCGCAAGGCACTGGCCGCCAAAGGCGTGCGCGTGTTCTACACCCAGGTATTCCGCGACAACTTCTTCCACGCAGACGCACATGCCGGCAACATCTGGGTCGACACCGATCCGATGCGCCGCGACAACCCGCGCTTCATCGCGCTGGATTTCGGCATCATGGGCCAGTTGTCCGAAGAAGATCAGTACTACCTGGCCGAGAACTTCATGGCCATCTTCAACAAGGACTACCGGCGCATGGCCGAGCTCCATGTCGAAGCCGGCTGGATGCCCAACAACGTGCGCATCGACGAACTCGAAGCGGCTGCGCGTTCGGTCTGCGAACCCTACTTCACCCGCCCGCTGTCGCAGATCTCGCTGGCCGAAGTGCTGATCAAGCTGTTCCGCGTCGCCCAGCGCTATGAGCTGACCCTGCAGCCGCAGCTGATCCTGCTGCAGAAAACCCTGCTCAACATCGAAGGCGTGGGTCGCCAGCTCGACCCGGAGCTGGACATCTGGGCGGTGGCACGGCCGGTACTGGAACGCATCCTGCGTGAGCGTTACAGCCCGCGCCGGGTACTGAAGGAAATGCGCAAGCGCCTGCCGGAAATTATGACCCACGCGCCGGACATGCCGCGCCTGGTCCACGCCTGGCTGCGCCAGCAGGTGGAAGGCGGGCATGAGCTGTCGATGCGCTCGCAGGACCTGGCCGCACTCAACGTCAACCTGCAGAAGCTGCAGAAGCGCGCCGTGGCGGCCATTGCGGGCGTCGGCCTGCTGATCGTCGCGGCGGTGCTGTACGGCATGCAGCCCGGCGGCTGGTACTTCGGCGACGCGCCGGTGTGGAGCTGGGTGAGCGGTGCGGCGGGCCTGTTCTCGCTGGGCGCGGCGTGGTGGCGGCGCTAGGCGCCGCCGGTCTGGCTTACCAGTGGTAGGCCAGGCCCAGTTGTGAGCTGAGGCTGGTGTACTTTTCGAAGGGCGTTTCGTGCCAGGCCTTTCCGATGCCGGCATTCAGTGTCAGGTGTGCGCCGATGGGCTGGTTCCTGCGCAGGAAGGCGCTGGTGGAGCGGTTGTCGCGCAGCTGCAGCGGGTCCATGTCAGGCGCGTAGGCCGATGTTCCACTGCCCAGCCAGAGCTGCGAGGAGCCCCGGCCCTGCGCATCCTTCAAGCGCAGTGACAGCGTGTTGCCATGGCCCTCGCCCCGCGTCGAAAGGTGGTGGCGGCTGTGGCGGTAGTGGGCGGTCACCCGCGGAAAGTAATATGCGGCGCCGGCCGACCAGCCCGACACATGGGTGCCGCCGAAGTACTCGGCATAGCGACCGCCAACGTTCAGCACCGTGTTCGGAAGCACCTTGAGCTTGAAGTCGTGTCCGACTTCGCGATTGGCGAACACAGGGGTGTCGTCCGAGAACCTGGCGACGGTCCGTGTGGACAGACGCTCGTTCCAGCGGTGATGCAGCGACGCCCCTGCGCGCGTTCCGCTGTGGGCGATATCGCCGAAGTCGCGCTGGCCGTGGGCGATCTCAAGCACCCAGCGGCTCTCTCCAGTGCGGCCGGCCACGGCAACGCCGGCGACGTCGCGGCTGCCGCGCGCGGCATCGTAGTCGGCGTGATCGAGCTGCACTGAGATGGATTCGACGCCGGCCTGCGCAGCGGAAGCGCCGGCCAGGACCAGTGCGCAGGACAGCGCGCTTCGGGTGATGAACTGCATGGGTCGCTCTACTCCAGAGGTTGGAAATGCAAGTGCTGCGCAAGCCGATAGCGGCCCGGCGGAAGATTCTTCTCGACAGTGACGCGCGGCCCGAATTCGCTGCCCGGCGCGACGATGCGGCCCGGCAGGATGATCACGCCCACGCCGAGGGAGGCACCGCGACCGATCCAGGCGCCCAACTTGTGCATGCCGGTGTCGTGCAGGATTCCGTCCTGGAGCACCTTGACGGTGTCCGCATCCAGACGGTGGTTGCTGGTGCGGACCAGGGCGCCCAGGTACGCACCCTCATCGATGCGGCTGTCGGCGATGAAGCACTGCGGACCGACGCTCACGTCGCTGCCCAGGCGGGCATGCTTCAGTTCGGTCGAGAAGCCGATCCGGCACCGATCGCCGATCACGGAGGAACCGCGGATCAGGGCGTTGTTGCCGACCATGCAGTGGCGACCGATCCAGACCGGGCCATGGATGACCGCACCGGCACAGATGCGCGTACCGGCTTCGATGACGACCGCGCCGTGGATGCGCGCATCCGGCGAGATGTCGGCCTCAAGCGAGAGGTGGCGGGTCAGCACGGACAGCGCGTCGCCCTGGGCGCGCAGGTCACTCCACCACATGCGGGTGCCTGCTGGGTTTGTCGCGCGCCGGCTCGCGGCCGGTCAGCAGACCGGCCAGGCCGTACACCAGCCAGATCGCGTAGGCGAGAATGACGTAGATCACCGAAAAGGCGGCCGCGGGTACCAGCACCGGCCGGCGGTGGTGCACCGCACTGATGATGCCCAGCACCGTCACCACGCACAGCCAGGCCAGCGGCAGGACCATGCCCAGCACGTAGGCAAGGCCGCCGCGGCTGGATGCGCCATGCCATGCGGCCAGCGCGCCTGCGGCACCCACCAGCGCCAGCACCATCATCGGCAGGATGCTGAAGATGCCGAAACGGGTCAGCAGCAGCCGGCGGTGCAGGCGCATGCACACCGCATAGCCGACGATCCAGCGCCGCCAGCGCCGCCATTCTTCTGCCACGGTGTTGCATTCCTGCGGGTACACCACGCAACGGTTGCACTGGCGCAGCCGGTAGCCGCGCGCGACCAGCGACCAGGACATGTCCAGGTCTTCCACTTTGGTGCGGTCGGAGAAGCCAACCTCGCGCAGAACCTCCGTGCGGAACAGGCCGCAGGAACCGGAGATGATGAACGGCGCACCGCCCAGCAGCTGCTGCAGCGTGCGCTTGAACACGATCATCGGCAGCTTCAGGCTGGCCCGGACATGCGGCAGGAAGCCGGCGCCTTCCAGCGACGAGGACGGCACGCCGCCCACGGCGTCCGCACCGGCGCGGATATCGGCCAGGAGATGGCCCAGGCCGTCACCGTGCGGGTCCACGCGGGTGTCCGCATCGGTCAGGAACACCTGGGCTGCGGTCGCGTGCGCCAGGCCATGCATGAGCGCGCCGCCTTTGCCGGTGTTCTGCTGGTGCAGGGTGACCAGGCGATCTCCCCATCGCAGCTGCATCCGCTCCATCACCGCAGCGGTGTCGTCGGTGGAACCGTCGTTGACGCAGATGACGCGTGCGATGTACGGGTTGAGCAGCAGGTCGGTGAGCGCGCGCTGCAGGCACGGGCCTTCGTTGTAGGCGGGCACGATGGCGTCGATGCTGTGGTGGTCACGGCACGGGCCCGATCGGGCACGCAGCAGCAGGTACAGCACGACGATCGTGCACAGGACGAACAGTACGATCGCCTCCATCACAGCACCATCCGGTGCGGCACGAAGCCTTCGCAGGCGCTGCGCCCGACCTGCTGCCCACGGAACCGGGCCAGGCAGCGTATGTGCTGCTCATCCATGTAGGCACGATGCTGCTGGCTGGCGTGGGCGCGCAGCGCACGCAGTTTCAGCTCGAGCTGTGCGGAGATGTCTTCGTAAAGGTCCGGCGCGAAGCGCGGCAGCGAGCTGGGCGCTTCATAGCAGAACACCTGGCGCACGCTGCGGAAGGCGACCGCCGAGGCCTCGAAGACCGCGCGATGATCCTGGTGCCGGTCGTGCGCGGACATCGTGTAGACACGGTCCGGGATGAGCGCGGCCGCGATCGACTCCAGCCGGCCGGTGATCTCGCGGCAGCAGTCGGGGAAGCGGGTGTCGGTGTAGTCCAGCTGGGTGATCGCCTGTGCACCGAGCAGGCGCAACGCAACCGCCGTCTCCTGCGTTCGATCCGTGCCGCATCTGGCGCCTTCCTGCCCACGGCTGAGCACCACGGCGTGCACGCGTGCACCGGCTTGCGCGAGTTTGGCGAGACTTCCGCCGCAGCCAAGTTCGATGTCGTCGGGATGGGCACCCACGGCAAGGATGTTCAATGGCGTTGTTATCGGCGATGACACGGTAAGCGCATCCTTGCGATCCCGGGAGGGAGGAGGCGCGAATATGGCAAGCGATCGTCAGGATGAAACTGCAACAATTACGAAGCGCGTTTCGGAAGATTTTTCTGTTCATCTTCGGGTGCGCCGTCTGCGCGATGGCGCTGCATGTGACAGCCGGGGATAATCCCCCCGGTGAACGAACCCGAATCCACTCCCGCTCTCCCGCCCCTGCAGCTGCTGCACCTGGACGACCGCCTGGCCGTGGTCAACAAACCGGCCGGTTTGATGGTCCACGACAGCAAGCTGGCCCGTGGCGAAGACGATTTCCTGGCCGACCGCCTGCGCGAGCAGCTGGGCAAGCCGATTTTCCTCGTGCATCGGCTGGACCGCGCCACCAGCGGCTGCCTGCTGCTGGCCTTCGACCGTGAAAGCGCCAGCGCGCTCGGCAAGTCGCTGATGGGCGGCGAGGTGATCAAGGATTACCTGGCGATCTGTCGTGGCTGGCCGGCGGAAGAAGCCTTCACCGTGGACCACGACCTGGACGGCGGCCCCGGCAAGCCGGTCAAGAAGCAGGCCATCACCCATTTCCAGCGCGTGGCGGTGGGGGAGATCGCGGTGCCGGTCGGCGAGTTCGCCACCTCGCGCTACGCGCTGCTGCGCTGCCAGCCGCAGACCGGGCGGTTCCGCCAGATCCGCCGCCATCTCAAGCATCTCTCGCACCACCTGATCGGTGACACCAGCCATGGCGATGGCCGGCACAACCGCAGCTTCCGCATGCAGGGCATCCACCGCATGCTGCTGCACGCCGAACGCCTGCGTTTCCCGCACCTGGACGGCACGATGATGGACGTCAGCGCGCCCGTGGATGGGGAATTCCGGAAGGCGATGGATTTATTTGGCTGGTGACGCCGGTGCCGCCGGCGTTTCGTTCACGATCGCCTCCAGGTCCTTCTGCAGGTCCACGAACAACGGCTGCATCCGGTCCTGGATCGCCACCATGGCGTTCTGCATCAGCGCCGGGGTCTTGTCCAGCAGGCTCTGCCCGGCCGAGCTCTCGTAGAACTCGGCCATCGCCAGCACGTCTTCCTTGCTGAAGGTCTTCTTGTAGAGGTCCACGTACATCGGCCGCAGCTGCTGCCAGGACAAGGCCTGACGGATGGTCTCCTTGCTGCGCTGCTCGATCCGCTGCAGCTGCGCCTTCTGCGCCTCATCCAGCTTGCGCTGCTGCGCGATCTGCAGGAACTGCTGGCGTTGCATCTCTTCCATCCGCGGCACCATCGAATCGAGCATGTTCTGCGCCCGCGACGCAGCCAGCAGGCGGTTGATGTCCGCATCCGACGGCGGCGCGGCCAGCGCGGGGGCGATGGCCGCCAGGCCCAGTGCAAGGGTGAGGGCCAGGCGGGTCAGGCCACGGCGGGCCGGCGAACGGGTCGAAATCATGGAGTGCGTCCTGCGTAGCGTGGAAGCCCGAGCATACCTGCGTTGCGGTCATCGGGTCGTGCGCGCGGCCAGCGGGCTTCCCGGGCCGTGCCGAACCGGACGGTTCCGGCCCATACCGCGCTTTTGTCCGCCATTTCGGCGTCATTGGTGCACATTGCGGTCACCTCAGGCGGCGTCCTGCCTTTACAATGCCGCCCATGGGAAACGGGCCTGTCACCATCAACGACCACCTGGCGATTCCGGACACGGAAATCGTCGAGCGGTTCGTGCGCGCCAGCGGCGCGGGCGGGCAGAACGTGAACAAGGTCTCCAGTGCGGTCGAGCTGCGCTTTGACGTGGCCGGTTCGCCTTCGTTGCCCGAACCGCTGCGTGCCCGCCTGCTGGCGCGGCGCGACCGGCGCATGACCGGCGAAGGCGTGCTGGTCATCGACGCGCAGCGTTTCCGTACCCAGGACCGTAACCGCGAGGACGCGCGCGAACGCCTGGCCGCCTTCATCCAGGCCAGCCTCAGCGTGCCCAAGGCGCGCGTGGCGACCAAGCCCACCTATGGCGCCAAAATGCGCCGGCTGGATGAAAAAAAAGGCCGCGCGCAGATCAAGCGCGGTCGTACCACACGCAATTGGGAGTGATTGCTTGAACAACCAAAGTCCGTTGCTGCCGGCCGTGCCCCCGAGCATGCCGCAGGTGAAACCCAACCGCTTCCTGCGCTGGCTGGCGCGCTGCACGCTGCGCCTGGGCGGCTGGAAAGTGGTGGGCACCTTCCCGGACGTGCCCAAGCTGGTCTTCATCGTCGCCCCGCACTCGTCCAACTGGGACGGCTTCTGGGGCATGGCGGCCAAGATCGCGCTCGGCATGCAGGTCAAGGTGCTCGGCAAGGCGTCGCTGTTCTGGTGGCCGCTGTCGCCGCTGCTGCGCACCCTGGGCGTGATCCCGCTGGACCGCAGCTCGCCCCAGGGCACGGTGGAACAGGCGGTCAGCCTGCTCCGCAGTTCCGACCGCCTGTGGTACGCGATCACCCCGGAAGGCACCCGCAAGGCCGTGACCCACTGGAAGGCCGGGTTCCTGAAGATCGCGCGGATGGCCGACGTGCCCGTGCTGGCGTGCTACTTCCACTACCCGGAGAAGACCATCGGCATTGGCCCGCTGTTCTACTCCAGCGGCGACGACGTGGCCGACATGGCCGCCATCCGCGAGTACTACCGGCCCTGGCAGGGCAAGAACCGCGGCACCGTGTGACGGCCACCGCCGTGGGGGCTGCCCACGGCCGGCAAGGCCATGCGCCACGTCCGGCACATGCCGGGCGCCGGCAATGGGAGTAGGGTGATCGGCTGCGGTCGTGTGCCGCCTCACCTCATTCCAGGAGCCCGTTTCATGTCGCGTACCGTAATCTTGGCCGCCGCCATCAGCCTGGCGCTGGCGGCCTGTTCCGGCAAGGAGTCCACCCCCGTGTCCGACGCCCAGACCCCCGCCGCGCAGCAGCCGGCCGACGCTTCCACCAATCCCCTGTTGAGCGCCAGCACGCTGCCGTTCCAGGCGCCGCCGTTCGACCGCATCAAGGACAGCGATTACCTGCCGGCCTTCAATGAAGGCATGAAGCAGCACCTGGCCGAAGTGCGCAAGATCGCCGACAACAGCGAGCCGGCCACCTTCGACAACACCATCGAAGCGCTCGAGCGCAGCGGCGAGACCCTGGACCGCGTGTCGCGCGTGTTCTTCGGCCTGGTCCAGGCCGACACCAACGATGCGCGCCAGAAGATCCAGGAAGAGGTCGCGCCGAAGCTGGCCGAACACCAGGACGAGATCAGCCTGGATCCGAAGCTGTTCGCGCGCATCAAGAGCATCTACGACCAGCGCGATTCGCTGGGTCTGGACCCGGTGCAGAAGCGCCTGGTCGAACGCGATTACCAGGAATTCGTCCGCGCCGGTGCGCAGCTCAGTGACGCCGACAAGGCCAGCCTGCGCAAGCTCAACGTGGAAGAAACCACGCTGGCCACCAAGTTCCACACCCGCCTGGTGGCCGCGACCGCCGCCGCTGCGGTGGTGGTGGACGACAAGGCCAACCTGGCCGGGCTGAGCGAAGAAGAAATCAACACCGCCGCGGCCGATGCCAAGGCACGCAACCTGGAAGGCAAGTTCCTGCTGCCGCTGCAGAACACCACCCAGCAGCCGGTGCTGGCGTCGCTGAGCAACCGCGACCAGCGCGCAGCAGTGCTGAAGGCGTCGGAAACCCGCGCCGAGCGTGGCGATGCCAACGACACCCGCGAAACCGTGCAGCGCCTTGCCCAGCTGCGTGCGCAGAAGGCCAAGCTGCTTGGCTTCGAGAACTATGCCGCGTACAGCCTGGCCGACCAGATGGCCAAGACCCCGGCGGCGGCGATGAAGCTGCTCACCGACACGGTGCCGGCGGCGACCAACAAGGCGCGCGGTGAAATCACCGAGATGCAGAAGGTGATCGACGCGCAGAAGGGCGGTTTCCAGCTGGCCGCGTCGGACTGGGACTTCTACGCCGAACAGGTCCGCAAGGCCCAGTACGACCTGGACGAATCGCAGATCAAGCCGTACTTCGAGATGGACAACGTGCTGCAGAACGGCGTCTTCTACGCCGCCACGCAGCTGTACGGCATCACCTTCAAGCCGCGCACCGACATTCCGACCTACCACCCGGACATGAAGGTGTATGAGGTATTCGACAAGGACGGCACCTCGCTGGCGCTGTTCTACACCGACTACTTCAAGCGCGACAGCAAGTCCGGCGGCGCGTGGATGGACGTGTTCGTCGAACAGAACGGCCTGACCGGCGCCAAGCCGGTGGTCTACAACGTCTGCAACTTCACCAAGCCGGCCGCGGGCCAGCCGGCGCTGCTGAGCTTCGACGACGTCACCACCATGTTCCATGAGTTCGGCCACGCGCTGCATGGCATGTTCTCGAACGTGAAGTACCCGTCGATCGCCGGCACCAGCACCTCGCGCGACTTCGTCGAGTTCCCGTCGCAGTTCAACGAGCACTGGGCGCTGGACCCGAAGGTGTTCGCCAACTACGCCAAGAACTACAAGACCGGCGAACCGATGCCGCAGGCGCTGGTGGACAAGATCCTGAAGGCACGCACCTTCAACCAGGGCTACGCCACCACCGAATACCTGTCGGCGGCGCTGCTCGACCTGGCCTGGCACACCCAGCCGGCCGACGCCCCGCTGCAGGACGTGGCGCCGTTTGAAGCCGCTGCCCTGAAGAAGTTCAAGGTCGACCTGCCGCAGGTACCGCCGCGTTACCGCACCACCTACTTCGACCACATCTGGGGCGGCGGCTACTCGGCCGGCTACTACGCCTACTTCTGGGCCGAAGTGCTGGACCACGACTCGTTCGAGTGGTTCAAGGAACACGGTGGCCTGACCGCTGAAAACGGCCAGGTGTTCCGCGACAAGATCCTCTCGCGCGGCAACAGCGTGGAGCTGGCAGACCTGTACCGCCAGTTCCGCGGCAAGGACCCGTCGGTGGAGCCACTGCTGGTGAACCGCGGTCTGAAGTGACGTAGAAGGAAGCGGCGGGAGTGATCCCGCCGCTTCTTTGAGATGGTCGCCGGCTACGGCGATCCGCACACCGGCTGGCCTTGGGGCTTGGAGAGTTCACAATTGAGAACTGCACTTTCCGGAACGTACCCAAGACCGGAGTCGGTATGGCCGAGATAGTCTTGACCTGCCGAATGGATGGTCAGCGACCAATCGAAGACTGGATCGCCATAGGAAGAGAAGGAGCGAGTCTCCTTCTTTCCACCGTACGAGTAGGCACCTGTCACGTCGGTCGTGCTGACCACCAGGGTTTCGACTCGCCCTACTCCGTAGGAGACGCGTATCTCCGCGCCCTGAACTGGCTTTCCATCACGCGTGACGTTGCCAGACAGCGCAGGAACAACCTGTACCCGATGCGGGTTCGGTACACAACCGCACAGAAGCAGCATCGTGCAGGCCAGCATCCGCAACTTCATTCGACCACCTTTGGCAGATTTCCGGCAAGGCCAGGGTCGGCAAGGAAGTCGCTCAGAGCAGCCTCGTACTGCGGTAGCAGTACAGATACTTCCTTGCCTCGATATTGATGTTCGTAAAGGGCAGGCGAATCTCCCCGGCACGCTAACAGGAAGTAATCGGCGATGATGTTGCCCTGCGCCTCCATGTTGTAGTCGCAGAGTTTTTTGTTCGCTGCCAAGGTGTAAGCGTATGACATTCGTGGCCGCGGCGCTCGGACGGACTTGATGGAATAGCCCAGCTGGTACTGCCAGACATGCACCATCTCATGCACGAAGAGTCGCTGCCAACCAAGGTCTTGCTTCGAGTAGTCCGGCTTGAACAACGCGCCTGGCATGTACAACTCCCCGTTCGGAGTCACTGCGGTGTCTTTGTCCTGGAATCCGAAGAAAAGCCAGTACCCGTGAGGGTGAATCCTGACGGATGCGAAGTCGATGGCATTGGCAAATATAGGCAGCAGCATTGCTTTCTCGCCCGCCGTCAGGCTGCGATCCTGCCTCTCGACTGCCACCCGGTGGGTCGAGGTGCCTAACGCATAAGCGGTGGTCGTCACGCCTGTCAGCGGCAGAACGACGCGGCTGGCTGGCATCCCGATCGCGCCGCAACAGTCATGCGGTTGCTGCGGTGGCTCCAGTTCGGCCCTGACGATTGAAACTGGCGTCGATGTCGCGATACGCCGCGTCTTTCCTTCTGCATCCGTGGTGCCTATGGCGGTGGTGCCGTCTTGCAGGTGAAGCACGTACGCGATGTGGGCCAAGGCCGCCCCTGTCGCACCGACAAACTGAAGGGCTTCGTCGTAGCGCATTGCAGGGACCGACGTGGTGGCGTGTCTGTCTGCCAAGCGCGTACCGTGCCCTGGTGTCGGCTCAATCTCTTCCCAAGAGATCCGCTGCTCGGTAGACACCAAATGATGTCCACAGGCCAGTTGGTCTCCCTCTCGTGCGGCGTAACGGCCCAGCTCATCCGAGAACCCTGCGCCGCCAACGGCGACCTTGGTGGGCCCACACTGCCCGCACAGTACATCGTCGCCTACAAAGACCTTGCCTCGCATGTCTCCGGCCAAGCTCTGAATGCTGATGAAGGGGTGCCCGCTCAGGACCTTGCCGCCAGCCGTCGTGGTATCGCCTACGACGATGTAATAGCGCCGCGCCATCGTCTCCTTTCCCTTTGTACTTGTTTGACGAATGACCGATGCCATCACGGGCGGTTGCCGATGTCCATAAGGAAAGTCTTAGTGGTGCCATTCGCACCGTCCCATGACGTTCCAGGGGCTTTTTCATGATCGATTAGATACCCATCCGGCGTGGATAACGACACAGTGGAAGCAACGCCGTATGACGGCCATTGATACTTGCCCTGGCATGATCCTCATGCCACTGGAGATGAGGATGACAGGGTTGCAGACCTGTGTCGTCGCTCAAGGTTACGTGCCCACCCGGCAACCCACCTCACTGCATCCCAGGTGATCCAGCGCGATCTCCAGCGCATGCATGTAGCTCTGCGCGCAGTAGCCATGCGCCACGCCGATGCGCAGGCCCACGTGGTCCGGCAGGCAGGCTTCCGGTGCCGCGGAATCATCGTCGTGCACCTCCACGTATGCGTTGTGCAGGTGTGGCAGCAGCCGCTGCAGGCGCGGGCTCCCTACGCATGCCCCTGGATCCAGCAGTGTCACCTCGCCACGGCTGTGGTCGGCAACGCGCAGCGCATCCAGCAGTTCCTGCTCCGAGCCACACGCACGGATCGCCACGGTGGTGCCGGCATCGATCGCGCGATGCACGAGCGCCTTGAGTACGGGTGCCGGCAAGGGCTGCGCAGTGCGGATCAACTGCCCGGCGGCTTCCGGTCCGCGAATGATGAAGATCGACATGGCTCAGGCGCTCCGGGCCGCAGACAACAATCGACGCTCGGCGATCGCCAGCGACAACCTGCACGCATCGTCGCGGCCACTGCTGCACACCACCGTGGCCGCCGGCGCATGCTGCGGATGCAGGTGCGCGTCCAGCCCATC
>Ga0105251_10000998_pt1 | contig 24790 bp, 16 predicted proteins | sample KBSS64metaG_FD_80424 | JGI IMG/M metagenome (GOLD analysis project Ga0105251, IMG submission 80424) | Switchgrass rhizosphere microbial communities from Kellogg Biological Station, Michigan, USA - KBS S6-4 metaG | ecosystem: Host-associated > Plants > Roots > Rhizosphere > Soil | place...
ACGCTGACGACGACTTTATCGCCCACCTGCGCATCCCCGCTCACCACACCAGAGATCATCGTCGGCATCCGGGATTCGGTGGCATTCACCACATTGTCACCGGCCACGGTCTGGATGATCACATGATTCTCGGCATGGGTGTCGAGCACCACATTTTTGTGCTCGACAGCCGTGGTGGCATTACCGGCATTGTCAGTGCCGGTGATCATCACCTGCACATCGTTGCTGCCTTCGGTCAGGGCCGCCGTCGGCACCGGTACTTCGTAACGCAGCTGGCCGTTTTCATCAGTCACCGTGCCATAGAAGTTTTGGCCATTGACGCTGACCACCACATGGTCGCCTGCATGTGCATCACCGGATACTTCACCGCTGATAAATGTCGGCATACGGGATTCAGTACGGTTGACGATGTCGTCTCCCGCCACGGTTTCAATAGTCAGGGCGTTATGTGACTGTGTATCCAGTACTACTGTCTTGTGTTCAACAGCAATAGCCGTGTTGCCAACATTGTCGACACCCGTGACCATCACCTGTACATCGTTGCTGCCTTCATTAAGTGCTGAAGTTGGCACTGGCACGGTATAACGCAGTTTGCCGTTTTCATCAGCAACCACTTCGCCATTAAAATTCTGACCGTTAACACTGACAACCACATGATCGCCAACCTGCGCATCACCGGTAACTTCACCGCTGATAAACGTTGGCATACGGGATTCGCTACGGTTCACTGTGTCATCACCAGCAACCGTTTCGATGGTCAGGGCATTATGTGCCTGGGTATCAAGCGTGAGAGTGTGGTGCTCAATAGCAATAGCTTCGTTACCCGCCGTATCGTGGCTGGTTACCTGGACTTGAACGTCATTAGCCCCTTCTTTAAGCAGATTGCTCGGAACAGGGATTTCGTAACGCAGATGGCCGTTATCGTTGACCACCACGCCGTGGAAATCACGCCCACCTACCGTTACGGTAACCGGGTCACCTTCTTTGGCATCTCCACCGACGACACCCGCCACCATCGTTGGCATACGGGATTCGTTCATGTTGACGACGTCATCACCCGCAATGGTTTCAATCGTGACTGAATTATGAACGTTGAGATCGATATCCACGTGGTGATCAGAGGATGCCTGAGTCGTGTTCCCAGCCTCATCGGTTGACGTCACCGTGGCATGAATATTCGGATTGGCCAGCAGCCCCTGAGTTGAGACATTAATCCGATAGCCCAGGTTACCATTACCGAGATCGATAACGACATCGTGATATTCCTTGCCATCGACGGTTAATGTGATGGCATCACCGATTTTTGCATCGCCGCCAACCGTTCCGTGAACGGAGGTCTGCGCTTCGCGAGATTCAGCGATGTTAATAACGTTATCAGCCGTCACACTGTCGATGGTGATCTGGTCATGCAGATCGGTAACTTCAATAAGGGAATCAGCGGTACTTTGTGCTGTACGACCTGAGACATCAGTAGCCGTTGCCAGAACAGTTATCTCGCCTTCAACCAAACCACTTAAATCAGGGTTTGCTGTCCAGTGGCCATTGTTCACCGGAACATCAATAGTAATTGTATTTTTTTGGCTATCGGTGAAGGTCAGCGTGATGTGGTTTTGATTACTGGTGCCGTTGATATTGGTATGGTTGATTTCATTTTTGTTAATAAAACCATCGTTACCGGCAAAATCATCAATGTGAACCAGCGGAGGGAGAACCGCAGGAGAACCAGAAGAGCCAGCCGTTGTGAAACCATTTTCCGGCAGGTTAAGTTCAGGTGTTGGAGCCCCAATACCTGCAGTATTAAAACCGGCGATAGGATCAACAATTTTCCCAGTTAAATCCAGCTGCACCAAGGTATGGCCACCGCCGCCGCCTTCAATTTGCACCGGTGCTTCATTGCCCGCAGCGGTTGCTTCTAATGCTTGTGTCGGGTCAGCGCCGTCAGCAATTGCTTTCTGTAACGATGCGACATCTTGAGTGTCATGATCTGAAGTGCTTACAGCATTCAAGCCATGCTCGCTCCAGTGGCTATTACGCCCGAGATCCAGGGTTTTACCATTTGGCAGCTCCATACTGACCGCGCCGCTGTCCCCGGTAACAATCTCTTCGCCGCTGTAAATTCTGTCGCCTTCTTTCAAGAGACGCTGTGAGCCGTCTGCTTCAACTACGTAAACCAGACCAATTACTGCCTTAATCACACCAAGTAAATTGCTCACTAATACCTCTCTTGAATATCATCGTTATTTTTATAAATGCCACGATAAATTAAATAATTAATAACATTATTCTTTCATTCGAAAACATCCCAAAAAAAGCAAAAAATGCCCATTAATGGACATTGGCTCTTCGGAAGAATTAATAAATGTAGAAAAAAATACAGTTATTAGAACTCTATTATCGGAGACTTGACTGAGCGTTAAATATAATCAAAAATGACGCAAAGTGAAACATCACATTACAGAACATTAAATTCTATTTCGAATGAAAGCCTCATTTAATGTAATCAGATAAAGACCTCTGCGCTTGTTAATTAATATGATGTTTCGTGTTAAAGCACAAATGGAAATAAGGCGTGATATAGGGATATCATTAACACGCGCAATAAAGGCTTCATAAAATGCAGAAGTTTTCTCTTTTTATACTTGGTTGTTTATCAATACCATCGGTTAACGCAGCAAGTTTACAAAATACTGTAAATCAAGCTTTATCCAGCCATCCGGAAGTGAATGCTTCAGTAAATAGTCGTTACTCTGCAGAGCAGGATTTGCGTGCAGCGCGCGGGGGATATCTTCCTTCTCTGAATGTAGATGCCGAAGCAGGAAAGAAAAACATCAATGATGCTACTACGCGTGCGGGTGGTAGTAATAATGGCATGAATTTATCTCCAAACGACGCCACGCTTAGCCTCAACCAGAATGTATTCGACGGTTTTGCGACGTCTAGTGAAGTTGGCCGTCAAAAGGCAACCGTTGATTCCCGGGCTTTTAACGTGCTCAACATCAGCGAAAATACCGCATTCCAGGTGGTTCAGGCCTACCTTGATGTATTGCAACGCCAGGAATATGTGCATCTGGCAGAAGATGACCTCGCGAACCATGAACGTATCTACGACCAGATTCGTTTACGTACCGATCAAGGCGTTGGTCGCTCAGGCGATTTAATGCAGGCAGAAGCGCGTCTGGCGCAGGCTCGCAACAACTTGTTGACTGAGCAAACCAACCTCGAAGATGCCAATACAACATTCATGAGTGTGACCGGTGAAGCGCCTGAAAACCTGAGTCTGCCTGAAAGTATTGATGCCTTCCTTCCAAAATCGCTTGAAGATGCCAAACGCATAATGGAAGACAACAGCCCACTGCTGAAATCTGCCAATGCTGATATTCAGGCTGCTCGCCAGCAATATGAAGCTTCAAAATCAACATTTTACCCACGTGTTGATGTTGCACTATCTCGCAGCATCAGTAATGACACCGATACGACTCGCGCCCATTCAGAAGAGTGGCAGGCGATGGTGAAACTGCATTACAACCTGTACCAGGGCGGCAGCGATAAAGCAGCAATGCAGTCCCGCGCGTATCTGGAAAAACAATCTCAGGACGTGCGTAATAACACCCTGCGCCAGATGAATCAGGAGATTGGCCTTGCATGGTCAGCATTAAAAAGCGCCAGAGACCAAATTCCCGCGGCCACAGATTATGCCGACCGTAGCGTGAAAGTGCGTACCGCTTATCAGGATCAATTTAGTTTAGGTGAACGCACGCTGCTGGATTTATTGGATAGTGAAAATGAAGTATTCTCATCTAAACGCCGCCTTGTTGAATTACGTTATCTGGAAATTACGACGGGTTATCGTATTTGCGCGCGTACAGGTGAATTATTAAAAGCACTTAAAATTAATCCAGTGCCTGCAGGTCAACCAATAGACTCTCCAGAAAATAACTCATTACCTGAACTTAATTAGCATTTAATTAACTGAAATAGTTACCCGCTGAACTACTTCAGGATTAGTTCGTTTTTTATTTTTTGCTAAATAGTTGCGTCAGGAACATTCCTATCAATGAATTCACAAGTTGAACACATGAATACAATGTCAGAGGCTCCTCCAGTTGAGGAGTCGCATTATCATGACCCGCGCAGTCGCAATGACGATCCATTGCTCGATTGCCTGCTGGTTCTTTGTTCTGTGCATGGTAAATCAGCAAGCCGCTCAACTTTGAGTAGTGGGCTGCCGCTGGAGAACGATCGCCTGACGCTGGCTATTTTGCCTCGTGCTGCCGCTCGTGCAGGTTTAAAAGCACGTGTCATCAAACGTTCGCTCAATAAAATCGCCGCCATGTCTCTGCCTGCGATTCTTTTGCTACGTGATGGTGGTGCCGCCGTACTGCTTGGTTGGAACGCCGATGGTACTGCTCGCATTATGCCAAGCGAGAGCGAAGGCGGTGAAATCAATATTGATGCAGCTGAACTTGAGAAAAGCTACGCAGGCCAGGTGATTTTCGCGCATCCTCGCCATGAGTTTGACTTACAGTCTGAATCTTTCCTGCCGCGTACAAAATCCTGGTTCAAAGATACGCTGATGCTATCTCGCTATCTGTACATGGATGCGATATTAGCAAGCTTGCTAATTAACCTGATTGCGTTGGGAACTCCGCTGTTCACCATGAACGTGTATGACAGGGTTGTACCCAATCATGCCACGGTGACTTTGTGGGTTTTGGCCGTCGGTATTTGCATGGCGTTTGTTTTCGACTTGATCTTAAAAATGCTGCGCGGTGTCTGCCTCGACATTGCCGGTAAAAAGAGTGACCTGATTATCTCAGCCACGCTCTTTGAGCGTATTACCGGCATGGAGATGAAAGCACGCCCTGCTCGCGTGGGTAGCTTTGCACAAAACATTCATGAATTTCAGTCGCTGCGTGATTTCCTTTCTTCACTCACGTTAACCACGCTTATCGATTTGCCGTTTACGCTGGTGCTACTGCTGGTGATTGGCATTATCGGCGGGACGCTGGCATGGATTCCGTTACTCACCTTCCCTATCGCACTGGTGATTAGCTGGGCGTTGCAGAAACCGGTAAATGCCGCCGTTGCCAAAACAATGAGTTTGGCAAGTGAGCGTCAGGCATTGCTGATTGAAACACTCAGTGGCCTGGACGCAATCAAAGTCAACAACGCACAAAGCGAACGCCAGTATCAATGGGAACAAACTCTGGGCAGTTTAAGCCGCCTGGAATTACGCGTTAAAACATTATCCAGCTTCGCCAGCAACTTGACCGGATGGTTCCAGCAAATGTCTGGCGTCATCATGATTATCGTCGGCGTATATATGATTATTGGCGGCAAGCTGAGCATGGGCGGCCTGATTGCCTGCTACATGCTTAATGGCCGTGCGCTGATGCCAATGGGCCAGTTGACTGGGTTGATTGCCCGTTATCACCAGGCGCGTTTGACTATCAAAAACACCGAGCAAATGATGTCGATGCCGCAGGAGAGACGCGATCATGAGCACCCTCTCAAGCGTGAAACGTTCCGTGGCAGCATTGAATTCAAAGATGTCGATTTCAGTTATCCCGAGCAGAAAAACCCTTCACTGCAAAAGATTAATCTGACCATTAAGCCAGGCGAACGCGTAGGTATTATCGGTCGTAGTGGCTCGGGCAAGAGCTCGATTAGCAAGTTGATAATCAATCTTTACCAGCCAACCGGCGGTAATATTTTGATCGACGACGTAGATGCGCGTCAGTTGGACGTCAACGATTTGCGCCACAGCATTGGTTATGTTCCTCAGGACATTCAGCTGTTTAATGGATCACTGCGCGATAACCTGATTTGCGGTGCCCGTTATGTCGATGATGAAACGATGCTGCGCGCCGCAGAACTTGCTGGCGTTAACGAATTTGCTCGTGTTCACCCTGACGGTTACAACTTGCAAGTTGGTGAGCGTGGTATGCAGCTGTCCGGCGGGCAACGCCAGGCTGTTGCTCTGGCCCGTGCACTCCTGCTGGAGCCACCAGTCCTGTTACTCGATGAGCCGACCAGTGCGATGGACAACACCAGTGAAGACAAGATCAAACAAGGTCTGGTGCCATTTGTCGCTGATAAAACACTGTTACTCGTGACGCACAAAGCGTCGATGCTGACACTAGTTGATCGACTGATTATTGTTGATAAAGGACGCATTATTGCTGATGGCCCGAAAGCCATTGTTATGGATGCGCTGAAAAAGGGTCAAATCAATGCGTCTCGCTGAGTTATTTGCACGTTTACGCCCGCAAATTCGCCACTACTTTAAAGGTCGCGATGAGAACCAGGCCGATAACATTAACGAGGTGAGTCATGCTCTGATTGATGACTCCCCACGCGTTATTCGTCTGACTCTTTGGACTATCCTGGTATTAGTCTTGCTGGCGTTTGTTTGGGCAGGATTTGCCAAACTTGATGAAGTTACACGGGGCGAAGGTAAAGCCATCCCGTCATCACGCTTGCAAAAAATACAGAACCTGGAAGGCGGTATTGTCACCGAGCTGTATGTGCATGAAGGGCAAATCGTTGAAGCTGGCGCACCGTTGATTCATCTGGATGACACTCGTTTTGCATCAAATGTTGGTGAAACGGAAGCAGACAAACTCGGCTTGCAGGCTAAAATCGACCGCCTGACAGCGGAAGCTGAAGACAAAGAGTTTGTTATTTCTGATGATATTGCTAAGAAGGCTCCAGATGTAGCACGCGGGGAAGTCGATTTATTTAATAGTCGTCGTCGCCAATTCCAGAATGAAATCGAAGGTCTTCAGGAACAGTTAGTACAGAAAAAACAGGAGTTGCGTGACTTCCAGTCCAAACAGGCACAATACAAAAACAGCCTGGGTTTACTGCAGCAAGAGATCAAAATGTCTGAGCCGCTGTTGGCATCAGGTGCAATTTCTAAAGTTGAAATCCTGCGTTTACGCCGCACTGAAGTGGAAACTAAAGGGCTGCTGGACTCCATCACTCTTTCTATTCCTAAATCCGCATCAGAAACGAAAGAGATTGAAAATAAGATTGGAGAAAGTCGTAACCGCTTCCAGAGCGACGCGCTTTCACAGCTTAACGAAGCACGCACGAATTTGAGCAAAGCAGAAGCCACTGGTAAGGCACTTGAAGACCGCGTCAATCGAACCATGGTGGTTTCGCCTGTTCGCGGTGTCGTCCAGCAAATTATGGTTAATACCATTGGTGGAGTTATTCAGCCCGGTAGTGACTTAGTAGAAATCGTGCCGCTTGATGACAAACTGCTTATCGAAGTGAAAATTCAGCCGCGTGACATTGCCTTCCTGCACCCAGGGCAACATGCGGTGGTGAAGTTTACCGCTTACGACTACACCACCTACGGTGGCCTGAATGGCGAGTTGGTACAGCTAAGCCCGGATACCATAACTGATAAAGAAGGCCACAGTTACTACATTGCACGCCTGCGCACAGATAAGAACTACCTGGGGACCAAAGAGCATCCAATGGTCATCATTCCGGGTATGGTCGCCTCAGTCGATATCATAACTGGTAAGAAATCCATTCTGAGTTATCTGCTGAAACCGATTATTCGCGCCAAAGCAGAAGCATTACGCGAAAGATAGAAACGATAAAAAAGCCGCAACGGATGATGTTGCGGCTTTTTTTATGGTGGGATTCAGTAGTTGGTTGGCGTTAAAAACATAACAGCCAGGTTTGTCTTACTGGCCATTAAACGAAGACAACTTCCCACGGTTCAGGGTCAATTTGCCCTCGTTAACCAACTCCTGAAGCACTTTATGGATGGCGCTACGTGAAATGTGGTTTCGGCTAAGGATAAACGTGTAAATTGATGTTTTATCGCGTATTTCTTGATCCATAGACCAGATATGCTTCACATGCTCCGTCACAATTTCGCGAATCGTTTTATGTGACCGTAGATTTTCACGCTGGAAATAACGCTGCAGATGGTTAGTCAGAATATCAAATGCATGTATCCATAGGTTTTTCTTGCTGAGCATCTCATTAGCATTAGCCGCATTCATCACCCACATCTCACAGTCCGTGTCACAACGCAGGTAATGAGACATTACATCATTACGCATCTGTGCAAGTCCCAGGATAGCGGGTGCGGTAAAGCTCACCGTAACAAGGTCATTTTCAACTCGGTAAACAGAGACAGAGCCTTTCTCAAGATAAAAAATGTTTCCATCTCTTTTCATCTCAATGCGCTGACGTTTTTTCCTCAGAGAGAAATAAGCGTTTTCAGATTTTTTAATCTCATCTCCAATGAGCATTACAGATTCATCAAAATTAAGAATGGACATCAGCTTCTCTTACTCTAGTTATGGGATTGAGATTATCTCCTGGCGGAAAGCAAAGGAGACCGCCCTAACGCAATCGATACCCCGCTACTCGTAACGTATATCAATATAGGACATTACAACAAACTTGTGCTTGATAGCACCGGTTCTGAGGATTGTAGAATGGCGATTTGAAATGAATAATCTTATGACTTCCCTGCCAAACAATATTCCACGCACATTAACAACCACATACTTTATGATAATTTAATTATCTAACAATGAAACAATCACCCGGGATAACACCATCACCGCATGTTATTTTTTAAACAGTCACAACTGTCATCCCATATACAGCAGGGATTAAAAATAGCTTGAAAAATAATATATAATAAATACAATGGCCAAACAATCGATATTACAATCACGGTATCAATCTTATCTTTAAACCAGGCAATATCATTCTGCTGATATTTTCTTACCTGCTTTAAAAGCCATACGACTCTAAATAACATAAACACCAGGGTTGAAACCCCATAAATACATACTATCAATTGAAATAGTTTATTCAATGGCCATAGCCCCATTGTTATGGTGAGACATCATCAACGATGAGTAAAGGCGACTGAAATACTCAGGTATTAAATTAGCATCAAAATTAACTGGATTGGGATTTTGACGGCGAAGAACATCTTCTAACGCCACTCATGCCGCTCTGTCAGTGAGTATATTTATCTAATGCCAGAAACGTAATTTTTTTAATCTTTGTGCTGAAATCTTTATCTTTTCAATTAAAAAAGATGCACCAAAATATGTAAACAATTGATTTTAAATCATTTATAATGTATTCATTGCATGAATGATTTGTTAAATAGCTGTGAGTGTATAAAACAAAAAGTGTGTAACCCGCTGACGTCGCTAAAAGTCGGGGTTATTCCTTTGCGCATTGTGCTTATAATGGCAAGTGAAAAACCAGCCTGAGTCTACGAGAGTACTGGCAACATGCCCGAAGCAGAAAACCTATGTTATCTCATTGAAAATAAAATAGTATTCATTCCTGAGAAGCAGTGTCTGGTGCATGTTGACAGCCATGAACAGATAAAACTCAAGCCGACAGCCTCATTATGCCTGCTGTTGTTGCTCAGAAATCACGCTGAGATCGTTACTCAGAATGAGTTGCTTGCTTTCGCCTGGGGTGAGAGCCACAGGCAAGTCAGCTTTAATGCCTTTTATCAAAGCATTCTCTCTTTGCGCAAAGCGTTTTTGCAAATGAACGTGGAAAAACAAATTATTACCACTATTCCACGTAAAGGGCTTCTCATACAGCAAGAAATCAGCGTTGAGGAAAAACAAGAGGCTCTCATCGTGCCTGAGGTGGATATATCCACAAAGATATCAGGTGAAGTGGAAGTGGAAGTGGATGAAGTCTCGAGCAAAAAGCGCACAGCATTGAACCTGACTGAAACAGTTATTATTATGTTTACCGTGCTAATAGTTGGTTTGCTTATTTACCCTCAACTATCCAGTAAGCACTATTTCTCAGGCTATGTTGAGTCAAAAAATTATGGCGGGCAATGCCACTATTTTTTAAATGATGATGCAAGTAACCATATTCGCCATGAGGGTTTCATCAAACAGCATCCTGAAATGTGCAATGATGATAAATACCTCTATATAACGGCTTATCCTGAGACGAAAAATATTTCTATCATTACGTGTGCTACCAGTATGGAATTGTCACATGATAACTCCTGTCAGTCCGTCTATTATCCCCGGTACGATAGTAAATGAAGATGCTTAGCGCGATAGCCACTATCAGAAAACAAACACGTGTCATTTTCCTGGTGTGTCTGGCGATACTCTCGAGTCTCGCGTTCTATCTTTATATGCCCTCATACGAGAATCCACACAGCATCGTATGTCGGTCAACGTTACAGATCGTCAGAGACAATGCGTCATTTCGGGGCATTGTCGATTTCAAATCGGGTGACGGCAAAGGTATTGCACACATTAATGGCATCATAAACGTCACGCCGCAGGAAGAGTATACCGTTCAGCGTACCATCCTCTTTACGCTTGCTGAGTATGGCCTCAGCCCCGTTTGGATATCCCAACAGATCATCATTTCCAACCGCGAGACCGTACCCGCTGCGATTCTGCAACAATTTCTGCCTGATTTTTATCTAAAAAACTCAGGGGTAAGCGATATCGATATTTTTAGGCTAAACAAAGATGCCGCTCTCATCACCCGTGAAGATATTCCTTATTTGTACTGCCAGAAGTACCCGCTTCCTGATGAAGAGTAACTTCGCACAAACATCTACAGCTACCAGAACCGAGTTAAATCATTTCAGGCACGTTTCAGCCCATTAAAAGACAACCAGCACATGGGTTGTCTTTTATTTATGTAAATTAATAAAAATATCTTGAAGATAATAAGTACCACGTTATTATCCACTCGCACATTAAGATGATAATAAACATGCAGCTCCCTAAAAGTAAACTTTAAGTTAAATATGTTATTTAATTATGATATCTCACTAGTCCTACTCGCAGTAATTATTGCATGCCTGGCTTTTTATGTCTCTTTTTGGCTATGTAAAGCTGGCTCTCGAAAAAAACATTACTGCTGGCCTTTATTTAGCGGCCCAACTATGGGCTGTGGTATTTGGGTTTTACACTACATGGTGATGCAGGCACATCATCATAGTCACATTATAAACTATAACATTAAGATAACGCTGGCTTCGTTACTGGTCGCTATTATTGGTTGCTCGCTCGGGTTTGGTTGCTTTTTATTCAAACAATTACGCCAAAAGCATTATCTGCTGCCTGCATTGATATTTTCTGCCACCGCAGCATCCATGCATTACCTGGGAATGGCTGCCATCATCAATGCGGGTGATTGGTCTGTCAGCAATGCACATATCACTCTATCGCTAATCGTTATTTTTATTACTTCATTAAGCATGTTGCGTTTAACCCATCTGATGTTAGTTATGACGAGTAAAAACGACAGCTATGCCAACTTCTGCCGATTGGGTGCCACCCTTACTCTTTGTATCGGTGTAGCAATAATGCACTTTTTAGGTACCAGCAAGATGAATATGGCTCCAGTGGCCGTTTCATCTCTTGCCATAAGTCATGATGACCACATCGAAAATACGATAGCAATGACGATGACAATACTCATCGCCCTGGTATTTATGTTAGCCATCTTCATTTGGTTTATTAACTTCAAAGAACATTTAAGCAATGAACTACTAAAAAGAGAGTTAATCTCGAAGAATTTGCAATTAAAACAAATGACGCAACATGACTCGTTAACTCAATTACCTAACCGCGTTTATTTACAAAGTCATTTAAACACCCTGTTTGATAAACAGATACAGCCGCTGTTCATTATGTTTATTGACCTCGATGGTTTTAAACGTGTTAACGATGTCTGGGGACATGCCATTGGTGATGAACTGCTGGTAAAGATATCTAAAATGCTCAGCAACGTTGTTGGTAAAGGAGGCTTTGTTGCAAGAATTGGTGGTGATGAATTCATCATCGTCGTTTGCCAACAAACAGAAGATGCGGCGATCCAACTTGCTAAAACATTGCTTTCCAGAATCTCCGATAACTATGAACTCTCAGCAACAACAGTCGATTTTTTATCTGCCAGCATCGGCATTTCAATTTATCCTGAGCATGGGCAAGATGTAGCCACGCTCTTGAAGAAAGCCGATGTAGCGATGTATTACATAAAAGATAAAGGAAAAAACAATGTCATCTTTTACGATGAGATAGCCATGACATTACCCACATGATGCCAGGTTAATACCAGAGTGCATTAATAGAGCAAGATAGCCGAGTGTTAGTAACACTTATTTTTAAGCAATGGATGCTTGTAAATCATTCCAGACAGTGGAATTAGTAAAAAAGCAGACATTGATGATGAAATTTACTGCATTGTATAAGAAGAACAAAGACAAATGGTGGGCTTTACCACTTGTTCTCCCCTTCATTCTGTACCCTATAACTCAGTATATGAGTGCTTATGGCAACGTTGATGGTTTCGAGATATCTTTCTTTTACCTCAATATGGCACTTATGACAGCCCTCACCATGATTTATGGTTTTAAGGCGCTTCCTGGCATCATACTGTGTGTATTTTACCGAGTTGCTCCTGATCGTGGCTTTGAACCGGCAATTATGTCTGTACTGCATTATTTTACTTCGATAGGAATAAGCTGTGCTGGTTATTACTATTTTACAGGTAAGCGTGGCCGAGCAAGCTTTGGGCGCTATAACCTAACCTGGCAGCGAATTTTTTGGCTGATATTTATTAATGCCACTTTATTCTTAAACTATTTCCAGGCTGTACTCTATCTGGGGATGTTTGGCGTACATCAAACATTGATGTACATATCTCCATTCACCACGCGAACATTGATAAGTTATCAGGGAATGTTGGTTGGGAATATGATTGGTTTGCCAATGTGTTATTTGGTAATTCGTTCATTCAGAACGCCATCATACATGAAGAAGTATATTGAAAAAATCCGTAATCAAGTTGCAGAAGACCTACGAGCACTGGAGCTCATTTGTCTATTTGGCGCACTGATATTGCTTACGGCGCTTATGATCTCACCAATCAATCATAAACTAACACTGATAAACTCCGTATATACCCTGACGTTACTCTTACCAGTCATGATCTGGGGAACGCTACGTCTGGGCCATGCTGCCATTTCTCTCATTTGGTGGATGTTATTGGTCGTACTGTGCAATAACTATCAAAACTATATTCCTCAAACCGCCGATTACAAGTTACATCTGGCTGTTGCAACATCCTGCTTTGCGGCATTCTCAATAACAATTATTTTGATGGCTATAAATATTTCACGGCAACGTGCGTTGAATATTAAGTCCAAACGATTAATGAGCATCGATCCAGTTTTGCATCTGCCAAACTTGCTGGCACTTGATGCGGATTTAAACAAAAACACCGTCTCTGTCTTATGCCAATTATATATCCCTGACCTTGAGCTGCTGGGCCGCCATTATGGCTTACTCATGCAAGTACAGTACAAGCAACAATTGGCACATTATTTAAAGCCAGTGTTGGAAAATGATGAGCTTATTTATATTAGCTCAGGTCATGATTTAATCGTACGGATGTCCCCTTTAAATGCTGAAAAAAGAATCTCTGAGCTACATAACAAAGCTCAAAAATTCCGTTATACCCGTGATGGGGTAAAGCTTTACCCACAAATTGGTTGTAGCTACTGCATAATTAATTACCCTGTAGGTCATCTATATCTATTAATTGGTGAACTACGAGCATTGGCAGAGATCTCTCTGACGACAAATTTGCCCGTAGATATGAGAAAGCAAAGCAGCCGCCAGGTACAAAATCAGGTTAAAACTAAAGTCGACATGATGAATCAACTTCAACGTGCACTTGAGTTAGATCGGTTTGTTTTGATGGCTCAGCCAATAGAAAGCAAAAATGGTCACCGCTACCATGAAGTCCTGTTGAGGATGCTTGGTAACAATGATGAGCTTATTTTCCCGGATACTTTTTTACCGCTAGCAAATGAATTTGGCATGTCATCGAGCATTGATTTATGGGTGCTAAATAACACCATGAAATATATGGATGAAACACGTCATTCACGACCAAACCAGTGCTTCGCCATTAATCTGACTCCAGCATCAATCTGCCGCACAGATATGGCACATCTCATTGAAAACATGCTGATTAATTATGGTATTGCGCCTGAGCAGATTGTTCTCGAAGTGACCGAAACCGATGAGCTGACCAACAACCTACAAGCAGATAAGACACTAGATGCACTTCAGCGTTTAGGTTGTAAAATTGCTATCGATGATTTTGGAACGGGTTATGCGAGCTATGCGCGACTAAAAAATATGCAGGCGAACATACTCAAAATCGATGGCAGTTTTATCCACAATATTATTTCCAGCGAGATGGACTACAAAATCGTGGAATCTATATGTGAGTTAGCAAGAATGAAAAACATGACGTTAGTGGCTGAATTTGTCGAAACTGAAGCTATTCAGAATGCTCTATTCCATATGGGAATTGACTATGTTCAAGGCTATTTCATTGGTAAGCCTGCACCTATCGAAACCTTACCGGCAACTGTTTAAGCCATAAAATCAGGCAGCAGAAAGCACAATACAAGGGGTTTTCTGCTGTCGTCATGAATAGTGAGAGAGCAAATTCAGGACGCAAAAGTAGCGCAAAGCACGTATTAACTGGGTTGGTTAGATTCTGGGTAATTTGGGAGAGATGAGCTGGAGCGGGTGAAGGGAATCGAACCCTCGTATGCAGCTTGGGAAGCTGCCGTTCTACCATTGAACTACACCCGCTTTGAAGTGCGTAGGCATTATAGACGTTCAGCTTTCACTGGCAAGCGCCTTTTAAGTTTATGTGGTGGATTATTAAGCGATTGTTTTTATTAGAGGCATGCGAATATTTAACACTTGTTGGCAAATCATTTCCCTTGTGATTCCCTCTTGTTTACCCCTCGACCCAATAAGTTCTACAATGGTGAACTTTTCAAACTCACCGAGCCCTAAAATGATTGATGAGAACCGCCGCATACAGTCTGTTGAACGCGCAATGGCAATACTTGAAGATATTGCCGCTGCAGGTGGTGTCGCTCGTTTAGCCGATTTGTCAGCACGGCTTAATTTGAACAAAAGCACATTACATGGACTGCTCAACACTCTCTCGGCTCTGGGCTACATAACCCGCAAAGGGACGCATTACGCACTAGGTTTGCGTTTGCGGGACATCTCGCAACCTCTGGCGGACGCGGATGAACAATTGCGTGAAGTATTTACGCCGGCTTTATTGAGAATGGCGAGATTAAGCGGGGAAACCAGCTATCTGGCAGCCCCTTGTGGTACGCGTGAGTACCTTTATATTGATGCTATCGAAGGTTGCAATAATCTACGGGTAGCCAGTCCGCGCGGCCGCCGTGAAGGATTAACGACCTCCGCTATTGGCAAGATATTTTTAGCTAACGGACCTGAATTAGTGCGCAGTTTGCGACGAGCAAATCTCCTGCCGGCAAAACTTGATCAGGAATTACATATCATCCGCGAGCAAGGCTATGCGCTCGACCTTGAGGAAGCTGAAGTGGGGCTAAATTGTCTGGCTATACCGCTTCGTCGGCAAGGATGCGTTATTGCAGCATTAGGTGTAGCAGCTCCTGCCAAACGTTTAAGCGAGCCAGCCTTAACAGCGCTGGCGATCGCATTCAACCAGGCTTAGTTCGGCATTATCAAACTTTAGCCTCCAATCACCCTACCCATCTTCACAAATTGTTAGCTCACAGTAATCATTGGCGACTCTTTATCACATCAAGGAGTCTTCCAATGTCTGCTTTAAGTGAATCAACCGTTGTGCAAGTGATTGAACGCGCCCGAAAGCTCGCTCAAGAGATGAATTTTGCTATTAATATCAGTGTTGTTGATCACGCAGGTCTACTGCGCGGTTTTTTGCGCATGGACAATGCAGTCCCAGGGGCTATTGATGTCTCAATCAAGAAAGCACGCACCGCAGCACTTTTTCGTACAGATAGCCTGACTCTTGGTGCAGATGCTCAGCCAGGTGGCACAATTTATACTCTGGAGTCCACGAACGGTGGGCTGATTAGTTTTGGCGGCGGCGTTGTGCTCTACGATGAACATAACTACGCAACTGGAGCAGTAGGTATTGCCGGTGCAACGGTAGAAGCCGATCAAATCATTGCGCTGGCCGCAGCCGGGAGAGCATAAATGAGCACGCCACATCGTATTCATGCGGGTGTCTGGGCCCTGGCAGTTACTGCATTTGCTATAGGTGTGGCGGAGTTTATCGTCGTCGGCGTGCTGCCCGCCATAGCTCAGGATTTACATGTGTCTCTGGCTCAGGCCGGAAGCCTGGTCGGAACCTACGCGCTCGCGCTCGCCATTGGAACACCGATTGTCGTTCTTGGGCTTGCGCGATTGCCGCGTAAACCATTGCTGCTGGCATTAGTGACGACCTTTCTTTTTGGTAACCTGCTATCAGCATTTTCTACCGACTATCACATGCTATTGCTGGGTCGCATCATCACAGCAATTGCACACGGCAGTTTCTTCGCTATCGGTGCCACTGTCGCAGCCCGATTAGCAGCACCTGGTGCTGCAAGCCGGGCAATTTCCGTAATGTTTGCAGGCCTGACACTTGCGATGGTTATCGGTGTGCCATTAGGAAGTGTGATTGGTAATGGGCTGGGCTGGCGTTTACCCTTTTTTGGGGTCGCAGTGTTAGCCGCAATTGCTCTGTTGGCAACGGCCCGCTGGGTTCCGGTACTACCCGCGCAGAAGGCAGGCTCGGCGTTTATACAATTGTCTGCGTTAAAACAGCCCATGATTCTGGCGATGATGAGTATTACCGTACTAGGTTTTGGCGCAAGTTTTGCTGCCTTCACCTTTATCACCCCTATTTTGACGGGCATCAGTGGATTTTCGACCCATAGTGCCAGCATGTTATTAGTGGTATTTGGCATAGCCACTTTAGTTGGAAACATGGCCGGAGGACGCTGGGCTGCAAGTCTCGGCTGGCCCACTGCGCTACGTCGTATGCTGCTGGGTCTGCTCGCGGTATTTGTGCTCCTGGCGCTCACCCTCTCCAGCAAACTGGCTGTTGTACCGCTGCTATTCATTTGGGGTGCACTTGCATTCGGGATGTCACCAGGTTTTCAGGCAGGAATGCTGGAAACAGCATCGCGCTGGACTCCTCGCGCAGTGGATTTTGCTTCAGCGTTGAATATCTCGGCATTTAACCTGGGTATTACTTTGGGTGAGATCCTGGGGAGTGGATTAGTGGCACAAAACAAGATGGCCCTAACGCCGTGGGCAGGAGTGCTGTTGGTGCTGGTTGCTCAAATTCCCCTCTTCTGGCTTACGCGTAAACACAATCAACGCACCTGATAGATAAAAGGGAAACCTCGCGGTTTCCCTTTCATTTTTAAGCGTGGCTAGCCGACTTTTTCGGGAAGACAAATAGCGCGACAATAGGTGAAATAACCATCAGCGCAAATACCCAGATAAAGCCCATTGTGAAGCCACCCGTGGCATCAATTGACCAGCCAATCAGTTGGCTGTTCGCGGTAGCGATAACGAATGTACATACCCAGAACGTCGACATTGTATAAGTCACGGTTTGGGTATTGGCCCCTTTTAACGTCTCTTTTGGAATCGAGAAAATAAAGGCAAACCAGGTCGCAAACACAAAGCCCGTCAGGAATGAACAAACCAGAATCAGAATGTCATTGGTTGCGAACAGCATAATAAAGGTGGTAATCGCCATCGCGATACTGGTGCTAAACAACCAGTTTTTATAATGGTAGCCCCGAGCTTTGCAGAATGGTCCTGCAATGGCACCGAGCATAATCCCGACCTGGTTTACCGTGCCGCTCAGGTGAGCATGCGATTCTGGCGGCAGGTGCGCGTATTTGGCGTAGTAAAGAGGCAGGAAGGTGAACATGAAAATCATCATAATCATCGCGCCGACGTACTGGGCAATCATCCCCCACACAACGCGATTAAAAATCGCATCTTTCATAATGCGCAGTTTATCCGTGCTGCCGTCGTGGCTTGCATTAGTAACGACAACTTCTTCATCGGTGAAGCAGATAAGCCACACCGCCCCCAAAACCAGTGTGACCACGCCATAGATCGCCAGCAGGTTTCTCCAGCCACCAAAGTAGACAGACAGGCTACCTGCCAGTGTCAGCGCAATAATGGTGCCGATGATATTGGAGGTGCAATTCAGGCTATTGAGCGCAGATGCTGTTTTGTTATCGAACAAACGTGCCACGGTCGGCACCAGTGAAACTAGGCAAATTGCACCGCCCAGGCCGCCCATAAAGCGAATCACTAACAGCAGGTCAAAATTATTGGTCCATGGAATGAATATCGATAGCCCGGTAAGCACACAGCCCAAAAGATAGGATTTCTTCGCACCCAGTTGTGCCGTCAGAATTGACGTGCAGAATGCACCAAGAATTTTCGCCCACAGAATCACATTCGACATCAACGCCGCATGAGAAACATCGATATTAAAATCGGCCATGATTTGCGGCATCACTGCACCGGTTGTCGCCCAGGCTGCGCCAAAAACCATATAGACCGCATACAGAACAAACTCGATTATCCACTTATTCACGCAGAAACCTCCTGAGCGCTCAGAGTGATGATTTCCAGCAGCATTTCGCTTGCCAGACGCAGGGATTCTGCTGGGAGAAACTCTTTGGTTGAGTGGAAATTATGGGCACCGGTAAAGATATTCACCGTAGGTAAACCAGCTGGGGTGATGACGCTGCCGTCGTACCCACCACGCATAATTAATGGCTTCGGCTCGATTCCTAAATTGCGCATCGCCTGCTGAACACTGGCAATAATTTCCGGCTTTTTGTCGAGACCCGCTTTAATATTATCGTAAGTATCAGATAGTTCCAGAATGATATTTTCGTGGCCGTAACGATTTTGTAATTGTTCGGTAATTGCCCGCAATGTCGATTTTCTGTTCTGGTAACCTTCAACTTCAAAATCACGCAGAGCAATTTCGAGTGTGGCATTCACGGTATTACCGGTGATTTTATTCACCCAGAAATACCCTTCACGGCCTTCTGTTAATTCAGGGCGTTCAGCTTCGGGTAATGCGTTAATCACTTCATTAGCGATTAATACGGCATTAACCAGTTTTCCTTTGGCGCTCATTGGATGGGCAGTCACGCCTTTAAAGGTCATTTTGGCACTACCGGCGTACCAGTTTTCAATCACGTATTCACCGATACCACAGCAATCCAGGCAAATACCGAAATCAGCATTTAGCTGCGCCACGTCTAACGCTTTAGCACCTCGAATACCAATTTCTTCGTCCGGTAATAACACCAGTTTGATATCGCCATGTTTGAACTCAGGGTTCGCTACCATATAACGAATGGCTTCCACTGCCGCCGCAATTGCCGCTTTATCGTCAGCACCCAACAGGCTGGTACCATCTGTGGTAATGATGTCCTGGCCGACATAGTTCAAAAGTTCAGGGAACGCCTCAACGGTTATCTCTTCGCCAGTCGCAGGCAGTACGATATTTTTACCATCGTAGTTTTTCACGCGTACAGCGTGGGTGTCATTCGCGTTATCTGGCGCTGTGTCGAGATGTGCAAAGAAGACAATGGATGGCATTTCTGGGCTATTTGCTGCGAGGCTAATAACGGTAATGGCATTATCGTTAATAGTGGTCTCAACAGCATTTTCAGTTGCGAATTCACCGGCAACAAGTTGCGCTAATTTGTACTGGTTTTCACAGCTAGGAAGGTGTTGATTATCTGGAACGGAAGTGGTGTTGATTGTTGTATACCGGATAAAGGTATCTATTATTTGGTCTGCATTAATACGTTTTGTCATTGTTTGCTACTCACCATTAACATGGAATGGTTGATAAATATTACAACGTTAATTAACCGGGTTATATTTTTTATAACTTAGTTAACACTTCGCAACATATTTACCATTCATATTATGAATTGAAGTGAGCAGTATTATTAGCCAGGAAAGGATGGGGGCGCCTGATAAAGATCAATAGGGATTGTATTTATTAGAAGCCAGAAAATATCTGGCTTCTGTTAATTAGCAAGATGGCTTACTACCAGGAGGTGGTAAGTAGCGCTGTGGGTCGATAGCATTTGCACGATAACGAATCTGGAAGTGCAAATTCACCGAATCTGAACCGCTGCTGCCCATTGTGGCAATTTTCTGCCCGGCGCTAACTTTCTGACTGGTGTTTACCAATGTCGTTTCGTTGTGAGCGTAGGCCGTGATGTACTCTTCGTTATGCTTAATCATCACTAAGTTGCCATAACCGCGCAGCTGGTTACCAACATAAACCACGGTTCCGGCAGCAGAAGCATAAACGGGTTGCCCACGTTTACCGGCTATATCAATACCTTTATTTCCACCATCACTATCGGAGAAAGGTGCAATCACTTTACCCGACGTTGGCCAGAGCCAACATTTTGAACCAACCGGAGGAGCAGCGACTTTCGCTACGCTACTTGTGGAAGATGAACGTGGTTTCGAGGTTTTCGCAACGGCTGTTTTCTTCGATGAAGATGAAGAACCAGAGCTACTTTTAACACGGATTTTTTGCCCTATCTCCAGGGTATAAGGAGCAGGAATACCATTGAGGCGTGCCAGTTGGCCGACGCTTGTGCCGGTCATACGCGAGATACGCGAGAGTGTGTCACCACGTTTGACGGTATAAACCGAACCGCTGTAGCTACCTGAAGAGGCTTGAGTGGTACCCGCTTTATTTGATGAGCAAGCGACGAGTAACAGGCTTAGCACCAGGATGACGGCATTCGGTGCCCACTTTCTGACTGTGCTTTCCTTGCGCAAACCAATCCTCGAATACATTAACTGAGAAGAAGATGCTCCTCCCCGCATAGCAGGGAGGAACGAGTACAACTTACTTAACCGGGCGCAGAGCCGGGAACAAGATAACGTCGCGGATGGTGTGGCTGTTAGTGAACAGCATAACCATACGGTCAATACCAATGCCCAGACCCGCCGTTGGTGGCAAGCCGTGCTCCAGAGCAGTTACGTAGTCTTCGTCGAAGAACATCGCTTCGTCGTCGCCTGCATCCTTCGCATTAACCTGGTCAGCAAAGCGCTGTGCCTGATCTTCTGCATCGTTCAGCTCGGAGAAGCCATTACCGATTTCACGGCCGCCGATGAAGAACTCGAAGCGGTCAGTGATTTCTGGGTTTTCGTCGTTACGACGCGCCAGTGGAGAAACTTCTGCCGGGTATTCAGTGATGAAGGTCGGCTGAATCAGGTGGCTTTCAGCCACTTCTTCGAAGATCTCGGTGACTACGCGGCCCAGGCCCCAGCTCTTCTCGACTTTGATGCCGATAGCTGCTGCGATTTCCAGTGCTTTGCCCATATCGTCCAGATCTGCAATATCAGTTTCCGGGCGGTATTTTTTGATAGCTTCGCGCATGGTCAATTTCGCGAAAGGCTGGTCGAAGTCAAAGATCTCTTCGCCATACTTCACTTGCGCAGTACCTAGCACGTCATGTGCCAGAGTACGGAACAGAGATTCGGTCAGCTCGATCAGATCTTTGTAATCCGCGTACGCCATATAGAGTTCCATCATGGTGAACTCTGGGTTGTGACGCGGAGAAATACCTTCGTTACGGAAGTTACGGTTGATCTCGAATACGCGATCAAAGCCACCCACTACCAGGCGCTTCAGATACAGTTCCGGCGCAATACGCAGGTACATATCGATATCCAGCGCATTGTGGTGAGTGATGAACGGACGAGCCGACGCACCGCCAGGGATAACCTGCATCATTGGCGTTTCAACTTCCATAAATCCACGTGCCACCATGAACTGACGAACGCCAGCCATGATTTGCGAACGAATTTTAAAGGTGTTGCGGGATTCGTCGTTGGAGATCAAATCCAGATAACGCTGGCGGTAGCGCGCTTCTTGATCCTGCAGGCCGTGGAATTTGTCCGGCAGCGGGCGTAGTGCTTTGGTCAGCAGGCGCAGTTCAGTACAGTGAATAGAAAGCTCACCGGTTTTGGTTTTGAACAGCTTACCGCGCGCACCCAGGATATCGCCGAGGTCCCACTTTTTGAACTGCTCGTTGTAGATGCCTTCTGGCAAATCATCACGCGCAACGTAAAGCTGAATGCGACCACCAACATCTTGCAGGGTAACGAAAGAAGCTTTACCCATGATACGGCGAGTCATCATACGACCAGCAACGGCAACTTCGATGCCCAGCTCTTCCAGCTCTTCGTTCTCTTTCGCATCGAAGTCAGCGTGCAATTGGTCTGAGGTATGATCGCGACGGAAATCATTTGGGAAAGCAATGCCCTGCTCGCGCAGGCCTGCCAGCTTCTCGCGGCGTGCTTTCAGTTCATTATTAAGATCGACCGCTTCGGTACCCTGTGCTTGTTGTTCAGACATGTTGGTTCCTCATAACCCTGCTTTCAAACTTGCTTCGATAAATTTGTCCAGATCGCCATCCAGTACCGCCTGCGTGTTACGGGTTTCTACACCTGTACGCAAGTCTTTGATACGGGAGTCGTCCAGTACGTAAGAACGAATCTGGCTGCCCCAGCCGATATCCGATTTGTTGTCTTCCAGCGACTGCTTCTCAGCATTCTTCTTCTGCATTTCCAGCTCGTATAACTTCGCCTTCATCTGCTTCATCGCCTGATCTTTGTTCTTATGCTGCGAACGGTCGTTCTGGCACTGAGTCACTGTATTGGTCGGAAGGTGGGTAATACGCACCGCGGATTCTGTACGGTTAACGTGCTGACCACCTGCGCCAGATGCACGATACACATCGATACGCAGATCCGCCGGGTTGATTTCGATATCAATATCGTCATCCACTTCTGGATAAACGAAGGCGGAGCTAAAGGAGGTATGGCGACGGCCACCGGAATCGAACGGACTCTTACGGACCAGACGATGGACGCCAGTTTCGGTACGCAACCAGCCAAAGGCATATTCGCCCTGAATGCGAATAGTCACGGATTTAATACCGGCAACTTCACCTTCAGACTCTTCAATAATTTCGGTTTTGAAGCCACGCGCTTCTGCCCAACGCAGATACATACGCATCAACATGCTGGCCCAGTCTTGCGCTTCGGTGCCGCCAGAACCTGCCTGAATGTCGATATAACAGTCAGCGCTGTCATATTCGCCGGAGAACATACGACGGAACTCCAGCTGTGCCAGTTTGGCTTCGAGCTGGTCTATCTCAACAATGGTTTCATTGAAGGTATCTTCGTCGTCGGCTTCGATGGCCAACTCCAGCAAGCCGTTAACATCTTCCAGCCCCTGAGTCATTTGGTCCAATGTATCGACAATGGCTTCCAGTGAAGAACGCTCTTTACCTAACGCTTGCGCGCGTTCAGGTTCGTTCCACACATCAGGCTGTTCCAGCTCTGCGTTTACTTCTTCCAGGCGCTCTTTCTTGGCATCATAGTCAAAGATACCCCCTAAGAACGTCGCTGCGCTCTGTGAGGTCCTGGATGCGGTTTTTTACCGGGTTAATTTCAAACATGGTCTGTATTATCTTATGTTGATGACAGAAGACGAAAATGCGGTCGTAGACCGGAAAGTTTACCGGAATTACGCCGCTTTTTATAGCTTTGTTGCCCGTTAATAGCCAAGTAATAGGGCTATAGAGGCCAGATATGATCGATTAACAACTGAACGCTGCGATTACCGCGAAACTCATTTACGTCCAGCTTGAAAGCCAATTCAACTTCACGCACGCCGTTATCAGGCCAGCATGCGGTATCCACGTTAAAAGCAATGCCGTCAATCAACGGTCCACCGCCTATTGGTTCAACCATCACTTTAAGATGACGCTCGCCCACCAGCCGTTGTTGTAACAAACGGAATTTGCCGTCAAATAATGGCTCAGGGAACATCTGTCCCCACGGCCCAGCATCGCGCAGCATCTCAGCGATTTCCAGCGTCATCTCTTGCGCAGAAATAGCACCGTCTGACCAAATCACGCCCTGAAGCAATGCGGGATCAAGCCATTCGCCGATCAAATCGCCAAAGCGCTGACGGAATTCTTCGAATTTCGCCTCTTCCAGCGACAAACCCGCCGCCATAGCATGGCCGCCAAATTTCAGCATCATCCCAGGATACAACGTATCAAGCCGCTCAAGAGCATCGCGCATATGCAAGCCTTGCACCGAGCGGCCTGAGCCTTTCAGCGTGCCGTCACCTGCGGGTGCAAATGCAATTACCGGGCGGTTAAAGCGCTCTTTGATACGTGAAGCCAGGATACCGACCACGCCCTGATGCCATTCTGGGTGGTACATCGCCAGGCCATATGGCAACTCATCATGACTATGCTCGAGCTGTTGGCACAGCGTTAGCGCTTCAACCTGCATGCCTTGCTCGATCTCTTTACGCGTCTGATTGAGTGCATCCAGCTCATTGGCCAACATCCTTGCTTCAGAAATATTTTCACTGAGCAATAGCGCCACACCTACGGACATATCGTCCAGGCGCCCGGCTGCATTCAAACGTGGACCTAACGCAAAGCCCAAATCGCTGGCTGCAAGTTTTTGCGGCTCACGGTTAGCAACTTCCAGCAATGCTTTAATACCTGGGCGACACTTGCCTGCGCGAATACGGCTCAAGCCCTGCCAGGTCAAAATGCGGTTATTGGTATCAAGCGGAACAACGTCAGCCACGGTGCCCAATGCCACCAGATCCAGCAGTTCTGCAATGTTTGGAATCGCCAGACCCTGCTGTTCAAACCAACCACAATCACGCAGATGAGCACGCATCGCCAGCATCAGATAAAAGGCAACGCCAACACCGGCAAGTGATTTTGACGGGAACTCACAATCAACCAAATTTGGGTTAACGATGGCATCAGCCGCAGGAAGTTCAGGCC
>Ga0105251_10000999_pt1 | contig 24752 bp, 24 predicted proteins | sample KBSS64metaG_FD_80424 | JGI IMG/M metagenome (GOLD analysis project Ga0105251, IMG submission 80424) | Switchgrass rhizosphere microbial communities from Kellogg Biological Station, Michigan, USA - KBS S6-4 metaG | ecosystem: Host-associated > Plants > Roots > Rhizosphere > Soil | place...
CGTTCACCGTTTGCTGGGCAGCCGGCCCGGCACCCGACACTTCCGGCATCACATAGGCAACCCGTTGCCCCTGGATGTGCTGGTGGTAGACGAAGCCTCGATGATCGACCTGGAAATGATGGCCAACCTGCTGGATGCCTTACCACCCCATGCCCGCCTTGTGCTGCTGGGCGACAAGGACCAGTTGGCCTCGGTTGAAGCCGGTGCGGTGCTGGGTGATTTGTGCCGCGATGCCGAAGCCGGTTTCTACAGCCCGCAAACCCGCCAGTGGCTGCAACAGGTCAGCGGCGAAGACCTCGGCGCCAGCGGCTTGCAGGAAGACCTCGACGGTAGCCACCCCCTCGCGCAACAAGTGGTGATGCTGCGTTACTCGCGGCGTTTCGGCGAAGGCAGCGGCATCGGCCAACTGGCCCGCTGGGTCAACCAGCAAAACCCCGAGCAGGCCCGCAAACTGCTGGCAGCCCGCAGCCATGCCGATCTGTTTTGCGTCAGCCTCAAGGGCGAGCACGACCATGCCCTGGAGCGCCTGGTGCTGGACGGCCATGGTGACGGTGCCCTCGGTTATCGCTATTACCTGAAGCTGCTACAGACCGCGCGTCCGTCCCTCGACACGCCACGGGATGACGAAGCCTGGACGCTCTGGGCGCAAAAGCTGCTGAAAGCCTTCGACGCATTCCAGCTGCTGTGCGCCGTACGCAAGGGCCCGTGGGGTGTCGAGGGTTTGAACCTGCGCATCACCGCCGCGCTGCTCAAGGCCCGGCTGATCGACAGCGATCAGCAGTGGTACGAAGGCCGCCCGGTGTTGATGACCCGCAACGATTACGGCCTGGGCCTGATGAACGGCGACATCGGCATCGCCCTGAAACTGCCCGAGAGCGACGGTGGGCCGCAGGTGCTGCGCGTGGCGTTCCCGCGTAACGATGGGCAGGGCGGGGTGCGCTTTGTGCTGCCCAGCCGGCTCAACGATGTGGAAACTGTCTATGCGATGACGGTGCACAAATCCCAAGGCTCTGAATTCACCCACACCGCACTGATTCTGCCGGATGCCCTGAACCCGGTGCTCACCAAAGAGTTGATCTATACCGGCATCACCCGGGCCAAGGACTGGTTCAGCCTGATCGAACCCCGAGGGGGCGTATTTGAAGAGGCGGTGAGCCGCAAGGTGAAGCGCTTGAGTGGGCTGATGCTGGAACTGGGCACGTGATCGATAAAGAAGCTGACCGATGGGGCATCTAAATTTTCTGATCCAAATGTGTGATTTTTCTTAATAAAATGTCGGAATCCTCCTGGGTGTCGCCTCGGGGGTTTTCCGCCGTTGTGCTATCGTTGCGGCATCATCCCAAGAAGATCAAAGAGAATCGCTGCATGAACGTGGCTGTCTCGCCCACAGAGCGAAGTTTGAGCTGGAGACGAATGCTGCTGTTGGCGCTTCTCTGGATCTTCACGCCTCTCGCTTTTGCCCAGCCCCCCGCAGGCATGGCCGATCAGCGAGCCAAGTCGGTCACGCAGGTGGTCCTCGGAATCCTCAGTTACGCCCGTTGGCCGGTAGAGCCCGCTCAATTGCGGCTGTGCATCGTCGGGCCGACCCAATACACCGATGACCTGGTCAAAGGCACCACCCAGGCTACTGGTCGTCCGGTCGTGGTGCAGCGTTTGCTGGCCGACCATCCGGACATCGCCAATGCCTGCGATGCCGTGTACATCGGCCAATTGACCAGCGACGAGCGCAGCCGCCTGTTCGCATCACTGATCGGCCATCCGGTGCTCAGCATCAGCGAAGGCGGCGACCAATGCACCGTGGGCAGCCTGTTCTGCCTGCGGGTGGCCGACGAGCAGGTGTCGTTCGAGGTCAACCTGGACTCCGTTGCCCGCAGCGGTGTGCGCATTCATCCGAGCGTACTGCAGCTGTCCCGACGTCGAGCGCCGGGCTCATGAATATCGATACAGGGCCAGTGCGCCCTACCTTGCGTTCGGTGATCGGGCGTGGGCACCTGAGCCTGGCGCTGATGGCGGTCAGCATGGCCAGTATCTCCCTGACCCTGCTCGGCGTGCTCGCGCTACGGGTGTATGCCGACCACAACCTGCACCTGATCGCCCGCTCCATCAACTACACCGTGGAAGCGGCGGTGGTGTTCAACGACAGTGCGGCGGCCACTGAAGCATTGGCCGTGATTGCCTCGGAGGAAGAGGTGGCCGAGGCAGAGGTCTTCAACGTCGACGGCAAGCAACTCGCACATTGGGAGCGACCGGAAACCGGGATGCTGTCGATGATTGAGCTGCAGTTGGCGCATGCCTTGCTCGAGCAGCCCATCACCCAGCCGATCCTGCACCAGGGCCAGGTCATCGGCAGCGTGCACCTGACCGGCCACGGCGGCAGTCTGTTGCGCTTCCTGCTCAGCGGCCTTGCCGGGATTCTGGTGTGTACCGCCCTCAGCGCCTGGGTTGCGCTGTACCTGGCGCGGCGCCTGTTACGCGGCATCACCGGGCCGTTGCACAGCCTGGCCTCGGTGGCCCACGCCGCCCGCAGCGAGCGTGCCTTCGACCGGCGCGTACCCCCGGCGAAAATCGCCGAACTCGACAGCCTGGGCAACGACTTCAATGCCTTGCTCGACGAGCTGGAAGCCTGGCAGACCCACCTGCAAAGCGAAAACGAAACCCTCGCTCACCAGGCCAGCCACGACAGCCTGACCGGGCTGCCCAACCGTGCGTTCTTCGAAGGCCGGCTGATTCGCGCCCTGCGCAGCGCCGCCAAACTCAACGAGAAGGTCGCGGTACTGTTCCTCGACAGCGACCGCTTCAAAGACATCAACGACAACTACGGCCACGCCGCCGGCGACGCGGTATTGGTGGCAGTGGCTTCGCGCATTCGTGCGCAACTGCGCGAACAGGACCTGGTGGCACGCCTGGGCGGCGATGAATTCGCCATCTTGCTGTCGCCCTTGCACAGGCTTGAGGACGCCCAGCGCATTGCCGGAAAAATCATCGCCAGCATGGACGCGCCCATTGCGCTGCCAGGCGACACCCACGTATTGACCTCACTCAGTATTGGCATTGCCATCTACCCTGATCATGGTGCCACCCCCGGTAACCTGCTCAACGCCGCCGACGCGGCGATGTACCAGGCCAAACGGCTCTCCCAGGGTGGCCAGCAAACGGCGGAATCCGAGTCCCCCGCCGCCAACGTTCAACACAGGAGTTGATCCATTGTTCTCGACAGCACGCTTTTTATTCATCACCTTGCTCGTGGCCTTGCTCGCCCTGAGTGGCTGCCAGACACCGCCGCCCAAGGGCCTGACACCGGCGCAAATCGCCGTGCTCAAACAGCAAGGCTTCGAACTGACTGACGAGGGCTGGGCCTTCGGCCTGTCGGGCAAGGTACTGTTTGGCAGCGACGTCGAGAGCTTGAATGCCCCCAGCACCGAAATCGTCCAACGCATCGGCAAGGCACTGACGGGTGTGGGCATTGAACGCGTGCGTGTTGACGGTCACACCGACGCCTCGGGCAAGGAAACCTACAACCAGCAACTCTCCCTGCGCCGGGCAAAAAGCGTCGCACAGGTGTTGGTGGGCGTTGGCATGAAAGAAGAAAACGTACAAATGCGCGGGTTGGGCAGCAGCGAGCCGGTGGCGTCCAACACGACAGCGGCGGGGCGCACCGAGAATCGCCGGGTATCGATTGTGGTGATTGCGGACTAAGCCGACGCCCTCGTTCGCTCTATGGAATGCGTTCAAAAATGTGGGAGCGGGCTTGCTCGCGAAGGCGGTGGATCAGTTGATGTATTGGGTGACTGACACACTGCTATCGCGGGCAAGCCCGGCTCCCACATTTTATTTTTTGCGTATTTGAACTCGCGTTCGCTTAACCACTAGGCAACATGGCTTTGGTTAGATCATCAACCACTGCCTTCCCCATCTCACACAGATAATGCGCGGCCCACGCATATTGCTCGCCACGAACATCCATGGCGGCTTCCATTGCGAGTTTTTTGGAGTAGTAAAGCAACGTTGATGCATGCTCCAGCGCTTCGCCAATGGGCATGCCCGCGTTGACGCGGAACAAGGGTTTGTTGTTTTCACCGCAGTCGCCAAAGGTGACGACGCCGAGGGTGATGACTGACGACAGCGGAGGGTTGGGGACGATTTTGGTCATGGGTGCAATTCCTGGGAGTAAGTAGGAACCACCGCTATATGTCGCTAAACATAAAGAGGTGGCAGCTGTACGCAGGTTAGCGAACCGGACCCAGGACCCGGCAGACCCGAAGGTCTCCCACGCACAGCCGCCATAACACGAAAACGGCGAGCATAAACAGCTGCCGTCTGTGGCTGTTGCGTCCGGGATTCGGGTCGCTAAACCCGTTCGCTGTTTTGCAGCGAGACGTGGAGGCTAGTGACCCAAACCTTAAGGCGCAATAGGGTGGAGATTCTCTAGGAATCGTCCTGCAATTTAAAGGGAACTGTCGTTGATGGCCCTTTAATCCGCAAATTGGATCTCTGCCGTTTTATCCATTTGCAACGGCTAGTTTGGCTCTGCTTTCTCGTGACACCCCACGGTGAGAGAGGCAAGATGCTCGTTTTAGGAGTTGTCAGTAATTACGCGTAGACAACGTGATGGCCTAACAGTAGCATTCGCTCGTACCTTAAGTGATGTATTAATGGGCGCCTGTCTGCAAAACTCACATGGAGGTCATTGTTTATGAAAGAATTTTTCTTGCTGACAATAATAAGCCTAGCAGTCATATCTAAAGCGTCCGCAGAGGAAGTATGCAGTCTTGTCAATGGTTCAGTACTGATTGCTCAAGATGCTCAGAGTACTTATCTAGGTAAAATAGTTAGCCCTTATCAGTCTGATTCTATATTCAACGAGTATGGGGTCTACGGAAATGAATATAATATTGGTTCGATTTGGAGCGAGTATGGGACGTTTGGGAACGAGTACAGTAATTATTCTGCTAGCAATTCATATACGACTAGTCCGCCGATGATAATAAAGAATAAGCAGGTGATAGGGTATCTCAGTGCTAATAAAAGCATGAGGGCATCAATCTCGCCTAGTGTTCTAAAGGCATTATGTAAAGATAAGTTATAGTTGTTTCTAAAAATAGTTTTTCCTGTCTATTGTATTCTGGATGTAAATGCTGTTTGGGTCTTTTTCTTGAGTGCCTTTTTCTCTGACGCAGAATACAAAAGAAAAAATAGCTGACCTTGTGATTTGAAGAAGTTGCTCGAGATGCTCTATAAACTCCGCTTCGCTAATCATTATTATTTTGTCGGTTATTTTGTATGATCCATAGAGGTCGTTTGGCGTTTTTTGCTCATGAATTACGACAAATTTGTGCTCTAGATCATTTCGCCATTGTTTAAAAAAGGCTAGCTCCCCATCCTTGCGTTCATTTAAGTCAGTGGCCAAACTATATAGGGCAAGAAGTCCTGGGGTTTTTATGCTCTCGAATATCTCTCTTCTTCCTTTCTGGTCAAGTTGCCAAAATCCTTGAAAGTAAATGATTCCATTGGATGGGTGCACGTTATAAAGATCGCAAATTGCTGCAGCTATTTTATCTAGAATCCCGAAGCAAAGCCGGAAGGCAGTTCGAAGCTTTTCTATGTTTAGGCCTAATAGTTCGTCATTGAATAATTCGGAATAGCAAGATTCATGCATGCTTTCTTCGTCAACTTTTTCATGAAGATATTCGTAGTAAAATCGCCTAGCTAAGGAGAACTCTGATTTTAGTCGATTTAGAACCATCTCCATCGCTGGAATGAAGCTTCCTATGACTCCGGATCCATTAGGAATTGTGAGATTGTCTCGAGCGCTTCCTGAGCAAGCACAATATAAGCCGTGTTCCGAAAGGGACAAGTGTTTAGTTAGTATCATTTTTCTAAATTCACTAAGTTTATCAAACTCTTGGCGCGTTTCATGTGCTTCTGTTTCACGAGCTGTGATGTCAACCCCTGCTTCTGAATAGCTGGCTGCTATCTGCTTTTCAAGATGCTCAATGTAATCTTGATATTGATTTTTCCATAATGGTGGTAGTTCTTGAGATGAAATGATATTTTCGTAACCTGCTTTAACTTCGTGCATCATTTGTAGTGAAAGGGATCCTGAAACCTGGTTAAGGATTTTAAGCGTTTCGGAGCGGTTTATCCACGCTTGAGGGATGTCTAAGTTTAGCTGGTTTACGCGGTCGTAGAGGTATAATGATTCACTAAGTCTGAACTGTCGTTTTAATATATTTGCAAGATTCACTAGTGTCTCGGGTGGTGTTGGGGTACAGTTTTTTTTATGAGATTTTACGGATTTCCAGAGTAGGGATTTTATATCTATTAATTGCTCAATTGATTCGAAAGTATGGTTGAAAGGATTGCTTTCTTTGATGAGGTTTGTTTTTGCGTTGCTCAGGTTGTAGTAGTATTCGGCTTCTCCGGATATTTTTATAAATGCGTTTTTGTTTTCTTCAATTAATTTTAGTCCGATTTCTGCGGCGAGTTCATGTTTTGCCATTCCGCCGATGTCAATGAATAGTCCTGAGATGTTAAAAAGGAACTTTTCTCTTAGGTCCTTGTTGGTTAAGGTCTGGATTTTTTCAAGTAAAGTCGTTGCTTTCGTGAAAGATTTTGAAAATTCTCCAATATCGACGAGTCGCGTTAAATAAATGAGCTGATCATTTAGCTGTTTTGCATTCATGTAAAGGCTCTCTGAGAGAGTTATTCATAAGATTTTGGAGCGTGAATTTACTCCGGTTTTTTAGAAGCGTCTTCTTGGTTAAACCAAGATAATTCTCTTTTCGTACCCTGCGGTTATCGCAGAAGAGATCACTCTTATTCGGACCATTTGAAGAGTTGTCCTCATAAAATTTTGCCAATATTCCGCTTAGGGACTTTAGCATTGAACTTCCTATTACTTTAGGGGGCTAGTCGGCAAACCTCATCTCCCGCGTTTCCCCCATCAACAACGGCTGATTCTGCTCCGTCACCTCACGGATGTAATCCCACAGCAGGGTGATCCGTTTCAACTTCCTCAGGTCCTCGCGGCAGTACATCCAGAACTGCCGCGTAATATTGATCTCCTTGCCCAGCACCGGCAGCAACCGCGGATCCTGCGCCGCCAAAAAACACGGCAGGATCGCCAGCGAGCGCCCTTGCTGCGCCGCGACGTACTGCGCGATCACGCTGGTACTGCGCAAGCTCGCGCTGGCGCCGGGTACCACGTTCGCCAGGTACAGCAGCTCCGAACTGAACGCTAAATCATCCACGTAACTGATAAACGGGTGTTCGGCCAAATCCGCTGCTCGGCGGATGGGCGGGTGCTGGTCCAGGTATTCCTGAGTCGCGTACAGCTGCAGCTTGTAGTCGCACAGCTTGCAGCACACGTATGGCCCATGCTCCGGACGCTCCAGGGCGATGACGATATCCGCCTCGCGCTTGGACAGGCTGATGAAGTGGGGCAGGGGCAGGATGTCCACGGAGATCGCCGGGTAGGTGTCGACGAAGTGGCTCAGTTGCGGGGTGACGAAGAAGCTGCCGAACCCTTCGGTGCAGCCCATGCGCACGTGGCCGGACAACGCCACGCCGGAGCCGGAAACCTGTTCACAGGCCATGTGCAAGGTGCTTTCGATGGACTCGGCGTAACCCAGCAAACGCTGGCCTTCGGTGGTCAATACGAAGCCGTTGGTCCGGGACTTTTCAAACAGCAGAGTGCCCAAGGATCCTTCAAGGGAGGTAATGCGCCGCGACACGGTGGTGTAGTCCACCGCCAGGCGCTTGGCGGCGACGCTGGCCTTGCGGGTGCGGGCTACTTCGAGGAAAAACTTCAGGTCATCCCAGTTCAGGGAGCCTAGTGACGTGATGTTTTTTTGCATATTGGACCGGCTTTTATGTGCGTTCTTATTAGAAGTTTGCACATCTATACTCCAAAAACAGTCCGAACGCCTCATGTGTAGGAGCGAGCTTGCTCGCGAAGGGCGTTAACGATAACGCGGGGAGCCTGAATGAATGCGGCGCTCTCCGGTTCTTCGCGAGCAAGCTTGCTCCTACAAAAGTCCGAACGCCTCATCCTCAAGGCGATTCAACGCCTTGGTTCTCTGCATACCTACAAGAATTGGAGACCACATGAACGCATCTGCCGATATTTCCGTGCAACAGGTCAAGCTGCTGATCAACGGCGAGTGGGTCGAGTCCAAGACCACCGAATGGCAAGACATCGTCAACCCCGCTACCCAGCAAGTACTGGCCCGTGTGCCGTTTTCCACCCCAGCAGAAGTCAACGCTGCCATTGACGCCGCCCATCGCGCCTTCCAGACCTGGAAGCTGACGCCGATCGGTGCGCGCATGCGCATCATGCTCAAGCTGCAAGCCTTGATCCGCGAGCACTCCAAGCGCATCGCCGTGGTGCTCAGTGCCGAGCAGGGCAAGACCATTGCCGACGCTGAAGGCGATATTTTCCGTGGCCTGGAAGTGGTCGAGCATGCGTGCTCCATCGGCACCCTGCAGATGGGCGAATTCGCTGAAAACGTCGCCGGCGGTGTGGACACCTACACCCTGCGCCAACCGATCGGCGTGTGCGCCGGCATCACCCCGTTCAACTTCCCGGCGATGATTCCGCTGTGGATGTTCCCGATGGCCATTGCCTGCGGTAACACCTTCGTACTGAAACCTTCTGAGCAGGATCCGTTATCGACCCTGCTGCTGGTTGAGCTGGCGCTCGAAGCCGGTGTGCCAGCCGGTGTGCTGAACGTGGTTCACGGCGGCAAGGATGTGGTGGATGCGCTGTGTACCCACAAAGACATCAAGGCCGTGTCCTTCGTCGGTTCGACCGCCGTGGGTACTCACGTCTATGACCTCGCCGGCAAACACGGCAAGCGCGTGCAATCGATGATGGGCGCCAAGAACCACGCCGTGGTGCTGCCGGACGCCAATCGCGAACAAACCCTGAACGCCCTGGTCGGCGCCGGTTTCGGTGCGGCCGGTCAGCGTTGCATGGCAACTTCCGTGGTGGTGCTGGTAGGCGCGGCCAAGCAATGGCTGCCAGACCTCAAGGCCCTGGCGCAAAAGCTCAAGGTGAACGCCGGCAGCGAAGCCGGTACCGATGTGGGTCCAGTAATCTCCAAGCGCGCCAAGGCACGCATTCTCGACCTGATCGAAAGCGGCGTGAAAGAAGGCGCCAAGCTGGAACTGGATGGCCGTGGCATCAAGGTGCCGGGTTTCGAAGACGGTAACTTCGTCGGCCCGACCCTGTTCTCCGGCGTGACCACCGACATGCAGATCTACACCCAGGAAATCTTCGGCCCGGTGCTGGTGGTGCTGGAAGTCGACACCCTCGACCAAGCCATCGCCCTGGTCAACGCCAACCCGTTCGGCAACGGCACCGGCCTGTTCACCCAGAGCGGCGCGGCAGCGCGTAAATTCCAGAGCGAAATCGACGTCGGCCAGGTCGGCATCAACATCCCGATTCCCGTGCCAGTGCCGTTCTTCAGCTTTACCGGTTCCCGTGGCTCAAAACTTGGCGACCTGGGCCCGTACGGCAAGCAAGTGGTGCAGTTCTACACCCAGACCAAGACCGTCACCAGCCGCTGGTTCGACGACGACAGCGTCAACGATGGCGTCAACACCACCATCAACCTGCGCTGATCGAGGAGACGACCATGAAGATTGCATTTATCGGCCTGGGCAACATGGGCGCGCCGATGGCGCGCAACCTGATCAAGGCCGGCCATGCGCTGAACCTGTTTGACCTGAACCAGACCGTGCTCAAGGAACTGGCCGAACTGGGCGGCACCATCAGCGCCTCACCGCGTGCGGCAGCAGCAGGTGCCGAGCTGGTAGTGACCATGCTCCCGGCTGCGGCCCATGTGCGCAGCGTATGGCTCGGTGAAGATGGCGTGCTGGCTGGCATCGGCAAAGGCGTGCCGGCGGTGGATTGCAGCACCATCGACCCGCAGACCGCTCGCGATGTAGCAGCGGCGGCGGCAAAACAAGGCGTGGTGATGGCCGACGCCCCGGTGTCCGGCGGCACCGGTGGCGCCCAGGCCGGGACGCTGACCTTCATGGTCGGCGCCACCCCGGAACTGTTCGCCACCCTGCAGCCAGTGCTGGCGCAGATGGGCCGTAACATCGTTCACTGCGGTGAAGTCGGCACCGGGCAAATCGCCAAGATCTGCAACAACCTGCTGCTGGGTATCACCATGGTCGGCGTCAGCGAAGCCATGGCCCTGGGCGACGCGCTGGGCATCGACACCCAAGTGTTGGCGGGAATCATCAACAGCTCCACCGGGCGCTGCTGGAGTTCGGACACCTACAACCCATGGCCCGGGATTATCGAAACGGCGCCGTCGTCCCGGGGTTATACCGGCGGGTTTGGTGCGGAACTGATGCTCAAGGACCTGGGGCTGGCCACTGAAGCCGCCCGCCAGGCGCACCAGCCGGTGATCCTCGGCGCAGTGGCGCAGCAGTTGTATCAATCGATGAGCCAGCGTGGGGAAGGGGGCAAGGACTTCTCGGCGATCATCAACAGCTATCGCAAACCCCAATAGGGGATTTTCCGGGAACCCACTTTTTTAAATGGGTTCCCGGGTTTTTGCCTGTCAGCGAGCTTTCTGGCCTTTCAGCCAGCAACCTGCCACATAAGGCACCAGGCTTGATGCCTTTCCTCGCATGAATTCATATCCGTAGGGTTTACGCGCAACCGCCAGTCCAATAAGGACTTTCTCGGCAGAGTGCCTGGCTTTGGTAACCAAGCCGGCGGCCGGCTGGGTGGTGAGTGACGTTCCCACTACCAGAACCTTCTCTGCGTTTTTGAAGTGCTGCTGTGCTATCTCAAGATTTGGTACGTTTTCGCCATACCAAACGACATGGGGCCGTAGCTGGCTACCTTTTTCGCACAAGTCGCCCAGTAAAATCGGGCCGCCATCGATCTTGTACATCAGTTGCTCATCGACGGTGCTTTGCGCCAGGTTGATCTGACCGTGAAGGTGTAAAACGCACGTGGAGCCTGCTCGTTCATGCAGGTCGTCAACGTTCTGAGTGATCACCACGACATCAAACCGCGACTCCAACGCTGCGATTGCAAGGTGTGCGGCATTGGGTTGCGCGGCATAGACCTTTTTCCGCAGCTGGTTATAGAACGCCAGAACTTCTTCCGTATTTCTATGCCACGCCTCAGGAGTTGCCACATCTTCAATGCGATGATCCATCCACAGGCCTGTTTCGTCGTTGAAGGTGTCCAGACCGCTTTCAGCACTGATACCGGAACCTGTGAAAATGACGATTTTTTGTCTATCGAATTCAGCTGCCATAAGTAGGTTCCTTGGCTAATGGCATGATGCGGAGGACTTCTTCGGGAGACGGAAACTGGCATCGAATAGGTCAGAAGAACTTGAATTCAAGCCCAGCTCAAGGCTACGTGCAATCTTGCTATTGTTTTCGCCCTCTGCCGCTAACGCGCTTTCGTGACTTCTCCACCGTCTTAATAAGAATACCCATCGGTATGGCACGTCAATATTCGAATTTTCTCAAGTGCGTGGTTTTCCAATCTCAATCGAGAAGGTCAGCTTTGGCAGCGTTCGCTGTTAGCCGGTGAGAACCGCTCATTTTTTATGAAAAAAACCGCCTTTTTGGGGCGGTTTTTTCTTGTGGGCTTTTCTGATTGTTAACTCAGGCAAACACAAAATACTTACGAACCGTCTCGACCACTTCCCACGTCCCCTTCATCCCCGGTTCCACCACAAAGATATCCCCAGCTCGCAAATGGATCGGCTCCAGGCCATCCGGGGTGATCACGCAGTAGCCTTCCTGGAAGTGGCAGTATTCCCACTTCACGTACTCCACCCGCCATTTGCCGGGGGTGCAGATCCAGGTGCCCATGATCTTGCTGCCGTCCTCGCTGGTGTAGGCATTGAGATTGACGGTGTGGGGGTCGCCTTCGAGTTTTTCCCATTTGCAGGCGTCCAGCACCGGCAGTGGGTGGGTGTCGCGCAGTACGGTGATCGGCTTGGACATGATGATTCCGAGGCAGTGGAAGGGAAGTCCGAACCCTATCGCCTTGGGCCGCCCGCCTGTGGTCTGAACTCGACATCGGGATGCCCAGAAGCGCAGGCGGCTGTTGATCTTGATCCCCTGTAGGAGCGAGCTTGCTCGCGAAGGTCGTTAACGATGACGTTGGCATTCTGACTACACGCGGGGCCCTCGAGTTTTTCGCGAGCAAGCTCGCTCCTACAGGGGGCAATGCCTGACCGGGCGCTTTGAAACATCCAATCACCAATCAGCCATTTCCTCGCAGTAAGTGCGAAAGATTTCCCGCTTTGCGCTGGAATTCGCAAGAATATTTACAGCTGGCCCTCGTATCATTCACCCCAGTAACGACCGAGAGCCTTGAAATGAATCCAATAACAACGTGGTGGGACATCAGCCCGCCCTTGAGCACCGCGACCCCGACCTGGCCGGGCGATACGCCGTTTCAGGAAGAGCGGGTGTGGCAATTCGGCCCCGAGTGCCCGGTGAATGTCGGACGCATCACCCTGTCGCCCCACACCGGCGCCCATGTGGACGCACCGCTGCACTACAGCGCTGACGGGGCGCCCATCGGCGAAGTGTCCATGGATGTGTACATGGGCCCGTGCCGGGTGCTGTATTGCCTGGGCAGCGGCGCGCTGGTGCAGCCGCATCAGTTGGAAGGCCGCCTGGAGAACCTGCCGGAGCGGGTGCTGCTGCGCACTTATCAACAGGCGCCGCTGGATAGCTGGGATTCGAATTTCACCGCCGTCGCCCCGCAAACCGTCGAGCTGCTGGCCAGCCTCGGTGTGCGCCTGATCGGCATCGACACGCCGTCCCTGGACCCGCAACAGTCCAAGACCATGGACTCTCACAACGCCGTCGCCCGTCACGGCATGGCGATTCTCGAAGGCATCGTTCTCGACGACGTACCGGAGGGCGATTACGAGTTGATCGCGCTGCCGCTGCGTTTTGCCAACCTCGATGCCAGCCCGGTACGAGCCATCCTCCGCCCGCTCAAGGAGCCCACGCGATGAGCCAATGTCCTTTCTCCCCTGACTACCAGCCGCCGGAAGAATGGCATAACGCCGAGCTGAATTTTTCCGAGTCCATGAGCTATGGCGACTACCTGGACCTGGGCAAAGTGCTCAGCGCCCAGCACCCGCTGTCGCCGGACCACAACGAGATGCTGTTCATCATCCAGCACCAGACCTCGGAGCTGTGGATGAAGCTGATGCTCCACGAACTCAAGGCCGCCCGCGAACACGTGCGCCTGGGTGAGTTGCCACCGGCGTTCAAGATGCTGGCGCGGGTGTCGCGAATCTTTGACCAACTGGTGCACGCCTGGGCGGTGCTGGCGACCATGACGCCGTCGGAGTACAAGTCGATTCGCCCGTACCTGGGCCAGTCGTCGGGCTTCCAGTCGTTCCAGTACCGGGAAATCGAGTTCATCCTCGGCAATAAAAGCGCGGCGCTGTTGCGGCCCCACGCCCATCGTCCGGACTTGTTGAACGAGCTGAAAGTGGCGATTGCCACGCCGTCGCTGTATGACGAGGCGATCAACCTGATGGCCAAGGCCGGGCTGGCGATCGACCCCAAGCGCGCCGAACGCGACCCGACGGCGCCGACGGTTCACGATGAATCCGTGGAGGCGGCGTGGCGCGAGGTTTATCGCGACCCGAGCCGTTATTGGGACCTGTACCAATTGGCCGAAAAGTTTATCGACCTGGAGGATTCGTTCCGCCAATGGCGCTTCCGCCATGTCACCACCGTGGAGCGGATCATCGGCTTCCAGCCCGGTACCGGCGGCACTGAAGGCGTGGGTTACCTGCGCAAGATGCTCGACACCGTATTGTTCCCCGAGCTGTGGCGAGTGCGTTCCACGCTGTAATCAAGGCCCAACAAAAAGCCTCGGTACTCATCAGTACCGGGGCTTTTCATTTGAAATACGATCCAAATGTGGGAGCGGGCTTGCTCGCGAAAGCGGTGTGTCAGTCAATACATCAGGTGACTGACACGACGCCTTCGCGAGCAAGCCCGCTCCCACACAAGCCCGCTCCCACATGGGTTATTGCGCTGTTACTGCCTTCGCGTTATTCAACCGCAACCGGTACGCCACATAGATAATTCCGACCCAAACCGGAATCGCATACACCGACGCCCGCACACCCGGAATCGCCAGCATCACGCAGATAATCATCAGCATGAACGCCAGGCACAGGTAGTTGCTGAACGGGAACCAGAAGGTCTTGAACGACGGCACCACGCCTTGCTCGCCCATGGCCTTGCGGAACTTGATGTGGGTCAGGCTGATCAGCGCCCAGTTGATCATCAACGAGGCAACCACCAGCGCAAACAACAGCTCCAGTGCGTCATGCGGGGCGACGTAGTTGATCACCACGCACAGCAGCGTCACCAGGGCCGAAATGCCCAGGGCACGCAGCGGCACGCCTTGCTTGTTCAGCTTCATCAGCGCTTTCGGCGCATCGCCTTGCTCGGCCAGGCCGAACAGCATGCGGCTGTTGCAGTACACGCCGCTGTTGTACACCGACAGTGCCGCGGTCAGGACCACGAAGTTAAGGATGTGGGCAGCGGTGTCGTTACCGATCAGCGAGAAAATCTGCACGAACGGGCTGCCGCTGTAGGCATCGCCCGATGCGCCGAGGGTTTGCAGCAGTTGATCCCATGGGTACAACGACAGCAGCACGGTAAGTGCGCCGACGTAGAAAATCAGGATCCGGTACACCACCTGGTTGATCGCCTTCGGGATCACCTTGCGTGGCTCGCTGGCTTCGGCGGCGGTAATCCCCACCAGCTCCAGGCCGCCGAACGAGAACATGATGAACGCCATGGACATCAACAGCCCCATGCCGCCATTGGGGAAGAACCCGCCGTGGCTCCACAGGTTGCTCACCGAGGCTTGCGGGCCGCCGGTGCCGCTGAACAGCAGGTAGCAGCCGAGCACGATCATGCCGACAATCGCCACCACCTTGATGATCGCGAACCAGAACTCGGTCTCACCGAAGAACTTCACGTTGAGGGTGTTGATCAGGTTGACCAGCACAAAGAACACCACCGCGCTGACCCAGGTCGGAATTTCCGGCCACCAGAACTGGATGTACTTGCCCACCGCTGTCAGCTCGGCCATGCCCACCAGCACGTAGAGTACCCAGTAGTTCCAGCCGGCGAGGAAGCCTGCGTAACCGCCCCAGTATTTGTGGGCAAAGTGGCTGAAGGAGCCGGCGACCGGTTCCTCGACGATCATCTCGCCCAGCTGGCGCATGATCAGGAACGCGATGAATCCGGCTACCGCATAGCCCAGGATCATCGACGGCCCCGCCGACTTGAGCACGCCTGCCGAGCCGAGGAACAGCCCGGTCCCGATTGCCCCTCCCAAGGCAATCAGCTGAATATGTCGGTTCTTCAGGCCACGTTTGAGGCCTACCGGGTTAACCATGTCATCCGCCATTAACATTCCCTTCTACTTGTTTTTTTCAGGGTTGATCGCACACCGAACCAGCCCCTCATACCGCTGAGGGGTCAGATATTACTCTCGGTAAACTTTTCGTAATACAGCTGAACGCCATCAAGTGCCTGATCCAGCAGCCATTGTTTGATGGATTCGACCATCGGTGGCGGCCCGCACACGTACATATCCGCCGATTGATCCTGCAATTCGGCCAGGTCGAAATGCTCGGTGAGGTAGCCGCGTTTGCCGGGCCAATCCGAAGGTGGGTCGCTGAGTACTTCGGTGTAGCGAAAGTTTAGGATTTTTTCGGCATAAGCGGCGATGCGCGCGGCCTCGCACAAATCTGCCGCACCACGCACGCCGTAATACAGGTGCACCGGCTGTTGGCAGGCGCTGGCGGCCAAGTCATCGAGCATGCCCAGCAGCGCCGATAAACCAGTGCCACCGGCCACCAACACCAGCGGTCGGGTGACATGCCGAAGGTAGAAGGTACCCAATGGCGCCTCCAGCAGCACCTCATCGCCGACCTGGCAGCGCTCGCGGATGTAGTTGCTCATCACGCCATCGGGCAGCAGGCGGATCAGGAACTGCAATTGATTGCCCGGGCGGTTGGCGAAAGAGTAGGAGCGCCAACTGTCGGTGCCGGGAATCGACAGGCGGGCATATTGGCCCGGCAAAAAGTCCAATGGGTGTTCAAGCTGCAGGTGCAGGATCGCGGTGCTGGCCGAGACCTGCTGCACTTGGCTCACCGTACTGCGGATTTGTACTGGCCCCGGCGCGTTGCACAGGCTGGAATCAAAATCGAAATAAAACGCCGCGTCGGATTGGACCCGGGTCTGGCAGCTGAGCATTTTGCGTTGTTGCAGGTCGAGGCTGGAGAGGGCTTCCTCGTCCACGTAGTCCTGGGTGAAATCGCCGGACTCGCACCGGCCCTGACAGGTGCCGCATACGCCTTCGCGACAGTCGAGCGGGATCTTGATGCCGTTGCGCAGTGCGGCATCCAGCAGGATCTCATTGGCGCCCACCGGGAAAAACAGGGTTTTGCCGTCGGCAAAACTGAAGGCCACTTTGTGATTCATATGATCGCTCTCTAAAACGCCGCGTAGCAGCTGTCGAGCCTTGGCGAGGCTGCGTCGGCGGCGCACCTGACACTCCGCAGACGCAGCCTCGCCAAGGCTCGACAGCTGCTACGGGGGGAAGGTGTTCACAGGTGATAGAAATCCAGCACCGAGTTGATGGTGTCGTTGAGCAGCAGCGCATGCTTGCGGGTGATCAACCAACTGTCGCCATCGGGCTTGAGGCTGTAAGTGGCGCTGCCGTAGAACTGCTCCGACGTCGCCAGCCGATAGAACAGCGTGTGCCAGTTCAGCTTCACTTCCAACAGCCCGTCCGGTTGCTCGGCAATCCGCACGTTGTTGATCAAATGCAGCGTCCTCGGCATCGGCGTGGCCGACGCGGCCTTGCCCGTGCGCAGGCGAAACACCCGATCCTCCAGGCCCGAGCGGTTGGCGTAGTAGATCAGCGACATCTCGCATTTCGGGTCGCGGGTGTAGACGTGTTCCGAATCCCACTGCGGCAGGTGGAACTCGCTCTGCGGGTCGAACAACTGCACGTAGGCGTCCCAATCCTGGGCATCGCACAGCTCGGATTTACGGTAAAAAAACTGCTCGATCCGGTACTGCAATTGCGCATTCATCATTTCACCTCCCGCAGTTTCAGGGCTTGGGCATCGAGCCCGTCCAGCAGGAATTTCTGCCAGTTGCGGTGCTGGTTGACGTACAGCCCTTCGTGGGTGAATTCGGTGCCGGTCATTGCCGGCTGGATGCCGATGGCTTCGCTGTTGGGCGTCGGCCCGGTTTCCCAGCGATGGCTGCCTCGGGAAATATCGCTCCAGCGCTCCAGGCGGCCTTGGAAGCCGCGCTGGGCTTCGCGAAATTCCACCAGGTCATCCGGCGTGCCCATACCGGAAACGTTAAAGAAATCCTCAAACTGGCGAATGCGGTTTTCACGGTCGGCGTCAGACTCGTTCTTTACCCCCAGGCACTGGCTGATGATCTCGGTCTTGTTCCAGGCGATGGGGCGGATGATCCGCAACTGCGAGCTGATCTGATCGAGGAAAAACAGGCTCGGGTAGATGTTCAGGTTGCGCAGGCGGTGCATCATCCACTCGGCTTTTTGCTGGCCGTGTTCTTCGACCAGGCGCGGCATGATGGTGGCGTAGCCCGAACGCACGGTGGGGTTGGGCATGTCGCTGAACAGCAGGCTGTGGCCATTGTTGAAGGCGAACCAGCCGTCATCGGTATTCGCGTCGCCGGCGCCGAGCTTGCTGTAGTCCAGGGTCGTGCCCGAGCCGGTACCGTTTTCCGTGTTGACCTGTTGGCGATGCTGCACCGTGGCCACGTAGTTGTAGTGCACGGTGCTGACGTGATAACCGTCCAGGCCGTTCTCGTTTTGCAGTTTCCAGTTGCCGTCGTAGGTGTAGGCCGATTTGCCCGGCAGCACTTCCAGCTCACCGGTGGCCGACTGGGCAACCATCATGTCGAAGAACACTTTGGCGTCGCCGAGGAAGTCTTCCAGGCTGTCACTGCCGTTCACGTCGAGGCTGATGAACACGAAACCCTTGTAGCTCTCGATCCGCGCCTTTTTCAGGCCGCGAGTGGCTTTGTCGAAGCCTTCCGGGTATTCCCCCGGCGCCTTGACCTTCACCAGCCGGCCATCGCTCTTGTAGCACCAGGCATGGAACGGGCAGGTGAAGGTGGACTGGTTACCCTTGCCGACCCGGGTCAGGGTGGTGCCCCGGTGTTGGCAGGCGTTGATCAGCGCGTTGAGCTGGCCTTCACCGTCGCGGGTGATGATCATCGGCTGGCGCCCGGCGCGCATCGTCACGAAGTCGTGCTTGTTGGCCAGTTCGCTCTCGTGACAGGCGTAGATCCAGTTCTTTTCGAAGATCAGTTCCATCTCCAGATCAAACAGCTGCGGCTCGGTGAACATGTCCCGGGCGATGCGGAACACTTCATCCACCGGACGAAAGTCCAGGCAGCCTTCGATAAAGCTTTTCCACTGCTCGACGCTTCTTGCACCACTCATGGGAGGCACCTTTTTGATAATGGCTAAACGGGTAGGCCATTAAGAGGCTGCGGCAGGGTGGCGGGCTATCCGGTTAATGGGGGAAGGTGGGCCACTTAGTTGGGCACCAAATACCCACGGCGGTGCAGGGCAGGGGGGGAATGCGCTACTGTCTTGCAAGGCAATTGTCGGAAAAGTCGGTGCGTTATCCACTTAATCGACGGTTGCTATCCACCCAGTGGCAATGCCGCTGGCGTGGCGCAAAACTTGCTGTTGCTCTACCAGGACGCGCCGTCAGAGCGCGCCGGCCACAATTGCCGTGGGTGCCCCGTGATGAGTAGCAATACACGCGATATACGTATCGAGCGCTTCGACCTTGAAGGCGCCTGCAGCTGGATGTCCGGCATTTGCGGGCCGCACCGGCTGCAGACCGCGACGCCGGAACGCATCCGCTTTCACCACAGTGCCAATGTGTTCAAGTCCCGCGCCACCACGCTGGGGATTATTGAGTACGGCACCGACGTCACGATCGACATTGAAGACGCCGAGCACTTCAGCAGCTACAGCCTGAGCCTGCCGTTGGTGGGCGAGCAGGAACTGAGCAAGAACGGCGAGCGGCTCAGTTCCAACCGCGATCAGGGCGTGATCATCTCGCCCAATGAGCATCAAGTGCTGGCGATTTCCGGCGACTGCCGCAAGTTGCAGGTGGTGATCACCCGCGCGGCGATGAGCGAATCCCTGGAAGGCCTGCTGCAGCGGCCGATTGAAGCGCCGCTGCGCTTTGAGTCGGTGATGGATGCGGTGGATGGCGCGCCGGCGTCGTGGTGGCGCATGGCGCGGTATTTCATCGCCGAACTGGAGCGCAGCAGCGAGCTGTATGACCAGGCGGCGTTTACCCGGGACCTGGAAAGCTCGCTGATCAAGGGCCTGATTCTCGCCCAGCCGAATAACTACTCCGAAGAACTGCGGGACGTGCTGGGGGTGAAGCTGCCGCATTATCTGATCCGTGCGCGGCAGTACATCCACGACAACGCCCGGGAGGCGGTGCATCTGGAGGACCTGGAGGCCGCGGCGGGCGTATCGCGCTTCAAGCTGTTCGATGCCTTCCGCAAATACTTCGCCCTGTCGCCCATGGCTTACCTGAAGAAATACCGCCTGGGTGCCGTGCGCCAGGAAATTCTCGAACACGGTTCGACCCGCACCATCTCCGAGATCGCCCTGGGTTGGGGCTTTACCCATTTGGGGCGATTCTCGGCCGAGTACCGCAAGCTGTTCGATGAATCCCCCAGCCAGACCTTGCAGCGCAACGACGCCCGGCGCATGCGGGGGTGAACACTTTACTCAAAAACAACGGAGATCAACTGTGGGAGCGGGCTTGCTCGCGAATGCGGTGCATCAGCCAACTCATTCGGTGACTGACACTGCGCATTCGCGAGCAAGCCCGCTCCCACATTGGATATGTGGTGTTCTTTTAAATCAACTCTTCCACCAGCTGCAGGCAATGAGTAAGCCCCGGCGACTGGTCATTGATCCTCCGGCTGAGAATGATCGGCGAAGTGGCGGTGGCTTCCACCACCGGCGTATAGCCGATGTCCGCCCGATGCAGCACCTGCACCGAGGCTGGCACCAGCGTCACGCCCATACCCGCACCCACCAGGCCGATGGCGGTCTGCAATTCATTGGTCCACTGCGCCACCTTCAGGCTCAAGCCGTGGGCGTCGAACAGCGCGATCACATGGTCGGCGTAGCTGGGCCGCGGATTACCGGGGTACAGCACGAACGGTTCGGCGGCCAATTGCGCAAGCGTTGCCGGTGCACCCAGCAAGGGATGCCCGGCGGGCAACACGGCCACCAGCCGATCCTCCACCAACACCCGCTGCACAATCGCCGGATCGTCGATGCGAATCCGCCCGAAGCCCACATCAATCCGCCCGGCCTTGAGGGCTTCGACCTGTTGCAACGTGGTCATTTCCGACAGGCCCAACTCCAGCTCCAGACCATCATGGCTGCGCAGCCGTCGAATCAACTCCGGCAACACCCCATACAGCGTCGACGGCGCAAAACCGATGCCCAGCCAGGTCTTTTCGCCCAAGCCAATGCGCCGGGTGCTATCGCACACCTTGCCCAGTTGCTCCAGCAGCACGTTGGCGTGCTCATAGAAAAACCGCCCGGCCTCGGTCAGGCGCAATGGCCGCCCGCGTTCCAGCAGGACCACGCCCAGTTCGTCCTCCAGTTGCTGGATCTGCCGGCTCAACGGCGGCTGGGCAATGTGCAGGCGTTCGGCGGCGCGGGTGAAGTTGAGCGTTTCCCCCAGCACCTGGAAGTAACGCAGATGGCGCAGTTCCATAAGGACTCCATTCATACCTTAGGGGTATTGTTCGAGACTAATTCTATATTGGAAGCCAGAAAAAATGCGGAACAGAATCAAGCCAAATCTATAAAGAACCCAACGGGTATTGCCATGCCGATTTGCGCCATCGAGTCGATCGAGACCATCATCGTCGATCTCCCTACCATCCGCCCGCACAAGCTGGCGATGCACACGATGCAGAACCAGACCCTGGTGATCATCCGCGTGCGCTGCGCCGACGGTATCGAAGGCATTGGTGAATCCACCACCATCGGCGGCCTGAGCTACGGCAATGAAAGCCCCGACAGCATCAAGATCAACATCGACCGGCACTTCGCGCCGCTGCTGCTTGGCCAGGATGCGAGCAACATCAATGCCGCGATGTTGCGCCTGGAGCGCAGCATCCGGGGCAACACCTTTGCCAAGTCGGGTATCGAAAGCGCCTTGCTCGACGCCCTCGGTAAACGCCTGAATTTGCCGGTCAGCGAATTGCTCGGTGGCCGTGTGCGGGACGCCTTGCCAGTGGCCTGGACCCTCGCCAGCGGCAACACCGAAAAAGACATCGCCGAAGCCGAGAAGATGCTCGACCTGCGCCGCCACCGCATCTTCAAACTGAAGATCGGCGCCGGAGAAGTCAGCCACGACCTGGCCCACGTCATCGCGATCAAAAAAGCTTTGGGCGATCGCGCCAGCGTGCGGGTTGACGTCAACCAGGCCTGGGACGAAGCCGTGGCTCTGCGCGCCTGCAAGGTGCTGGGTGACAACGGTATCGACCTGATCGAACAACCGATCTCGCGCAACAACCGTGGCGGCATGGTCCGGCTCAACCTGTCGAGCCCGGCGCCGATCATGGCCGACGAATCCATCGAATGTGTGGAAGACGCCTTCAACCTGGCCCGCGAAGGCGCGGCCTCGGTGTTCGCCCTGAAGATCGCCAAAAACGGCGGCCCGCGCGCGGTATTGCGCACCGCGGCGATTGCCGAAGCGGCGGGCATTGGCCTGTACGGCGGCACCATGCTCGAAGGCGGTATCGGCACCCTGGCCTCGGCCCATGCCTTTCTCACCTTGAACAAACTGGCGTGGGACACCGAGCTGTTCGGCCCGCTGCTGCTCACCGAAGACATCCTCGCCGAGCCGCTGGTGTACCGCGATTTTCACCTGCATGTCTCCACCGCTCCGGGCCTGGGCCTGGCCATTGATGAGGAGCGCCTGGCGTTCTTCCGTCGCGATAAATAACCCGAGGACACCTGCGATGTTGTTCCACGTAAAAATGACCGTGAACCTGCCCGTCGACATGAACCCCGAGCGCGCTGCCGGCCTCAAGGCTGAAGAAAAAGCCTTCTCCCAGCGGCTGCAACAAGAGGGCAAATGGCGCCACCTGTGGCGCATCGCCGGGCTGTATGCCAACTACAGCGTGTTCGACGTCGACAGCGTGCAGGAACTGCATGACCTGCTGATGCAACTGCCGCTTTATCCTTACATGGCCATCGAAGTGAATGCCCTGTGCCGGCATCCATCGTCGATCCGTGAGGATGATCGCTGAGTCTGTTTTTTCACCTAATAATTACAAGATGAGGATTGCACCATGACCATCCGACTTTCCCAGACTGCTCACGCCCAACAGTTTCTCGAAGAAGCCAGCGGCAACCTGAACGACGGCGGCAACCCACGGGCCAAGGCGCTGATCTACCGGATCCTGCGGGACACGGTGAACATCATCGAAGACCTGGAAGTGACCCCGGAAGAGTTCTGGAAGGCGGTCAACTACCTCAACGAACTGGGCAAGAACCAGGAAGCCGGGTTGCTCGCAGCCGGCCTGGGCCTGGAGCATTACCTGGACATGCTGATGGACGCGGCAGACGAAGAAGCCGGCAAATCCGGCGGCACCCCGCGCACCATCGAAGGCCCGCTGTATGTGGCCGGTGCGCCGCTGTCCAAATATGAAGCGCGGCTGGACGACGGGCAGGACCCGGGTGTGCCGCTGTTCATGCAAGGCCAGGTGCGCGACACCAACGGCAAGCCGCTGGCGGGGGCGATTGTCGACGTGTGGCAGGCCAACACGGGCGGCACGTATTCGTGGTTTGACGGCACGCAATCGGAGTTCAACCTGCGTCGGCGGATCGAGACCGATGCCCAGGGCAACTACCGTTTCCGCAGCATTGTGCCGTCGGGGTATGGCTGCCCGCCGACCGGTCCGACCCAGCAGTTGCTGGACCAGTTGGGGCGCCATGGCCAGCGGCCGGCGCATATCCACTTCTTCATCTCGGCGCCAGGCCATCGGCACCTGACGACGCAGATCAACCTGTCGGATGATCCGTACCTGCATGATGATTTTGCCTATGCGACGCGGGATGAGTTGATCGCCGAGATTCGCTTCAGCGAGGACGCAAACCTGGCGAAAGAGTTTGGGGTGGAAGGGCAGTTTGCGCAGATTGATTTTGACTTTGAGTTGCAGCCGGCGGCAGCGCCGGTGGAGCAGAAGCGCATGCAGCGAGTGCGCGCCCTCGAAGACTGAGGTTGATCGTTCCCACGCTCCGCGTGGGAACGCCTCCTGTGACGCTCCGCGTCACGACCTTAAGAGCGGACGCGGAGCGTCCAGGGCGACATTCCCACGCAGAGCGTGGGAACGATCTGCAGGCTATTTGCGAACAACCAGGTCGAGCAAATCATCCCGATCCTTGATCTTCTGCAACACGATCTCCGACCGAATATCCATCACCCCCGCCGTGCGGTTCAGGTGGTTCACGATAAAGTCCGAAAAGTGCTTCAAATTACGCGCCTGCACCCGCAGCACATAATTGCTCGCCCCCGTAATCACATACGCACTGGCCACCTCCGGCCACCCTTGCACCTTCTTGATAAACGTCTCGTGCCAATCCTCCACATCCTGACGCAACGACAGGTGGACGATGGCCTCCAGCTCAATCCCCAACTGCTCGGCGTTCAGCACCGCCCGATAACCGCTGATGATTCCCTCGCTCTCCAGCAGGCGCAAACGCCGCAGGCAAGCCGACGGCGACAGAGCGACTTTCTCCGCCAGTTCCTGGTTACTGATACGGCCATCCTGTTGCAGGAAATGCAGAAGGCGCAGGTCGGTGGCGTCGAGAATCATGGTTAGAATAAATCCGCGTGTTTGGGGGTTAAATTCGAATTTCCTACAGCTTAATTAGCCTGTTGCCCACCACTTTGCACGAAAATTCTCTAAAGCTTCGTTCATTATTTGGTTCATTGTCACTACAAGAACAGGACTGACCATGACCACCCGCACCCATTGCCTGACCCTCGACGCCCAGGATCCGCTGGCGCCCCTGCGCGACCAATTCGCCTTGCCTGCCGGGGTGATCTACCTCGACGGCAACTCCCTGGGCGCACGCCCGGTGGCCGCGCTGGAGCGGGCGCAAGCGGTGATCGTCGAGGAGTGGGGCAATGGCCTGATTCGCAGTTGGAACAGCGCCGGCTGGGCCGACCTGTCCCAGCGCCTGGGCAATCGCCTGGCACCGCTGATCGGTGCCCGCGACGGTGAAGTGGTGATCACCGATACCACCTCCATCAACCTGTTCAAGGTGCTCAGCGCGGCACTGACCGTGCAACGCGAACGGGCGCCAAGCCGCAAGGTGATCGTCAGCGAAGCGAGCAACTTCCCCACCGACCTGTACATCGCCGAAGGCCTGACCGAACTGCTGCAACAGGGCTACTCCCTGCGCCTGGTCAACAGCCCGGACGAACTGCCCCACGCCATCGACCAGGACACGGCCGTGGTGATGCTCACCCACGTCAACTACAAGACCGGCTACATGTACGACATGCCGGCCCAGACCGCGTTGAGCCATGAGTGCGGCGCGCTGACGATCTGGGACCTGGCGCATTCGGCGGGCGCGGTGCCGA
>Ga0105251_10001000_pt1 | contig 24743 bp, 19 predicted proteins | sample KBSS64metaG_FD_80424 | JGI IMG/M metagenome (GOLD analysis project Ga0105251, IMG submission 80424) | Switchgrass rhizosphere microbial communities from Kellogg Biological Station, Michigan, USA - KBS S6-4 metaG | ecosystem: Host-associated > Plants > Roots > Rhizosphere > Soil | place...
CAGGCCAGTTTGCGAACAACCGCGCGTGGAGCGCAGGCGCTTCTTACGGCAACGGCCCGCTGAATTTCGCCGCGGCTTAGCTGCAGACGAACAACTCGCGTAGCAACCTGAACGCGGGCGGCGCAGTTTCGGCCGGCCAGGGCAACAACGCCAATCTGACGGCCGAATTGCAGCGCACGTTCGGCGCGGGCGTGAACTACACGTACGGCCCGGCTACGGTCGCCTTTGTGTGGACCAACACGCACTACGACAACCTGCTCGCCGCATCGCAAGGCGGCACGACGGTGGCGCTGCCGGGCAACACGAATCTGCATCTGAACAACTTCGAGTTGAACGGCCGCTACGCGCTGACGCCGGCACTGAGCCTCGACGCCGCGTACACGTACACGGACGGCAAGGTGACGGGCGCGAACGGTTCGGGCGATCCGAAGTGGCACACCGCGTCGCTGCAAGCCGACTACGCGCTGTCGAAGCGCACCGATGTGTATGTCGAAGGCGTGTATCAGCACGCGTCGGGCGAGCTGGGCAATGCCGGCGCCAACGTCGCGATGATCAACACGCTGTCGCCGTCGTCGACGCAGAATCAGGTCGCGGCAACGGTGGGTCTGCGTCACCGCTTCTAAGCGCCACAGGGCGTCATGAAACGCAACGGCCGCGATCGACGAGATCGCGGCCGTTTTGCTTCAGGCGTTACCTTTTTTCCTCCGAACGCTTGATGAGCTGGTCGATGTCATGCCCCGCGCCACCCGTGCCCGCGGCGAGGCGTGCCAGCGCGGTCGCGGCCGTGTCGCGGCGCACGCCGCTCTCGGGGCGGAACTGCTTCGGCAGCGCCATGTAGAAGGTCGCGCCCCGATCGGGCGTACCTTCGGCCCAGGCCTTGCCGCCATGCCGCTCGATGATGCGCCGCACGTTCGCCAGCCCGATGCCGGTGCCGTCGAATTTTTCGTTGACGTGCAGGCGCTGGAACACGCCGAAGAGCTTGTCCACGTAGCGCATGTCGAAGCCCGCGCCGTTGTCTCGCACGAAATAGACGACGTGGCCGATCAGCTCGCCCGTGCCCTCGTATGCGCCGATCTCGATCGCCGGCTGTTCGCGTTGCGCGCTGAACTTCACCGCGTTGGACATGATGTTCGCGAACGCGACGTGCAGAAAGACCAGATCGCCTTCGATGGACGGCAGCGCGTCCACCTTCCAGCGCACGCGCGCCGACGCGTGCTCGTCGATATCGTTCTGAATCACCGTATGGACGAGCGCGTAGACATCGACCTTATGCGGACGCAGCGCCGCACGGCCGAGTTGCGCGAATGAAAGCAGATCGTCGACGAGACGGCCGCCGAAACGCGCCGATGTCACGATGCGCTCCAGATAGCCGCGCCCGCGCTCCGACAGCTTGTCGCCATCCATTTGCTTGAGCAGGTCCGCGAAGCTCACGATATGCCTGAGCGGCGCGCGCAGATCGTGCGACACCGTGTACGAGAACCCTTCGAGCTCGTGATTCGCGCGGCCGAGCTCGGTCGCGAGTTGCGCGATTTCCTCCGCGCGCCGCAGCACGATGCCGAGCACCGCCGCGCGAAATTCCAGCGCAATCTCGCGCTCGGCGGCGCGCCACGGCAGCGAGCGATGACGCACGACATCCGTCCACGTATCGAAGCTCACGCGCGGCGACAGCGAGTCCGCGAGGCCCGTGAGTTTCGCGCGCGGGTCGCCGGCCCATTCGATCGTCTGCACGACTTCGCGGCGAAACCAGATCACATAGTTGCGGTAGATCTTCGAGATCGACACCGCCAGAAAACCTGCAACGTCCGGCGAATCGGCGAGCGCGGGGCATTCCTGCGACGCGCGGTCGGACATGACCACGTCCTCGCTCTGATCGTCGAGCCAGTCGACGAGCGCCGTGACGCCGTGCTCGCCCGGCGTCAGGCCGACGAGCGACGTGCGCCCCTCGAAGATCACCGCCGCGCCCGACGAGCGCGTGAAGCCGAGCAGATCGGACGCGTCCTCGACGAGCGAGTCGACGAAGCTGTCCGTATTGGCCATCGACGAAAGCAGCTTCGACAGCATGCGGCGCAGTTCGAGCCGGTAATGCGCTTCGCCCTGCGACTCGCGCGCCTCGATTTGCAGCGAGACGATCTGCGCGACATGCTCGCATGCCGTGCGCACTTCGAACGGCGGCAGGCGCGGCGTCGCGTGATGACAGGAGATGAGGCCCCACAGCTTGTCGTCGACGAGAATCGACATCGACATGGATGCGAGCGTGCCCATGTTGCGCATGTATTGCAGATGCACGGGCGACACGCTGCGCAATGACGCGTAGGTGAGATCGGTCGGGCGGCCGGTCGCCGGATGCAGCGCGGGCACGAGCGGCGCGGCTTCGTAATCGGCGTTCGAAATGAGCCGGATTCGGTTCTTGCGATACAGCTCGCGCGCCTGCGCCGGAATGTCCGAGGCCGGAAAGTGCTGGTTCAGATATGACGGATAGCCAGGCTCCACGGCTTCTGCGAGCACGTTGCCGTTGCCTTCCTCATCGAACCGGTAGACGAGCGTTCGCCCGAATCCGGTGATGCGCGCGATTTCATCCGCGGCGAACTGGCAGAGCTGCTCGATGGTGCGCATCGACTGCACGTCGGTGACGAAGGAGCGCACGAGCGGATAGATCGTCGAGAACACATCGGCGGTGTCCTGCGCCGGCTCGACTTCGACGAACAAAAGCCCTTCATGCCGATGCACGACGATCGCCACTGGCCCGTGCGTCGTCCAGCCGTCGAGCACGACGTTGCCGACATGGATCGTCGCGCCGTCGCGCGTGAGCTGCGCGAGGCCCGCGCTCGCGCGCTCGGCTGCGGGCTGGCCCAATACCGCCGACAGCGCGCGGCCGAGGCAAGCGTCGGGTGCGACGTGCGCGAACTGCGCGACGTTGGCGCTCACCTGCACGATGTGGCAGTGCGCATCGACGCCGAAGAGCACGCCGTGGGGCTGAATGCCGCCGGGAATGTGGATCGGCTCGCGCGCGCATTGCGCGTCGATGGACGCATCGTGCATGTCGGAGCCGGTGATTGCTGCGGTGGAGGTTTTGTCCATCCCTGTCCTGGTATTACGGTTTCGGCGGTTCATCGAGTCGACCGTTTTCGAATCATAGATGGGTTGAGGGTTCAGAAGTGAAGCGGGTGGCGCGTCATGAGATGCGTCCCGCCCGAGGCCGGTGATTTCTACATGTCGCGCAAGGCGCCGCGTCATTTCTACGTAAAGCGCGACGAATGCGCTTGCTGCATGAAACGTACCGCGACATCGCTGATACCATGCGAAGCCGACCCACGCGACGAACGCCGGAGGATACATGCTTCATGATCGCCGCGCGCGCCTGAACGATTGATTCGCGCACGCATTGCCGCGACGGTTCTGTCGGCCGCGATCGTCTGCATCGTTCATGCACCCGATGCCGCCGCGCAGTCGTATCGCGATGTCGCGCCGATCGCACCGCCTGCCGTCGAACGGCCGCGCACGTCGCCGTCGCAGCCCGGGCCGGCCGGCGGTTCGCACGATGTCGCGATTCGCGATCTGCGCGGCATCGCGTTCGTGCGCGCGGATGGCGCATCCGCAACGACGCAATCGGCCGCGGGCGGCGCGATCACGGCGACGGGCCTGCCTGTCCTCACGCCCGATTTTCTCGAGGGCTTTTCGGCCGATCTCCACGCGCCTCTGACTTTCGCGCGCCTCGCCGACATACGGCGCGCGGTCGTGCAGCGATATCGCGCCGCGGGCCAGCCGCTCGTCGATGTGTACGTGCCCGAGCAGGACGTGAGCGATGGCGTCGTGAAGATCGCCATCGCCGAGTTTCGCGCGGGGCGTGTGATACCCAAAGGCAATCGCTATTTCTCCGATGCGCTGCTCGCGCGCGAGATGCCGCTCGCGAGCGGCGAGCCGCTCCATGAAAGCGATGTCGCCTCGGGGCTTGCGCTGCTCAATGCGAATCCGTATCGGCGCGTGGACGTGATTTATGCGCCCGGCGCCGCGCGCGATACGACCGATGTCGTGCTGCAAACCGAGGATCGCTTTCCGTTTCGCATCTACGGCGGCTATAACAACGATGGCGTGCGCGATCTCGGACGCGATCGCATTCTCGCGGGATTCGATTACGGCAATCTGTTCGGCATCGATGCGCGCATCGGCTATCAGATGACCGCGAGTAACGATCTGCTGAGCGGCAATCCGGATATCGAGGGGCGGCCCGATCGTCCGCGTTACATCGCGCACGCGTTCAATGCGGTCGCGCCGTTGCCGTGGCTCGATCGCCTCGAGTTGTTCGGCGTGTTCGCGCAGAGCACGCCGCGTCTGCCCGACAGTTACGGGCAAACCGGCATCAGCGCGCAGATCAGTTTCCGGTACGACTGGCGCTTGCCGCCGCTCGATCACGCGGGCGCGTGGCAACAGCAAGTGCAGCTCGGCTACGACTTCAAGCGCTCGAACAACGACCTCGAATTCGGCGGCTTTCAGGTGTTCAATGCGAACACGCATATTCATCAGTTGGTCATCGCCTACGATCTCCTGAAGAGCGATGCTTCCGGCGATACCCATCTGAACGCATCGCTCTTCGTGAGTCCGGGCTATTTCGACAGCAACAGTAACGAGGAAGCGTACGATGCCGCGCGTCTCGGCGCGACGCCCCGCTATCAGTACATGCAGCTGTCGGCGCAACGCGACATGCCGCTCGGCAAGTCCGGCTTTTCGGTGGCGGCGCGCGGGCTCGTTCAGTGGACGGGCAGCACGCTCTTGCCGAGCGAGGAACTCGGGCTGGGCGGCGATGCCACCGTGCGCGGCTATGAGCCGTATGCGGCGCAGGGCGATCGCGGATGGAACCTGCAGACGGAACTGCGCGCGCCGGCGATATCGGCGGGCATCGCGGCGATGCAGCCGTTCGTGTTCTTCGACGCGGGACACGTGTGGAATCGCATCGCCGAATTCGGCGAGGTCAATAATGCGTCGCTGGCGAGCGTCGGAGCGGGGATTCGCGTGCAGGCCGGACGCTTCGTCAGCTTTCGCGGCACCTATGGATTTCCGCTGAAGGCCGTGGTGCCGAATGGATCGAAGGCGCCGGTCGGCGAGATCTTTCTCGTGATCGGGAGCTAGCGCGCCGGACTGCGCGCCGCGCCGTCCAGCGGTGTAGTTGCACGCGTTTCAGGGCTGCGCCTGCTGCCACTGCAAGACAGGATGCGTCGCCCCTGCCGGCATCGCCCAGACCCCGCCCGACGGGATGTTCCAGTCGAGGAAGTTCGACGGGTTGCTCATCTGCGCGGTGCTGAGCCCGTTTGAATCGGGCGGAACGGTGCCCGAATTCGACCCCGCCGCTTGAGTGCGAATCGTCGTGTCCTTGTTCCAGTAGACGTTGTTGTGAATCGCGCCCTGGTTGTACGCCGCGATGCCGCCTTCCGGATCGCCCGGAGGCCCGCCGCCGCCAACCTGCCCGGTCGCGAACGATTCGTTGATCACGCCTGTGCTGCCGTTGGCATACACGATTCCGCCGCCGCCGCCGAAACCGCCCACGCCGCCCGTTGCGTACGACTGCGTGATCAGTCCGTTGTTGAAGGCGACGAGCCCGCCCGTCTCGCCATGCGTCCCGGCGTAGGTCGTGCCGGTCGCGAACGACTGCGCGATCGTGCCGTTGTTCACGCCAACCAGCCCGCCCGCGGGAATCTGATAGCCGACATCCGCCGTGCTCGACGACCGTTCGATAACCCCGTTGTTCACGCCGACGAGGCCGCCCGCGCCGGCGCCGCCGAAGCCGTTCTGCCCGACGCCGCCCGTCGTGTTGACGTAGGTGACGAGACCGTTGTTCTGGCCCGCGAGCAAGCCGAACGCCCCCGATGAATAGTCGCCCGTCCTGGCGTCGGTGAGATTCAGATTGCGCACGACGCCGCTCGCGCCGATCACGCCGAACATGCCGTAGCGGTCGTCGTTCAGATTCGCTACGGTCGCGAGCTTGTCGATCGTGTGGCCGAAGCCGTCGAACTGGCCGGTGAAAGGCGTCCGCGTCGCGCCGATCGCCGTGAAGGAGTTCGGATAGGCGGTCGCGCTCGCGTCGATGTCCTTGCCGAGCGCGTAGTTGCCCGCGAGGTCTTTCGACATGTTCGAGAGATCGGCGAGGGTGTTCACGAGCCGGTACGCGGTCGTCTGCGAGACGAGGCCGCTATACGGCGCGGCCGTCCATCCGCTGTTCGTGAGCAGCGTGCCCGGCGCGTAGCTGCCGTTCATGTCATAGAGCGCGCTGACGATGCCGCCGCTCTTCGACCAGTCGATCGTGCCGCCATTCGTCACGCTGCCGCCGTTGTCGATGCCGCCCGCGTCCGCGCGCAGCGTCAGATTGCCGTTGCCCGCGTTGCCGATGGTCGCCCCCGCGCCGATCGCCACGCCACGCGCCGCGCCGAGCGTGAGCGATGCATTGCCGTTCCACTGGACGTTGCCGCCCACGGTCAGATCGCCGCCGCTGGCTTCGACATCGACCGATGTGCCGTTGATGAGACTGCGCGCGAGCGAGTCCGCGTTGGCCTGATCGACCGTGAAAGTCGGCGCGCCGAGCTTCCATGTGCGCGCCTGCACATTCGCGCCCACGATGTCGAGCGCGTTCCCGCGCGTCTCGACCGTGCCGCCGCTGCCGTCCGCGTTCATCGCGCCGATCGTGCCGTTCGCATGCACCGTGCCCTGGTCCGCGACCAGCCAGACGTGGCCGTCGCGCGTCGCGGTGCCGGTCGCGCGGGTCGCGGCGCTGTTGCCCGCGAGCGCGTACACATTGCCGTCGGCGGCCTGGAGGCTCGCCTGCGCCGCCTGGATCATGCCGCCGTTCATCGCCGTGCCGCCGCTGCCCGCCTGCACGAAGACCTGCTGTCCGCCCGACGCATCGCGCAGGAGCACCTGATTGCCCGCCGCGATTTCCGTCGTGCCCTGCGGCGTGCTGATGCGGCCGCCGTTCACCGCCGCCGTGCGCGATACGAGAAACACGTCGCCGCCGCTCGATCCGATGGTGCCGAGATTGATGACCATGCCGTCGCCGCCGCCCGAGAGCGTGAGCGGGCCGCCCTGCATGAACGCGCCGTTGTCGATGTCGAGTGCCGATGCGACGAAGCGGCCGCCCGTCGCGACGACACCGCCCGGGCCGACGAGCACGCCCTGCGGATTGACGAGATACACGCTGCCCGTTGCGCTCAGCTGCCCGAAAATCACCGATGCTTCGCCGCCGCTCACGCGATTGAGCGTCGCGCCGGTTCCGTTGTTGAACGTGACTTGCCGTCCGCTGCCGATCGAGAAGCTGGTCCAGTCGATGACGCCGCGCGTGGATGTCTGACTGATCGTGACCGACGGGCCGCTGCCGCCGCCGCTGATCGCGCCGCTGCCCGCGACGAACCGGCCGCCGTCGGGCAAGGGCGGCGCGGCGCCTGCGGGATTTGCGCACGTCAGGCCCGCGACGAGCGGCACGAGCATCGCGAGCGGCCGCACACGCGTGCGGCGAATCCGGGTTCGAGGAAGAAACGGACGAATGTTGCGCTGCATGACGACCTCCGGTCGGTGTCGATTGTTCTCATCGTTCTTGGCCGCTGACGGTGTAGCCGCTTTTCGGCCCGACGATCCAGGACACCGCCGGGAGGCGCGAACATCGACGTGCGAGCAGGCGCGCCGATGGTAGCGCCCGCGCCCCGTGCGCCAATGTGGGGTTCCGCACATTCGTGCCGGTCGAGAAAATGTCCGGGCCCGAACGCGATACGCGTCGGGACCCGTGCGCGACGTGGCATGAAAATTTATCGCCGCTGCGCGGAAGAGTCCGAGGGGAAGAAGCCTTGCGTTATTGCGAAGGCCTGCGCCGGCTCGCCAGCTCGAGGCGGCACTCGTGATAGATGCGCTGCACGAGCGCGCATTCGTAGTCGAGATCCTCGCCTTCGAGAATGCGCTCGATGTCGCCGCGCGAGGCGTCGGCGTCGAGCGTCGTCGAGAAGCGCTCGGCGAGTGCCTGCGCCGCCGCCGAAAGCCGCGCGGTCTCGATCCACTCCGCCGCGCGATGGTGCCGGTCGAGCCAGCGATGCGCCGCGCGCACCTGAAAGGAGGTATCGGGCCAGTCGCCTTCGATGTAATACGCGCCGAGCAGTCCGCACGTGAGCCAGCACATCAGATGCACCCGGTCGTCGGGTCCGAGGGGATAGCGCACTTGACTCATGATGGCGGCATCGAAATGGCCCATCGGGAAGACGCATCGACGATAGCATGCCGCACATGCGCCCGACATGCGGCTCGCGTATGTCCTCACGCGGGCCGCATGTGTCCGGAGAATTCCTCGAACGAAACCGCTCATATCGTGACCGTCACCACGAGCCCGCGCGGCGCGGCATCCGCGAGTTCGACCTTCGCGCCCATGCGCGCCGCAATCGTGCCGACGATGGAAAGGCCGAGGCCCGAGCCGTCCTCGTCGCTGCCGAGCACGCGATAGAACGGATCGAAGACGCGCGCGCGTTCCTCCGGCGCGATGCCGGGACCGCTGTCCTCGATGCGAATCCACGGCCGCGCATTCGCCAAGCCCGTCGAGAGGTCCACGCGCCCGCCCGGCGGCGTGTATCGGATCGCGTTATCGACGAGATTCTTCACCATGATGGTGAGATCGGCTTGCGGCGCGCGGATGTGGATGTCATCGACGCTCGACACGCCGATGTCGATGTCCTTCGCTTCCGCGAGCGGCATCAGATCCTCCAGCACGTTGCGAAAGACTTCCTGCACGCGCAGATGCGCCGTGTCGGCCTCGTTGCGTTGCTGCAGGCGCGCGAGCGTCAGCAGTTGATGCAGCAGCGAGCGCGTGCGCGCGAGACCGCGCCGGAGCGCATCGAGCCGTTGGCGCGCGGTGTCCGGCAATTCGGATGCGGCGAGCCGCTCGGCCTGCAACGACAAGGCGGTCAGCGGCGAACGCAATTCGTGCGCGGCATCGGCGACGAAGCGGCGCTGCAACGCCACCGACGCTTCAACGCGCGCGAGCAGCCGGTTGATTGCGACCACGAAAGGCGCGATCTCGCTCGGCAGCGCGTCGCCGGAAAGCGCGGACAGATCGTGCTCGGGGCGCGTGTCGAGACCGGCCGACAGCGCCGTGAGCGGCCGGAACATGCGTCGCACGATCAGATGCAGCGCCACGAGCAGCACGAGTGCGAGCGCGGCGAAGGGCATCACGGTGGCGAGCGCGCTGTTGCGGGCGATCTCGTCCCGGCCCGCCGTCTGCTGGCCGATCACGGCGCGTGTGCCGTCGTCGAGCGTGGTGACGGCAAGACGCCACGGCGTGCCGTCGACGATCGCGTTTTGCAGGCCATCGGGCAGGCCGGGTGGGAGCGCGAGCGGCGCGCGCTCGGCGATCGTCTGAATCACGAGCTTCGATTCCGCGTCCGCGCCGTCGACCTTGGCGAGCGCTTCGCGCCGCATCACGGCGAGCGTGCGCGGCGTGACGAGTGCGGCGATCTGCTTCAACTGGCCGTCCTGCAACTCGTTCGCCTCGTGAAGCGCCGTCTTGAAGGCGATCACGCCGCCCGCCGCCGCAATCACGACGATCAGCGCCGACAGCCAGGCCGACAGCCTGAACTGAAGCGAACGCGTCACGATTCCTTCGAAACCATCCAGCCCACGCCGCGCACGTTCTTGATCGCGGTGGCGCCGAGCTTCTTGCGCAGCGAATGGATCAGAAACTCGACCGCGTTGCTTTCCACTTCCTCGTTCCAGCCATAGATGCGATCTTCGAGCTCCGCGCGCGAGAGGATCGCGCCGGGGCGGACCATCAGCGATTGCAGCAGCGCGAATTCGCGGCTCGAAAGGCGCGTCGCGATGTCGCCGCACGTGGCTTCGCGCGTCGCCGGATCTAGCGTGAGCACGCCGTTCGTCATGAGCGGCGCGGCCTGTCCGCCACGGCGGCGGATCACGGCGCGCATGCGCGCCTTCAGTTCGGCGATGTCGAAGGGCTTGATGAGGTAGTCGTCGGCGCCTTCATCGAGGCCGCGAATGCGCGCTTCGACGGAATCGCGCGCGGTGATGATGATGAGCGGCACGTGATGCGCCCCGCGTCGCACGGCGCTCAGCACGTCGAGGCCGTCGGCGCCGGGCAGGCCGAGGTCGAGCAGGATCGCATCGTAGACGTGCGTGGTGAGGCTCGTGAGCGCGAGCTTGCCGTCGCGCACCCAATCGACGGCGTAGCTGCTCTCGCGCAGTTCGTCCTGCACGGATTCGCCGATCATGCGGTCGTCTTCGACGAGCAATACCCTCATGGCGTGTCTCCGGGCAGTCATGGCTTTTGTCGACGCTCGACGGATGGCGCTGGCTTCATCTTGCGGTCTTCACGTTCAGAGAAGCCGCAAGCGTAGCGGAGGGAAGCTTAGGAAATGCTTAGGATTTCCCGGTGCGCGAGACGCACCGGGCGGTTGCTCCGACGTGAGCGTCAGAACGCGTGCCGCAACGCCACCCGCGCGACGAACTGCTCCGAATTCGAGGACAAGCCCTGCGTGCCCGGAATGAACGCCTGATCCATGACGGAACCGGTCGATGTGCCGGCGATCTTCTGATACGCGCCCTGCAGATAAACGTCAGTGCGCTTCGACAGGAAATAATCCGCCATCAGACCGGCCGAATGGATGTGCGGCTTCACGGTGCCCGCGGTCGAATCGTAGGTCTCGATCGAATACACGTATTGCGCGCCGACGAAGAAGGCCGGCGTGAACTGATACTTCCCGTTCACTTCGAAGTTCTGATACTTCAGGTTCTTCAAAGTGTTTCCCGCCGATGCGAGCGGCAAGCCGATATAGCCGTTCGTCGACGGATCGCGATAACTCGAATTCGTGTACGCGAAACCCGCGGTCGCATTGCCGAACGTGTAGTTCACGCCCGCGCCGAAGATCTGCATGCGCCGGGCGATGAAGCTCGCGTCGTTCGTCGCGATTGCCCCGTTCGCATTCGAGCCCGTGCCGTCGGCGCGCAAATAGGCCGCGCCGACCAGCAAGCCGCCGCTGGCATACGACGCCCCGACGCTGTACTGCCGGTTGGCCGCAAAGTTCGCGTCGTTGCTGAAGCTATACGTGCCGCCGAAGCGCAAGCCCGCGAGCGTCGGGCTCGCGTACTTGACCGTGTTGTTCACGCGAAACGAGTTGTCGGTGTTGTCGTTATCGAACGGATGCGCGAAGAGATAGCCGGCCCAGTTGCCGTTGGCTGTCGTCGGCGCGAGATAGTCGACCACGGAATCGTACTGGCGGCCAAGCTTGAGCGAGCCGAAACGGTCGTCGCTCACGCCCACGTACGCCTGCCGGCCGAACATGCGTCCGCCTTGCCCCGCCGCGCCATTGCTCAGGTTCACGCCGCTTTCGAGCTGGAACACCGCCTTCGTGCCGCCGCCGAGATCCTCGACGCCGCGCATGCCCCAGCGGCTGCCTGCGGCGTAACCGCTCGTGAGCTCATAGACATGATTGCCGCCGACGTTGCTCGTGTAATCGAAGCCTTCGTCGAGGATGCCGTACAGCGTGACGCTGCTTTGAGCATGAGCTGATGTTGCGATGCACGCGAGCGCGGCCAGGGAAATTGCTTTGTTTCTCATGAAAGTCTCAAGTCTTTTACTTATTCGTCAAGAAGTCCAAACCATCGATGTGGGCGGGACCGCGAGCGACGGATTGTGCGCGATGCAAGTGCGGCTGCAAAAGGATTTAGTCGAACAGCAAGCGTGAGTTTTGCGAATGTTCTTCCAGAAAATTCTTCGCTTGTCGTTGCAGCGCGAGGCGCGGAAGAATGCGCCGCAGATGCGTTGCCTTGTCGCAGCGGTTGCCCGACATGCCGGCAACCGGGCGGCATGACGCAGAGCGACCAAGGAATCCGCCAGACATGAAGCCAGAACGCAATTTTGTGAACGGACGTTTCATCGAGCCCGTGAGCGAGCACGTCACCGCCATCCTGAATCCCGCGACCGAAGAAGTGGTGGGGCACGTCCACGACGCGCCGCGCGAGCAGGCGCTCCTGGCCGTCGAACAGGCCGCCTGCGCGCAGCGTCTGTGGCGCGTGATGCCCGCCGCCGAGCGCGGCGAGCACATGCAGCGTCTCGCCCACGCCATCGTCGAAGCCTCAGCCGGGATCGGCGCGGCGCTCGCGGCAGAGTCCGGCAAGAGCCTGCTCGATGCGACCAACGAAGCCGTCTACGCCGCGCAGATCACGCGCTATCACGCGGAATGGGCGCGCCGCATCGAAGGCGAAGTCATTCCGAGCGATACGCCGAACGAGAATCTCGTGCTGCATCGCGAGCCGATCGGCGTCGTCGCGTGCCTGATTCCGTTCAATTTCCCGATCTATACGCTGATGCGCAAGATCGCCCCAGCGCTGATCGCGGGCAACACGGTCGTCGTGCGTCCGAGCAACAACACGCCGCTGTCGGCGTTCGAGCTGGCGCGCGCCGTGGAGCGCGCGGCGCTGCCTCCGGGCGTGGTCAATATTCTCGCGATGGATCACGCAACGGCCGAAGCCGTCTGCACGCATCCGAAAGTCGGCATGATCACGTTGACGGGCAGTGTCAACGCGGGCCGCAAGGTGCTCGACTACTGCAAGGCGAACATCGCGAAGCCTTCGCTGGAACTCGGCGGCAAGACGCCCGCGATCGTCGAGCCGGACGCCGATCTGCAAAAGGCCGCGCGCGAACTCGTCGCATCGAAGCTCACGCATAGCGGTCAGCTCTGCACGGCCATCGAGCGCGTCTATGTGCACGAGAGCGTTCACGACGCGTTCGTCGGCCTGCTGCGCGAGCAGATGATGGCGAAGCGCATCGGCGACCGTCACGAGGACGCGAGCAACATGGGACCGCTCGTCAACAAGGCATCGCGCGACGGCATTCACGCGATGGTCCGCCGCGCGATCGAAGCGGGCGCGACGCTCGAAACCGGCGGCGAGGTGCCGGATCGCAAGGGCTTCTTCTATCCGCCGACGCTGCTCTCGAACTGCCGTCAGGACATGGAGATCGTGCAGGAAGAGACCTTCGGCCCGGTGCTCGCGGTGCTCAGGTACGCGAGCATCGACGAAGCACTCGCGATGGCCAATGACCACCAGTTCGGCCTCTCGTCGGTGCTCTACACCGAGAACTACCGCACGGCGATGAAGGTCGCCAACGCGATCGAAGCGGGCGAGCTCTACATCAACCGCACGCCCGCCGATCCGTATCAGGGCTTCCACGCCGGCTGGAAGCGCTCCGGCATCGGCGGCGACGACGGCAAGCACGGCATGCTCGAGTTCACGCAGACGCGTCTCGTCGTCATGAAGTACTGATTCTCGCGGCCGGTGCCGGCCGCATCCGCTTTTTTCCCTCAACAAAAACATATTGAAGGTTCGGCCGCGCGGCATCGACATGCCGCGTGCCGCTGCCCTTCGAGGAGCACGCCTGTGTCATCGAATCCCGCTCAATCCGGCCGAAGCGTCAACGCGCCGCGCGAAAGCACGCGCGCCGACCGCTATATCCAGCTCGCGCTGCTCGTGATCGCCGCTGGCGCCATCTATCCGATTCTGTATCTGCGGCAGGTCTATCAGCCGACGATGCTCGAAGTCTTTCACATCACCGAAGCGCAACTGGGTTATCTCTACTCCGCGCTCGGCACGATCTTCCTCGTTTGCTATCTGCCGAGCGGCTGGCTCGCGGATCGCGTCGCGCCGCGCGTGCTCATCAGCTTTTCGCTGATTGCGACGGGCGCGCTCGGGCTGTGGTATTCCACGGCGCCGTCGTTCGGCTCGCTGATCGCGATCTTCGGCGGCTGGGGCCTGACGACGGGTCTCACGTTCTGGGCCGCGATCATCAAGCGCGTGCAGATGATCGCCGCCCCCGACGAGCAAGGCCGCTTCTTCGGCTTTCTCGATGGCGGCCGCGGCCTGATCGAAGCGCTGCTCGCGACGCTTGCGATCGGTCTTTTCGCCTGGACGACGCAGACGCGCGGCGAGTCGGCTGTCGCGGGCTTCCGGCTCGTCGTCTACATGTACGCGTTCCTGTGCATCGGGCTCGGCGTCGTGCTCGGCCTCGTGCGCGACCCGCAAGGCGCGCAGCCCGCGCAAGGCGCGCGAGAAAAGCGCAACGTGTTCCGCGATCTCGCCGTGCTGCTGAAGAATCCGCAATTGTGGCTGCTGTCGGCCATCGTGTTCTGCGGCTATCAGGTGTTCTGGGCGACGTACAGCTTCTCCGCGTATCTGCATGAGAAGGAAATCGGCTTGTCGGTGGTCGCGGCGGGCTTCATCACGACGGCCAAGTTGTGGATGCGCCCGATCGGCGGCATCGGCGGCGGCTTTCTCGGCGACCGCTTCTCGAAGTCCTCCGTGCTCGTGTTCGCGCTGTTCGCGGCGGCCGGCGCGCTGCTCCTGCTGATGGCGGCGCCCACGATCGGCAGTCACGTGCTCATCACGGTGATCGTGCTTTTCATCGGCGTGATGACGTATGCGATTCGCGGCCTCTACTGGTCGCTGCTCGATCAATGCAAGGTGCCCGCCGAAACGACGGGCCTCGCAATCGGCCTCGTTTCGATGATCGGCTATTCGCCCGATGCCGTGCTGCCGCTCATCAACGGCTATCTCACGCAGAACTTTCCGGGCGCGCATGGCTATCAGCTCTACTTCGGCTACATCGCGTTCATGTCCGCGCTGGGCGGCGTGGCCGGCCTCGTCTTCAAACATCGACTGAACAAAGTGGGAGCGCAACAATGAAAATCGCCGCACTTGAAACGCATATTGTCGCGGTGCCGCCGCCGCACGTCGGCGGCATGTACTGGATTTTCGTGAAGCTGCGCACCGTGTGCGGCATCGAGGGCGTCGGCGAGATCTACTCCGCGACGTTCCATCCGAAGGCGATGACGCCGGTCATCGAAGACGTGTTCGAACGCTATCTGCTCGGCCACGATCCGCACCATGTCGAGCGCTTCTATCGCGAGGCGTATTCGAGCGGCTTCACGCAGCGCCCCGATCTCACGATGATGGGCGTCGTCAGCGGCCTCGAAATGGCATGCTGGGACATCATCGGCAAGGCGGCGGGCAAGCCAGTCTACGAGCTGCTCGGCGGCCGCGTGCACGAGCGCCTGCGTTCGTACACCTATCTATACCCGAAGAACAGCCGCGGCGAATACGACTACGACGATCCCGATCTCGCCGCCGAATGCGCCGCGCATAACGTCGCGCTCGGCTTCACGGCGGTGAAGTTCGATCCGGCCGGCCCGTACACCGCGTATTCCGGCCATCAGATTTCGCTCGAAGTGATGGACCGCTGCGAGACGTTCTGCCGCAAGGTGCGCGAGGCTGTCGGCAGCAAGGCCGATCTGCTGTTCGGCACGCACGGGCAGATGGTGCCGTCGTCGGCGATTCGTCTTGCGCAACGGCTCGAGAAGTTCGATCCGCTGTGGTTCGAAGAACCGGTTCCGCCGGGGCAGGAAGGCGCGATGGCGCAAGTCGCCGCGAAAACCAGTATTCCGATTGCCGCGGGCGAGCGCCTGACGACGAAATACGAGTTCTTCAAGTTGCTCGAAGCGCGCGCGGCGTCGATCCTGCAATTCAACGTCGGGCGGGTGGGCGGTCTGCTCGAAGCCAAGAAGATCGCGAGCCTGGCCGAGGTCCATTACGCGCAGATCGCGCCGCATCTCTACAACGGTCCGGTCGGTGCGGCTGCGAGCATCCAGATCGCCGCGTGCTCGCCGAACTTCCTGATTCAGGAAAGCATCGGCACATGGGACGGCTTCCACGCCGAGGTGCTCAAGTCGAAGATCCGCTGGGAAGAGGGCTACATCGTTCCGTCGACGGAGCCGGGCTTGGGCGTCGAACTGAACATGGATGTCGTGCGGGCGCATACGCCGTACACCGGCGAGCGCCTGCACTTGCAGATGGCGGCCAGGCCCGCCGACGTGAAGGATCTCGCGCCCGCGAAGGGCTGAACGCAGGGCACAGAAAGCATGAAGAGCATGGAATTCGATTACATCATCGTGGGCGCCGGATCGGCGGGCTGCATTCTTGCCAATCGCCTCACCGAGTCCGGCGAGCATTCGGTGCTGCTGCTCGAAGCGGGCGGCGCGGACGATTCGTTCTGGTTCAAGGTTCCGGTTGGCTTCACGAAGACCTACTACAACCCGGAATACAACTGGATGTACTACAGCGAGCCGGAAGCGCAACTGAAAAACCGCTCGCTGTATTGTCCGCGCGGCAAGGTGCAGGGCGGTTCCGGCTCGATCAACGCGATGATCTACGTGCGCGGCCAGCCGCACGATTTCGACGACTGGGCGCGCGCGGGCAACGCGGGCTGGGGCTACCGTGACGTGCTGCCCTATTTCCGCCGCCTCGAATCGCACTGGGCCGGCGACACGCCGTATCACGGCGCGCACGGTAAGATCAGGATTTCGTCGATGAAAGACGGCGCGCATGCCATCTGCGGCACGTTCCTCGAAGGCGCGCGGCAAGCGGGTTTTCCCGTCACGGGCGACATCAACGGCGAGGACTACGAAGGCGCGACCATCTACGACATCAACGCACGCAATGGCGAGCGTTCGTCGAGCAGCTTCGAGTATCTGCATCCGGTGCTCGGGCGCAAGAACCTGCGCGTGGAGCGCCATGTGAGCGTGAGCCGCGTGCTGTTCGACGGCAAGCGTGCCACGGGCGTGATGGCATCGCGCAACGGCGAAGCGCTGCAATTCCGTGCGAAGCGCGAAGTGATTCTGTCGGCGGGCGCGGTCGATTCGCCGAAGCTGATGCAGCTCTCCGGTCTCGGCGACGGCGCGCTGCTCGCGCGGCACGGCATTGCGCTCGTGCATGAATTGCCGGCCGTCGGCAGGAATCTGCAGGATCACTTGTGCGTGAGCTTCTACTATCGCGCGACGGTCGAGACGCTCAACGACGAGCTCGGCTCGCTCTTCGGCAAGGTCAAGGCCGCCATGCGTTATCTGAGCTCGCGCAAGGGGCCGCTTTCGATGAGCGTGAACCAGTCGGGCGGCTTCTTCAAGGGCGATGACGACGAGGCGCAGCCGAACCTCCAGCTCTATTTCAATCCGCTCTCGTATCGCATTCCGAAGAGCAGCAAGGCGCAGCTCGAACCCGAACCGTATTCGGGCTTCCTGCTGTGCTTCAACCCGTGCCGGCCGACGAGCCGTGGATCGATCGAGATCGCGTCCAGCCGCGTGGAAGACGCCGCGAAGATCAGGATCAACGCGCTGACGACGCCGAGGGACATCCGCGAAGCGGTGCAGGGCAGCAAGCTCGTGCGCAAGATCATGAGCTCGGCCGCACTGCGCGCGATCACCGCGGAAGAGGTCTCGCCGGGACCGGACGTGCAGAGCGACGCCGACATGCTGGAGTACTTCCGCGAGCAATCGGGCTCGATCTATCACCTGTGCGGTTCCTGCGCGATGGGCCCGGACGCGCGCACGGCGGTCGTCGACGAGCGCTTGCGCGTGCATGGCGTGCAGGGGCTGAGGATCGTCGATGCGTCGATTTTTCCGAACATCACGTCAGGCAATCTCAATGCGCCGGTCATGATGGTCGCCGAGAAAGGCGCGGACATGATTCTGGACGACGCGCGAACGGTCGTCGGGCAAGTCCCGACGCCGGCGGAGCCTGCCGCGATCGCCTGATCCGAAGCGGCATAATTTGCCTCGATCCGTAAAATGTCGCTTCATGGCGGCGTTATTCCGGCGTGGATGCGTGTTCAATGCACGCAGCAAACGCAAGGAAGGGAGACCGATTTGAAGCGAAAAATGCCGGCCCTGAACGCGCTGAGGGCCTTTGAAGTGGCAGGGCACACCGGCAGCTTCACGCGCGCCGCGGAGATGCTGCATGTGACGCAAAGCGCGGTGAGCCGCCAGGTGCGCCAGCTCGAAACGCAACTCGGCGAGCCGCTGCTGTTGCGCCGGCATCATCATCTGGAGTTGTCGGCGACGGGGCGGCGCTTGCTGCAGGCGCTCAGAATGTCGTTCGACCGCATCGAGCTGACGGTGCGCAGCATTCAGGAAAGAACGCATCTGAGGCGACTGCGCATCAACGCGCCGCCCACGTTTTCGAGCCGCTGGCTGATGCCGCGCCTGCAATCGTTGCGCGCGGCCGCGCCGGACCTCGAAATCTCGCTGACCACGCGCCGCAAGGACGATCTCGTCGAATCGGGCGCGCTCGACTGCGCGATTCGCTTCGGCAATGGCGAGTGGGACGGGCTCGACAATCAGTTGCTGATGAACGAGCGGCATATCGCCGTATGCTCGCCCGCGCTTCTCGGCGAGCGCGATTCATCCGGCATCGACCTGAACGAATTCACGCTGCTGCACGTGCTCGCCGCCAGCGATCAGCGGTATCTCACCTGGCAGCACTGGCTCAAGGCGGCGAATATCGATAACGTCGATACGCGCGGCGGCTACGAGTTCGATCTGCTCGATCATGCGATTCGCGCCGCCGTCGACGGCCTCGGCGTCACGATTGCCGATCGTCACATGATCGCGCCCGAGTTGCAGCAGGGCACGCTCGTGCCGATCGTCGATGTCGAGGTGGACGGGCACCAGTCCTACTGGCTCGTCACGCGGACCGGCCAGGACGATGCGCCGCAGGTCGCGCTCTTTCGCGAGTGGCTGCGCGCCGAGATCGACAAGCAGGTGTGCCGGCCGGGCGGTAAGCAAGGCGCGCGCGACTAGCGGAGACGATCACGCGGCGATCTCGGCAATGGCCTGTTCTTCCGTGGACGCGAGACGCTGCCTTTCGGCGTGGCGATCCGCAGCGTGCGCGATCTCATCGAACTGATGCTCACGGGCGCGACGAAAGGCGCGCCGGCGGCATGTTGAAAACCGAAACGGCGTGTTTCGAGGGAAGCGGCGAGCGATCGTCGCATTCCTATTGGCTGCGAAGGGGTTCGGTACTAGTCTCGATGTCGCCGGCTCGCAGGCCGTCATTGAAGGAGTATCAAGACGATGTCGAAACGCTTTCCGCTGAATCCGAAACATCCCGAGCGTAATTGCTGGGGTTGCGATCACTATTGCGCGACGGACGCCCTGCGCTGCGGCAACGGTTCGAGCCGCACGCAGCATCCGGCCGAACTGCTCGGCGACGACTGGTACGAACAGGGCGACTGGAATCTCGATATCGTCGGGGACGCGAAGTCGATTCAGCCCGGCGTCGCACGATCGGATTGATTGGCGTGCAGAAGGACAATTTCGACGAGCGCACCGAAGGCGCTTTCGCAACGCGTCCCCTTGCATGGTAAACAGCGCCTGCTCACCTACAAAGGAATACGCGCGGTGAAGCATGTACCGTCGTCGATCGACGAGCACACTTCCAGCGTGCCGCCATGTGCCTCGACGATCTGCTTGCAGATGTACAGTCCCAGGCCCAGTCCTCCGCCCGGTGCGCTGGTTTTCGGCCGCCAGTAAGGTTCGAATACGCGCTGGAGCACCTGCGGTGGAATCGGCTCGCCAGCGTTCGACACCGAAAGTACGAGTGTCCCGGATTCGACGATAGCGCGCACGACCACGGGCGCGTCCGGCGAACCGTGCGTCAGCGCATTCGCGAGCAGATTCGACATGAGCTGCTGAAGGCGAGCGAGGTCGCAGCGAGCCGGCCCCTCCACGGAGATCGAGCAATCGACCGCTCTCGACGGATACGTCATGCACAGTTCGTCCACGACCGCTCGCAGGTGAACGCCAAGGTCGCTTTCGTCGGCCAGTGCGACGACCATGCCGGAACCCATGCGGCCGCGCGCGAAGTCCATCACGTCATCGATGAGTCTGGCCATTCTCAAAGCCGAGCGCTTCAGCCGCTGTCCGATCGCCTCGATGTCGGGCTCCGCTTTGCGGCGGCTCAATAGCTCAGCTGTCGCACTGACGGCCGACAACGGGCTGCGCAAGTCGTGGCCCAGAACGGCGATGAATTGTTCGCGCAACGTGGCCGTTTCACGTTCGAGAAGCAATTGCGATTCGGTCGACCGCTGCCTCTGCTCGCTGTCCAACTGCATGCCGATCAGATTGGCGAAGACCTCGAACATACGAACGATTTTCGGATCCGAGACGGCCGCCGGGCTCGCGTCGATCGCGCAGAGATTGCCGAAGTACTCGCCGCCCGGCAATACGATCGGGACGGAGATGTAGCTTTTCAGGCCGTAAATCGCCGGGGTATGGTGGTCGCGATACTTCTCGCTCTGCGTGAAGTCGTCGATGACGATCGCCAGCCGCGCGGCGCGAGATTCGAAGCAAAGCGTGGAGTGAAGTTGCAGTTGTCCGCCCGGCTTGAGGCCGAATCCTACTTTGTCGAGTACGGCGCACGCGGTCCAGGTTGCATCGGTCACGCGTGCGACGGCGGCAAAGCCCATCCCGGTCTCTTCGCAGATCATCTTCAGCATCGAAGGGACGGCGCCGATACGCGCAACAGCGCCGATGTCGCGCGCCAGTGCCTCGTCGGAATCCACTGCGTTGATTATGTTTTCCATGTTTGCTGCGTACGCGTCCGAGTTAGGGCTTCGACAGGATCAGTCAGAACTACCGGGGGTGTTGGAATTTCGGCTCCGGACGATTAGCCTACTACACCAAAGCGTCGGCACGGTTTCTGCTCCCGGTGGTCAGAGGCCTGAATTCTCGTTCGTACGATTGGGCTTCGCGTGTTTCGGGTATTGCGGGGAGGCAAAAATGAAGAGAGTAAGAATCGACCTCTTGCGTCCCACACAGGTGACGCACGGTTTTCGGGAAATCCTCGACAAGACGAAAGTCTACGAGTCGCTGTCGGGCCATGGTCTGGAAATGGCCATCGCCGAAAAGCCGGTTCCTGTCGTGCTCGGTCCGGGCGGCGCACCGTATGTCATCGACCATCATCACGTTGCGACCGCGCTGTGGCGCGCCGAGATAAAGAGCGTGCCCGTCGTTCTGGTGGGTGACCTCACATCATTCAGCAAAGCCGACTTCTGGCTGACGATGGAAAACAATCGCTGGACGTATCCCTACGACGCGCAGGGCAGGCGCGTCGCGTTCGCCGAATTGCGGGACCATGTGTGGGAACTGATGGACGATGAATTTCGGAGTCTGTCGGCGTCGGTGCGCGACGCGGGCGGCTATGAAAAGACAACTGTTCCGCTGGCGGAATTCCGCTGGTCCGATTTCTTGCGAAGCCGTTTGCCGCCGCCCGAAAGCGATGCCGAGTACGCATCGCTCGTCGAGAAAGGCGTGGAACTCGCGAAGACAAAAGCTGCGCGCGGGCTTCCGGGATATCTCGGCCCGGCTGACTGACGCTGACAAAGACCGTCTCCACGGCAAGCCGGGCAGACCTCTGGCCTTGCTTGCTCGCTCTACCGGAGGACACGATGAACATCCTCGTAGCGATATTCGGAGAAGGCAGGGACCTCGATGCCTTGCAAATGGCGGCCAGAACGGTCGTCGTTTTTTTCGCGGCACTTGTTTTCATTCGAATCTCTGGTCGACGGTCCTTCGGCCAGCGTTCTCCTTTCGATTATGTGGTCGGGATCCTTCTCGGCGCCACGTTGAGCCGCGTCATTGTCGGTGCTTCTCCGGCAGCGCCGACGCTGGTTGCTTCGCTCGTCATCGTGCTCATACATCGGGCGCTCGCGTGGGCTTGCATTCATTCGCCCCGACTGGAGTCGCTCGTGGTCGGCGTGGAACGAGAAGTCTTCAAGGATGGCCGATTCAACGAAAATCAGATGTCGGCCGCACTTATCACGAAAACCGACGTATTCGAGACCGCGAGACAGGAACTTCATACGCTCGATCTCGAAGAAGTGCATTCGGCGATACTCGAGCGCAACGGGCAGGTGAGTCTCGTGCGCAAGAAGAGGGAGCGAAAGCAGGATGACTGACTCCGATCCGCAGGCTGTGACTGATCGAGCGTCATCGTCGACGCCCGAACAATCCGCCCGGGCGTTGCGGTTGACGTCTCATTCGCTTTCCGTCCCGCCGAGGCGGCTCTGGTTCGAGCGCCAACCTTCGCGCTTCTTCCGCCTGCGATGAACTCTCCAGCAACGTGCCGTTGTTCCACATCCAGAGCGGTAGAACCGTCACGACAGCATGGTTGCCCGTGTCTTGCACGACGACGAAACAGCAATCATCCGCTTTGCTGTAGATGAGGTTCAGGCCCCTGTTCGCTGAAGTTCCGCCGAGCCAGATGCATCGACCTGCGTCGATCATCGTGCGAACGGCGGTTGTCGAGAGGGAACATCGTTCGTTCACGCGTTCCTTTGCGTGCGGCGAAATCCAGGACCGGCGCGGGCTCGATCGTCTCTTTGAGAAATGCATACTCTCCTCGGCGATCCATGCGTTGCGGCGCGCCGCGAATGCAAATTCGTCGCGCTGGATAAGCACGGTGAATATAACGGGCCGCGTCTATGACAGCCTAGGTCGGCGCAAATACCACCGCGCCAGCGTCGGAGACGTGCGTAAAGCTTCGAAAGAAGCGATACGTCTGATCGCCGACTGTCATCCGATTCAACCCGACCTGGGTCAGTTCAAGTATTTCCTCTGCTACCGCCGTCGAAACCGTGCCCTGGCTCGTCAATTTGACGTCCTCGTCCGCGGGATTGCCGATGTACACCGCGAAAATGTCTTTATCGCGGCGCATCATGACCACGCACTTACCCGTTTCCAGAGATATTTCCAGGTATGAGGCGAGCGTTTGCAGCGACTCGGGCGTGTGCCCTTCAAGGCCGGACGTTGCTTCTGAAGCGGTGCGCATTGTGCTGTCTCCGTCCAAAGATGTAGGTCCAGCAACGTTAGAGTACTCCCAAGCTGCCCGGCTTCGCCACGGGCGCTCCTGCAAGCGTTTCCGGGCGAGTCGGTCGGTACGGCGAGAAGCAACGACACATACGGAGTCAGATATGCAAGGTCGCGAGCCGCGACTGCGCCCCGAGATTCCAGGCGACGCTCTTGCACCAAGATACGGGGATTGTTCGTCCACGTCGGCTTGTCTGTTCAGGGCGCAATGCTTTTTCCCGCGCCGGAGTCCGCATAGAGTGGCAGGCTCAATCTCGGATTCGTCATTATGCAAATTGATACACCTGCGACATCAGCGTCGCCATATGGAAGGACCACATCGTTGCGCCAATGGCTTTCCGTGGTCGCGGTCGCTGTCAGCGCATTCGCCTTCGTCACAGCCGAGTTCTTGCCGGTCGGGCTTCTGAGTCAGATTGCGCACGACCTCGGCGTCAAGCCTGGCGTTGCCGGTTTGATGGTGACGATGCCTGGAATCATGGCCGCCATATTCGCGCCGGCGCTGATTGCCGGTGCTGGACGCATGGACCGCCGTTTCGTATTTCTGCTGTTGACGGCAGTGCTCTTGATCTCCAACGTTTTGTGCGCAATCGCTACGAGTTTCCCGGTTCTCCTCGCTGGCCGCGCCTTGCTCGGCGCCGCGCTGGGTGGATTCTGGACCTTGGCGACGGCCGCTGCGCCCCGACTCGTCGAACCGAAGGATGCCGCAAAGGCCACCGCTACCATTCTGACGGGCGTCACGTGTGCAACGGTCATCGGCGTGCCGCTCGGCACGTTCATCGCTTCGTTCGCGTCGTGGCGAGCCTCGTTCGCCGCGACCGCGGGACTCGTGGCGCTCGCCCTTGCGGCACAGGCGTTCCTCGTGCCGTCGCTGCCGTCTGCGTCGGCGCTGCGCGTTTCCGATTTCAAAACATTGCTTCGGCGTCCGCAAACCCGGTGGAGTCTGCTGATGGTCGCGCTCGTGTTCGGAGCGCATTTCTCGACATACACCTACATCGCGCCGCTGCTGGAGCAGGATTTCTCCGTGCGCGGTATTACGCTGCTGCTGTTCGGATTCGGCCTGGTGGGATTCTTTTCGAATGCGCTGATGTCGATGGCGGTTGCGAACCACCTGAAAAAGTCCGTCGCGGCGATGATCTTGCTCTTGCTGATCGCCATATCGTCGATGCTGGTGCTCGACCATTCGATCGTAGGTGAAGCAGCAGGGATGCTGCTCTGGGGCGTTGCCTTCGGCGCGCTACCGCTCTGCTTCAGCGTATGGATTCAGCGCGGCACGGCGGACATGCCCGAAGCGGGCTCGGCGATGTTCGTCAGCATCATTCAGGTCGCCATCGCCGCCGGGTCCGCAGTGGGCGGTTCGATTGTCGACCATGCCGGGGTAAGCGCCGACTTCACGTTGGGATGCGGGCTCGCCGTGCTCGGTCTGTTAGCGCTGCAACGCCTTGCCGCACTGGAGCGGCCGGCCGCCAAATCTTCCTTCGTCAGCGAGTGCGAGCCATCGGCGGATTGACGTGCGGCCCGAAGCGGTTATTGCGTCGAGGCCGCGCGGAAAGTTGGCGGCGTCAGAGTTGTCGAGCCGCGCGGCCGTCGCGCGGCCGTCGAGTCATCACGACGATCCCCAGGCCGGAGACTATCGTTCCGCCGAGCATCGGCCAGGAGAGCGGCTCTCCGAATAGTGCCCACGCCCACACGAAAGTGACCGAAGGACTCAGGAACAGGACGCTCGACACGCGTGCGGGCGACGACCGCCGCAGGCATACCCAGTACAGCCCGTAACCACCAAGTGTCGAGATGACCGCCGTCCAGCAAACGCTGGCGGCGAAGCCGGTGGTCGCGATCGGCATCACGCTCCCTTGCGAACGCTGCAGACAGAAGAACACGAGGCATGACACGACGCAGTGTATCCAGAGAGTACACAAGAGACTCAGCGAGCCGGTGCGAGAGGCGGTCCGTTGCTGCCAGACCGTGGCCACCGCCAGCGACATCATGCCCGCGACCGGCAAGGCGTATGCCCAACGAGGAGCG
>Ga0105251_10001001_pt1 | contig 24726 bp, 22 predicted proteins | sample KBSS64metaG_FD_80424 | JGI IMG/M metagenome (GOLD analysis project Ga0105251, IMG submission 80424) | Switchgrass rhizosphere microbial communities from Kellogg Biological Station, Michigan, USA - KBS S6-4 metaG | ecosystem: Host-associated > Plants > Roots > Rhizosphere > Soil | place...
ATGACGTTCATCGGACAACCGCTCGATCGCACCGACGGCGTGCTCAAGGTCACCGGCCAGGCGCGTTATTCGGCCGACAACAGCGACGCGAAGCTCGCGCATGCGGTGCTCGTGACGAGCACCATCGCGAGCGGCCGCATCGCTTCGATCGACACGAGCCGCGCGCAATCGATGCCCGGCGTGCTGCTCGTGATGACCTATCAGAACGCGATGCGTCTGCCCAACGGCGGCGTTCCCGACGCGCAGCCGCCCGCCGTGCGCAAGTTGACGCTCCTGCAAACCAACCAGGTGCGTTACAGCAACGAGCCGGTGGCGGTCGTCGTCGCCGATTCGCTGGAGCACGCGCAAGGCGCCGCGCGTTACGTGGACGTGCGCTACGAGGCCGCGATGCCCAATGCCGATTTCGCACGCGCGAAGGCCTCCGCGTATCAGCCGGAAAAGATGATGGGCCGAGCGATCACGACGAAGCGCGGCGACGTCGACGCCGGCTTGCGGCAAGGCCCGACGCGCCTCGACGCCGTCTACACGACGCCTTACGAGCATCACAACCCGATGGAGCCGCACGCGACGGTCGCACGCTGGGACGGCCCGAAACTCACGCTCTACGACGCGACGCAAGGCGTGTCCGGCGCGAAAAGCGCGGTGGCGAAGTTCTTCGGTATCTCCGAGGACGACGTGCGCGTGATCTGTCCGTTCGTCGGCGGCGGCTTCGGCTGCAAGGGTTCGGTGTGGTCGCACGTCGTGCTGGCCGCGATGGCGTCCAAGCAGACGGGCCGGCCCGTCAAGCTCGTGCTCGAGCGTCCGCAGATGTTCGGCATAGTCGGCAACCGTCCGTACACGGAGCAGCGCATCCAGATCAGCGCGCGCGACGACGGCACCATGACCGGCATGCGTCACGACGTCATTTCGACCACATCGACATTCGAGGACTGGACCGAGAGCTCGGCCATCGTCACGCGCATGCTCTACGCGGTGCCGAACCAGTCGACGTCGCACAAGCTCGTGAAGCTCGACATCGGCACGCCGACCTTCATGCGCGCGCCCGGCGAGACGAGCGGCTCGTTCGCGCTCGAAACGGCGATGGACGAGATGGCGTATCAGTTGAAGATGGACCCGCTCGCGTTGCGCCTGAAGAACTACGCGAACATGGAGCCGCAGGAGAAGAAACCCTGGTCGAGCAAGGCGCTGACGGAGTGCTACACGCGCGGCGCTGAGAAGTTCGGCTGGGCGCGGCGCAGCGCGGCGCCGCGCTCGATGCGCGAAGGCAACACGCTCATCGGCTGGGGTGTGGCGACAGCGACATATCCGGCGAACCGCAGCGAGGCATCGGCGGTTGCGCGCATCCTGCCCGACGGCACCGCGATGGTCGCCTCCGGCACACAGGATCTCGGCACCGGCACTTACACGATCATGACGCAGGTCGCCGCCGACGCGCTCGGCTTTCCGCTCGATTACGTGCGCTTCGCGCTCGGCGATTCGTCGCTGCCGAAGGCGCCGGTGTCGGGCGGCTCGCAATCGGCGGCGAGCGTGTCGCCGGCGGTGCGCGCGGCGTCCATAGAGGCGCGCGATCAGCTCATCTCGATGGCGTTGGCGGATCGCGGATCGCCCGTCGCCGGTCTCGCGCGCGAGGACGTGACGGTGTCCAACGGCTGGGTCGTGAGCCTCTCGAATCCGGACAAGCGCGATCCGGCGGCGGCCGTGATCGCGCGCAACGGCGGCCGCGCGATCGAAGCCGTCGCGACGACGCGCCCAGGCGATGAGAAAAAACAGTACTCGTTCCACTCGTTCGGCGCGGTGTTCGCCGAAGTGCATGTCGATGCCGATCTCGGGATCGTTCGCGTGCCGCGCATCGTCGGGGTGTACGACGTCGGCACGCTCTTCAACGAGAAGACCGCGCACAGTCAGTTGATGGGCGGCATCGTGTGGGGCGTCGGCTCGGCGCTTCTCGAGAAAAGCGAGCTGGATGCGCGCTACGGGCGCTACACCAACGCGAATCTCGCGGAGTACCACGTGCCGGTGAACGCGGATATCGGCACGCTGGATATTTCGTTCGTCGGCCAGCCCGATCCGCATATCAATCCGCACGGCGCGCGGGGCATCGGCGAAATCGGGATAACGGGCGTGGCGGGCGCGCTCGGCAACGCGGTGTATCACGCGACGGGCGTGCGCGTGCGCGACCTGCCGATCACACTCGACAAGATATTGCCGCCGACGACGGCCTGACGTGAAACGATGCACGCGGCGGTCATCACGACCGCCGCGTGCTTTTTTTATGCTTGCGACGATCTTCGATGCGCCGCACAATTCCTCTTCGATCCCCACACGAGCAGCCGCGATGACCTATTCGTCGAACGCGACCGGCATCCTGCTGGCAGCGGGTTTCGGCACCCGCTTCGACCCGTCCGGCCGCCACAACAAGCTGCTCGCCACCCTGCCCGACGGCACGCCCGTCGTGTTTCAATCGGCGCGCAGGCTGCTCGCGGTCGCCGCCGAAGTGATCGCGGTAGTGCGGCCCGGCGCGGAAAAGCTCGCCGATGTTTTGAACGAAGCGGGTTGCAATGTCATTTTCAGCATCGATGCCGAGCGCGGCATGGGCGCGGCGCTCGCCGCGGCCGTGCGCGCGACATCGGAATCCGATGGCTGGCTCGTCGCGCTGGGCGACATGCCGTGGATAGAAGCCGCGACGTATGAAGCGGTCGCGCGGGCGCTCGACGCCGGCGCCGGACTCGTCGCGCCGTTTTATCAGGGCACGCGGGGGCATCCGGTGGGATTCGGCATGGCGCATCGCGAGGCGCTCGCCGCGCTCGACGGCGATGCGGGCGCGCGCGGCATCCTTTCGACTCACGCGCCGTTCATCGTCGAGATTGATGATCCGAATGTGCTGCGCGATGTGGATGTGCCGAGCGATCTCGGCCAGGTCTAAAGGCGGTTCGTCCGCGCCAGGTTGATTCGGATCATTAAATAAATGTGCGCGGAGCGGCGAGCGTGGCCGGCCGCGCTCACGCCGCAATCGCCACCGAATCCGCCGAATCGGCGCCGTCCGTCCCGATCGGCAAATAACGCCTGCCGACTTCCAGCAGCGTCGCACCGAATCCTTTCTTCGCCCGAAAATCCGTCCGCGCACTCGTCACCACGCGCGGCGACGCGCTCCATTCGATCTTCGCGCCGATCGCCGCCAGCGCCTCGACGAGCGCCACATCCTCGCTCGACTCGAGCGGCGCAAACCCGCCCGCCTGCATGTACGCCTTCGCCGACACGCCCAGGTTCGCGCCATGAATATGCCGATGCCCGTCCGCGTCGGTGTACGTGCGTCCGAAGTGCTCGCGCACCGCGCCGATATGCGGCGACCAGTCGTGCACGCCGATCACGCCGCACACCGCATCCGCGCAGCAGTCGAGCTGGCGCACGAGCCAGTCTTCGGCAACGGTCGTATCGGCGTCGGTGAAGGCGAGCCAGCGCGCGCCCAGCGCGAGCGCCCGCTCGGCGCCATGCGCGCGCGCCACGCCGACGTTGCGCGCCTCGATGCACCACACGTGCGCACCCAGCGCCCGCGCGATGTCGGCGGTTTCGTCGGCGCAACTGTCGGCGACGACGATCACGCACGCCGCCTCGCCGAGCAACTGATGATGATCCGCAGCGCGCCGCGCGGCCGCTACGCACGCGCCGATATGCGCGGCTTCGTTGTGAGCGGGAATGACGATGGCAAGCATTTCGGCTCCGTGTGTAAGTGTGTCCGCAGGCAATCGAACGCCGCGATGGATGAATTTCAGCAATGAGCGTTCCCATGTTTCAGCGCCCGCCACATCGGCGGTCAAAGGGCACGATCGTCGCGAAATAGTTGCCGGAAAGCGCCGCACATCGCTAGAATCACTGTATGGATATACAGTACTTTTCTGATTCCGCTCGCCGATGAAATGCGTCACCATCGACCCGTCGTTTGCTGCCTGGCGTTCCGAGGCGCGCGCGCTCCTCATGGAGGGCGCGCATCCCGCGGACGTGCAGTGGCGCGAAACCGATGCCTCGGCCACGGTGTTCGGCTCCATCGATCCGCCCGCGCCCGGCTCGGTCGATCCGAACGCGAAGAAGCCCGTGAAGGTCGCGCGCGAATTCCTCGCCATGCTCGAAACGGCGGCGTGCTACCGCGCGCCGGACCGCTGGCCGTTTCTCTACAAGGCGTTGTGGCGCTGGACGCAGGGTGATCGCGCGATCGCATCGTCGGATGACGGGGACGGGCATCGGTTGCGCCGGATGATCGAATCGGTCGAGGCCGAGGAGCGTGAGATGCGCAGCAAGCTGCGCTTCCGTCATCGCGATTCCTCGCTCGGGCCGCCCGAGTTCATCAGCTGGTTCGAACCGGTGCACGACCTGCTTGAGCACGCCGCGATGCACTTCGCCACCCGCATGGGCAGCGCCACGTGGATGATCGCCACGCCGCACGGCGCCGCTTTCTGGGACGGCGCGCTGTTGCGCGTGGACCGCACGAGCGAGCCGGAGGAAAAGCCGATGGACTTCGGCGACACCGCCATGAGCGGCGAGGCGGTGAGCGGCGACGCCATCGAGGCGCTCTGGCTCGCGTACTACGAAAGCACGTTCGCGCCTGCGCAGGCGAACGCCGCCGAAATGGCGTCGCATATGCCGGTGCGCTATTGGAAAAGCCCGCCGAACGCGCGCACCGATCCCGCGCTGATCTCCCGCGCCGATCCTTATTCGCGGCGCGACCGCCATCCGCGCAACGTGCCGCCCGAGATGGAAGTGACCATCAACACGGATCTGGAGCCGATCAAGGGCACGCTGCTGACGGAGCCGCCGTCGCTCGACGCGTGCAAGCGCTGCGCGCTCTGGCGCAACGCGACGCAGGCCGTGCCGGGCGTCGGTCCCGCCGATGCGCGCGTGATGCTGGTCGGCGAACAGCCGGGCGATCAGGAAGATCGCGAAGGCAAGCCGTTCGTCGGTGCGGCGGGCACGCTGCTCGACGAAGTCCTCGCCGAGGCCGCGCTTCCCCGCGCGTCGCTCTATCTGACGAACGCGGTGAAGCACTTCAAATGGGAAGCGCACGGCGAGGAACGCGCGCATCTCGCGCCCGCGCAGCGTGAACGCGAAGCCTGCCGCTACTGGCTCGAGGAAGAACTGAAGCGCATCGCGCCGAAAGTCGTCGTCGCGCTCGGGGCGACCGCGTTAAAGGCGCTCACGGGGCATCGCACGGCGTTGTCCGAGTATCTTGGCAAGACCATCGAGCACAAGGGTCACATCATCGTGCCGACCTATCACCCCTCGTATCTGATGCGCCTGACCGACGACAAAGTGCGCGCGGAAGTTTTCGGGACGATCGTCGAAGCGCTCGTCTTCGCGCAGCAGATCGCGGACGGCACCGCAACCATCCGCACGCCGGTCGGGGACCGGACGCGCTAGATGCAACAGGACGAAACAGGCGCAACAAGACGAAAGCGCCGTCAACGTTCCTGTAAGCCGCGCGTTATACCGGTGTCGCGCCGCTTTGGCGCTCACCGATGGTCCCGACGACAACCTCCATGGCCGCTCTCCCGCTCGAAGAACTCCGCCGTCAAGAATCTAACGTCGCCCTCGTGCCGAAATCGGCCGGGCAACTGCAGACCGAACGCGAGCGCATCATCGCGCGCCTGCAAATCCTGCTGAACGTGACCATCGCCGTGGCGCTCGCGGGCGTGGCGCTCATCGCATGGCTGCCGTTCTCGCCGGTGCCGCACGAATTTCGCTTCGGCGCGCAGGAAGTGCTCGGCGTCGCGGTGTTCGCGTCGTGTCTGTTCATCCTGCACGAGCGCGCCGAACTGGAACTCGGCCTGTACGACTACGAACCCGTCGAGCAGACGACGCAAGGCGAATTGCGCGCGCTGCTGCATCGCGTACCGGAAGGCATGTCCTATCAGGACGCGCTCGCCGCCGACAAGCGCACGTTCGTGACCGGCGAAGTCGAGCGCATCCGCCGCCGCGCCGAAGCGTTCACGCCGAAGACGCTGCCCGCCGACGACGGCAACGCGGAAACCTGAGCACCCCGCGCCGCGCCAAGTCAACGAAAGCAGCACGAAAGCCGCCGCCTCGCCATCCCGAGGCGGCGGTTTTTTTACATCGACGCTGAACGTCGCGCGCCTTGACGAGTGCCGCCGCGCCTCCTTCAATACGTGACAGATGCCGCAACCGACGGTCAAACTGTCACGCTTCAGGACGCAAGCTGTGTCCATCGCGTGGCGCTTGCAGGCTATCCGCGCGACAAGCGCCCCGGGCATGACGGGTGCTTGCGAAATGCGCGGCCGCCGCGATTTTGCGGACATCGAACGAGGCCACGCCACTTGCAGGAGCCAGGATGCGAGCCAATCCCCTTCACACGTTGCGCGACGACCTCGCGAGCGCGCTCGTTCCCGACGCGCCGAGCGTGATCCCATGCGCGGACGCAGTGCCGCCCGCAGCCGATCACGACGACCCCGGCGCCTACGACGAACTCGCCGCGTTCCACGGCATCGAGCGCGAGCGCCTCGTGCTGATTCATCCGGGCAGCCACCACGCCGCGCCCGCGTGGCCCGCGCAGCGTTATGCCGATGTCGCCGACCAGCTCGCCGCCGATGGCTGGCAGATCGCGATCGTCGGCGACGCGCCCGATCCCGAGCGCACCGCCGGCGTGCTCGGCGCGATGCAGACGGCCGCGCTCTTTCTCGCGGGCGCGGTCGCGCCGGCCGCGCTGCCGCGTCTGATCGCCAATGCGCGCCTGCTCGTGTCCGACGACGCCGCCGCGTCCTCGCCCGTCGCCGCGGCCCGCGCGCTGGGCACGGCGCATATCGTCCTCGACGAGCATCCGCGCGACACGAACAGCGACGCGATCGTCGCCCGCGCACGCGCCGCGCTGTCGAACACCGGCGACGCGCATCCGGGAGCGCCGTTCACGCTGCACATGCCGGCGGCGCACGAGTCCGTGTAGCGCCGGTCCACCTTGCGGGGAACATCATGAAATTCGACATGCAGACCAGTCCCGTTCCGGATCCCATCGCGGACCCGAACCGCGATCCGGAAGCCGATCCGCTTACGCCGCCTTCGCCGGGTCATCGTCCGGAAGAGCCGCAGCATCCCGACGCGCCGCCCGACAAGGACCCGATCCGCCGTCTCTGAGCCGACGCTTTCCCTACGGGAATTCCCGCCCTACAACCGCCGCCCTTGCCTGCCGTAAAGCGGGCATGCGGCGGCGCGCGCCGTCGCACCAGACAACGCAAAGAGGCGACGGCGCAACATGAACAGAATGACGTTGAACAAGAAGCTCGGCTCGCTGATCGCCGTGCTGTGGATCGGCCTGATCGCGATCGGGATCATCGGGGCGTGGCAGAACCGGACGTCGATGATCGACGACCGCAAGGAGCAGCTAAAGACCCTCGTCAACGAGGCGCACGCCGTGACGGCGCACTTCGCCGCGCTCGCCGCGAACAAGACGCTCACCGAAGAGGAAGCGAAGAAGCGCGCGCTCGAAGTGGTCGGCGCGATCCGCTACGGCACGGACGGCTATCTGTCCATCAACGATTCGCATCCGACGATGGTGATGCACCCGATCAAGCCCGCCATGAACGGCAAGGATCTTTCGTCCTATGCCGATCCGGCGGGCAATCGCCTGTTCGTCGATATCGTGAAGGCAGGCGATCAGCCGGGCGGCGGCTTCGTCAGCTATCTGTGGCCCAAGCCCGGCAGCGACAAGCCGGTCGGCAAGCTCTCCTACTCGCAGCGCTTTGCTGCGTGGGACTGGTATCTCGTCACCGGCATGTACATGGACGACGTGCAGAGCGCGTTCTGGGCGAGCGCGCTGCGCTGGCTCGGGATCACGGCGTTGCTCGGCGGCATCGCGACGGTCGCGATGCTGATCGTCCTGCGCAGCATCAAACGCAATCTGGGCGGCGAGCTGGAGCTCGCGGTCGACGCCGCGCATCGCATTGCGCGCGGCGATCTGACGAGCACGGTCGATGTTCATCCGAACGACACGACGAGTCTCCTGCACGCGCTCGACACCATGCAGCGCGGTCTCGTCGAGACCGTCTCGCGCGTGCGCAACGGCACGGAGAACATCAACGTGGGCGCATCGGAGATCGCGGCGGGCAATACCGATCTGTCGCAGCGCACCGAGGAGCAGGCCGCGTCGCTCGTGCAGACCGCGTCGAGCATGGACCAGATGACCGCCAACGTGAAGAACAACGCCGAAAGCGCGGCGCAGGCGGCGCGGCTCGCGGAGCAGGCGGCGGATGTGGCGACGCGCGGCAGCGGCGTCGTCGACGACGTGATCGACACGATGACGCGCATTACCGCGAGTTCGCAGCAGATCGGCGACATCATCGGCGTGATCGACGGCATCGCGTTCCAGACGAACATCCTCGCGCTCAATGCGGCCGTCGAAGCGGCGCGCGCGGGCGAACAGGGACGCGGCTTCGCGGTCGTGGCGGCCGAAGTGCGCAGTCTCGCGCAGCGCTCGGCGACGGCGGCCAAGGAGATCAAGGCGCTCATCGAGACATCGACGCAGACGGTGCAGCAAGGCGCGTCGCTCGTGACGAACGCGGGCGCGACGATGACCGAGATCGTGCAATCGGTGCGCCGCGTGAACGAGATTCTCGACGAGATCAGCCACGCGTCGCACGAGCAGAGCGCGGGCATCGAGCAGGTGAACCGTGCGGTCGTCGAGATGGATCAGGTGACGCAGCAGAACGCCGCGCTCGTCGAAGAGGCCGCCGCCGCCGCGCATTCTCTGAAAGATCAGGTGGATGTGCTGCGCGAGGCGATCGGAAGTTTCAGGTTGCCGGCGTAAGGCTTTCGGTCACGCGAGAAATCGTTCGACGAGCCGCGCCCAATACGCCGCGCCGACCGGCAGGTTCTTGTCGTTGAAGTCGTAGTGCGGGTTGTGGACCATGCAGCCGTCCTCGCCCGCACCGTTGCCGAGGCGCAGGAACGAGCCGGGCCGCTGCTGCAACATGAACGCGAAATCCTCGCTGCCCATCAGCAAATCCGCGTGCGCGACGACGTTTTGCTCGCCGACCAGTTCGCGCGCCACCTGAATCGCGAACTCCGTCTCCGCGTCCGAATTGACGACGACCGGATAGCCTTCCAGATACTTCACCGTCGCGGTCGCGCCGTAGCTCGCGGCCTGCGATTCCACCAGTTCCTTGATGCGGCGCTTGAGCAGTTCGCGCACGTGCGGATCGAACGAGCGCACCGAGAGTTCGAGCGTCGCGCGACTGGGGATGACGTTGTTCACCGTTCCGGCGTGCATCGAGCCGACAGTGACGACGGCAGGCTGCGCCGGATCGACGTTGCGCGCGACGATCGTCTGCAGCGCCATCACGATGCCGGACGCCACGACGACCGGATCGACGCTCAGATGCGGGCGCGCCGCGTGCCCGCCGACGCCGTCGATCACGATCGACACCTGATCGCCCGCCGCCATGAACGGCCCCTTGCGGAACAGGAACGTGCCGGGCTGCGCGCCGGGATGGTTGTGCACGCCGAACACGGCGTCGCAATGAAAGCGTTCGAAAAGCCCTTCTTCGATCATTTTCTGCGCGCCGCTCGGCACGCCGTGCTCTTCCGCCGGCTGGAAATACAGATGCACCGTGCCGCTGAAGCGGCGCGTACGCGCGAGATGGCGAGCGGCGCCGAGCAGCATCGTCGTATGGCCGTCGTGGCCGCAGGCGTGCATCTTGCCGTGCGTCTCGCTCGCGTAGGGCTTGCCCGTCTGCTCGATGATCGGCAGCGCGTCCATGTCGGCGCGCAGGCCGATGCTCTTCGTGCCGTCGCCCGCTTTCAACGTGCCGACGACGCCCGTGCCGCCGACACCGCGCGTCACCTGCCAGCCCCACGCTTCGAGCCGGTCCGCGACGAGCGCCGCGGTGCGCGTCTCCTCGTAGGACAGCTCCGGATGACGGTGGATGTCATGGCGAATCTCGCGCAGCGAAGGCGCGTCGTCGGAGAGATCGGCGATGACGGTGAAGTGTTGGTCGGACGAAGTCGTCATGGAGAAGCCCTTGCTGAGATGAGTCGTGCGGCGCGGCGTGCCGGCCGCGTGATGCGGATACATGGAAAACGGCGCACATGATCCTCCACATGCGGCGCGGTTTCCAGTTCTTCGGGGATTTTTTTTGGTTGAACGAAAGCGAACCGTGAAGTTTCGCCCGGCTTCACTGCACAAAGCGGTCGATCACCCCGGCAAGCTTCCCGAAAGCCGGCGCGATTTCATCGTCCGGCACACACGCATAACCGATCAGCAAACCGGATTCCGCGTCGCGCCGACGCGCGTAGTACCCCGACAACGGCCGCACGACGATGTCCTCGGCGAGCGCCGCGGCGGCGAGCGCGCGATCATCGATCTCCTTCGGCAGCTTCAATACGAGATGCAGCCCGGCATCGCCGCCGGCGATGGCGAGCGTGTTGCCGTAGCGCCCGGCGATCGTCGCGAGCATCGCGTCGCGGCGCTGGCCATAGAGCGCGCGCATCCGCCGGATATGCGAGGTGAAATGTCCCTGCTCGATGAACTCCGCGAGCACCGCCTGCTGCAACAGCTGCCCCTCGCGATACAGCTCGGCGCTCGCGGTCGCGAAGCTGTCCGCGAGCGCTTCCGGCACCACGACATAGCCGATGCGAAGCCCCGGAAACAGCGTCTTGCCGAAGCTGCCGACGTAGATCACCTGCCCCGCCGGATCCATGCCCTGCAGCGACGCGAGCGGCCGGCTGCCGTACCGGAACTCGCTGTCGTAATCGTCCTCGATGATCCAGCAGCGGTGCTGGCGCGCGTATTCGAGCAGCATGCGGCGGCGCGCGAGGCTCATCACCATGCCGAGCGGATATTGATGCGACGGCGTGACGAGCATCAGCTTCGGCGGCGACGCGATATAGGCGGGCGTCGGCGCGATGCCTTCGGCATCGACGGGAATCGCCTTCAGATCGAGGCCGGACACCTGCAACACGCTGCGCACGCCCCAGTAGCACGGATCCTCGGTCCAGATCGTGTCGCCCGAATCGGCGAGCAGGCGCGCGGCGAGGTCGATCGACTGATGGATGCCCGTCGTCACGACGATCTGCTCGGGCGTGCAGCGCACCGAGCGCGAGGTGCGCAGATAGTGCGCTAGCGCGTGGCGCAGCCCCGCGTGGCCGCCGCCGGGCGCATAAGTGAGCAGATGGGGCAGCGGCTTGCGCCAGTATTTCGCGTGCAGCCGGTTCCACACGCGTGACGGAAAGCGCGACACGTCCGGCACGCCCGGCATGAACGCCCCGCCCTGGCGCTTCGACACGCCCGCGCCCGAAATCAGCCGTGCGCCGCGCGTGGAAAGCGTCGATCGGGTATCGGCCGAAGCGGCGGCCGCGGGCGGCGCATCGTCGAAAAGGATCTCGTCGGGCGCGCTGTCCGCGACGAACGTGCCGCGCCCCGTCGCCGACGAGACGTAGCCTTCGAGCGCGAGTTGCTCGTAGACCTGCGTCACGGTATTGCGCCCGACGCCCAACTCCGCCGCGAGCAGCCTCGACGACGGCACTTTCGCGCCCGCCGCGAGCTCGCGCGTCAGGATCGCCTGCTGCAGGAGCCGATGCAATTGCCGGTAGATGGGCTGGCCATTCGTGCGGTCGATGCGCTGCGCCAGCCAGTCGGAGAGCACGCTCGCGCGGATGGACATCGAATTGGCTCCTATAGATTTATTGAAATGGCTCTGAACTTGAGGGCCAAATCTTACTATAGTCGTCTTTAAATTCAGTCGGCCGATGCGGCCAACCATCGACATGCGCTCTCGCGCGAAGGAGATTTCCCTGTGAGCACCAACCTCAAGAACGCCGACCTGCACGCCCGCAAGAATGCCGCGACTCCGCGCGGCGTGGGCGTGATGTGCGACTTCTACGCGGCGCGCGCCGAGAACGCGGAATTGTGGGACGTCGAGGGCCGCCGTTTCATCGACTTTGCGGCGGGCATCGCGGTATGCAACACGGGGCATCGCCATCCGAAGATCGTCGAGGCGATCCGCGCGCAACTCGACTGCTTCACGCACACCGCGTATCAGATCGTGCCGTACGAGTCGTATGTGTCGCTCGCCGAGAAAATCAGCGCCCGGGCGCCGGGCTCGCACGCGAAGAAGACGGCGTTTTTCACGACCGGCGCGGAAGCCGTCGAGAACGCGGTGAAGATCGCGCGGGCGGCGACGGGCCGTCCCGGCGTCATCGCCTTTACGGGCGGCTTCCACGGCCGCACGCTGATGGGCATGGCGCTCACCGGCAAGGTCGCGCCGTACAAGATCGGCTTCGGGCCGTTCCCGTCGGACGTCTATCACGCGCCGTTCCCGAATGCGCTGCACGGCGTGTCCGTCGCGGATTCGCTGCGCGCGATCGAGCATCTGTTCAAGGCGGATATCGAGCCGACGCGCGTCGCCGCGATCATCTTCGAGCCGGTGCAGGGTGAAGGCGGTTTCAATGAGGCGCCCTCGGACTTCGTGCGCGGCCTGCGCAAGATCTGCGACGAGCACGGCATCCTGCTGATCGCCGATGAAGTGCAGACCGGCTTCGCGCGCACCGGCAAGCTTTTCGCGATGGAGCACCACGGCGTCGTGCCGGATCTGATGACGATCGCGAAGTCGCTCGCGGGCGGCATGCCGCTGTCGGGCGTCGTCGGGCGCGCCGAGATCATGGATGCGGCCGCGCCCGGCGGTCTCGGCGGCACGTATGCAGGCAATCCGCTGGCGGTGGCGGCGGCGCACGCGGTGCTCGACATCATCGACGATGAAAAGCTCTGCGAGCGCGCGACGGTGCTGGGCGACAAGCTCAAGGCAAAGCTCGAAGCGCTCAAGGGCGATGTGCCGCAAATCGCCGATGTGCGCGGGCCCGGCGCGATGATCGCCGTCGAGTTTTGCAAGCCTGGTTCGCATGACGCGGATGCGGCCTTCGCCAAGCTCGTGCAAACGCGTGCACTGGAGCGCGGTTTGCTGCTGCTCGTGTGTGGCGTCTATTCGAACGTTGTTCGGTTCCTGTTTCCGCTCACCATTCAGGAACAGGTCTTCGATGAAGCTATCGGGATTCTTGAAGAGGTGCTCGTCGAGACGGTTGGTGTTGCCGTTTGATTTCTGATTCTTGATGCGCGAGGCGCGGCTCTTGGTGCCTCGCGTAATGTTTTCGTTTGTTTGCTTGGGATTTCGTGGAATCCGGCAACAACAACAAAAAAAGCCCCAAGACCCAAACCAGGGACTCACAAAGACATGAACTTGAAAGACCAACTGAAGGATCCGACGCTGCTGCGTCACGCTGCCTACATCGACGGTGAATGGCAGCAAGCCGACGACGGCGAGACCTTCGACGTCATCAACCCGGCGAATGGTGAATCGCTCGGCGCCGTACCGAAGATGGGCGCGAACGAAACGCGCCGCGCCATCGATGCTGCCAACGCCGCATGGCCCGCATGGCGCAAGAAAACCGCAAAAGAACGCGCAATCATCCTGCGCCGCTGGTTCGACCTGATGACCGCCAACGCCGATGATCTCGCGCTGATCCTCACGACCGAGCAAGGCAAGCCGCTCGCCGAGGCAAAGGGCGAGATCGGCTATGCGGCGTCGTTCATCGAATGGTTCGCGGAAGAAGGCAAGCGCGTTGCCGGCGATACCCTCGCGACGCCCGCCGCCGACAAACGCATTGTCGTGACGAAGGAGCCGATCGGCGTGTGCGCCGCGATCACGCCGTGGAATTTCCCCGCCGCGATGATCACGCGCAAGGTCGGCCCGGCGCTCGCGGCCGGCTGTCCGATCGTCGTGAAGCCCGCCGAAGCGACACCTTTCTCCGCTTTCGCGATGGCCGTGCTCGCCGAGCGCGCTGGCTTGCCGAAGGGCGTGCTCAACATCCTCACCGGCGACCCGAAGGCGATCGGCGGCGAAATGACGAGCAACCCGATCGTGCGCAAGCTGTCGTTCACCGGCTCGACCGCCGTGGGGCGTCTGCTGATGGCGCAAAGCGCGCCGACAGTCAAGAAGGTGACGCTGGAACTCGGCGGCAACGCACCGTTCATCGTGTTCGACGACGCCGATCTCGACGCCGCCGTGGAAGGCGCGGTTGCATCGAAGTATCGCAACAGCGGCCAGACCTGCGTGTGCACGAACCGCTTCTACGTGCACGAGCGCGTCTACGATGCGTTCGCGCAAAAGCTGGCGGCGGCTGTCGGCAAGCTCAAGGTCGGGCTCGGAACCGAAAGCGGCGTGGCGCTCGGTCCGCTCATCAACGAAGCGGCGGTGAAAAAGGTCGAATCGCACATTGAAGATGCAGTGGCGAAAGGCGCGTCGATCGCGTCGGGCGGCAAGCGTCACGCGCTCGGTCACGGATTTTTCGAGCCGACCGTGCTGACCGGCGTCACGCCCGACATGAAAGTCGCGAAAGAGGAAACGTTCGGTCCGCTTGCACCGATCTTCAAATTCTCGTCCGACGATGAAGTCGTGCGCCTCGCCAACGACACCGAGTTCGGTCTCGCGGCGTACTTCTATAGCCGCGACATCGGCCGCATCTGGCGCGTGGCCGAAGCGCTCGAATATGGCATGGTGGGCATCAACACCGGGCTGATTTCGAACGAAGTGGCGCCGTTCGGGGGCGTCAAGCAGTCCGGACTCGGACGCGAAGGCTCGCATTACGGCATCGACGATTACGTCGTCATCAAGTATCTCTGCATGGCAGTCTGATCGCGCGTTTCGCCTCGTGTGATACAAAAAGCCTCGACACATGCGTGCCGAGGCTTTTTGTTTGCGCCGATTCCCGGCGAGTTACTTCGCCGAGGCGACAGGCGTGACCTGCACCGCCGTCGCCGAGACGAACACGGCGTGGATCATGTCGCCCTTCTTGAGTTTCTGCGCCGCGAAGTCCGGCGTGAGATCGAATGTCTCCGTGCGCCACGGGCCGCGCAACGTGATCCTGCGCTTCTTGCTGTCGACGTTCTCGACCGTCGCGAGGACTTCGACCTGACGTGCCGCGTCGAAGCCCGTCACACCGTTCTCGCCCGACGTCGGCTGGTACGCCGTCGTATCGACACGCGCGCGCTCGCCCTTACCCTTCACCTTTTCGGCGCTCACGAGCAACGCGTTCTTGTAGAGCACATCGACCTTGTCGCCGACGTGCAGCTTGTCGAAGTTCGTGACTTCCTTGTTCACCAGCACGGTTGCGTCCCCGCGCGGACCGCGGACCATCAGCGTGCGGTTGGCGGCGTCAATACCGATGATCGTCGCCTCGACGCGTATCGGCTCGGCCACGCTGACGACCTTCTGGGCGGACGTTGCGAGCGGCTCGTTCTGAGCCATGGCAGCGCCCGTCGACGTGATGATTGCCGACGCGCAGAGAATCGATATCGCAAACAGTTTCACGTTCATAGCATGCATCCCTCTTTTAGATTTGTAGTGCGGATTATTCAACTTTATTGACCACTGCCTTAGCGACGGGGCCGCGATATATATACCGCGCGACACAGTGCGAATCCAACTCATCACACGATATGTTACGAGTCGACCTGCGCCTGACTGGAACTGTCAAAGGCAAGCATGGCGTCGAACCGGTAAAATCGGTCCCTATCCCGCACGGGCGCACGCCCGTCCGCCTGCCGCTTCTTCGATCCCTCCAGGGGTGTTATGCGACGCTCGGCATTCTTTCTCCGCTTCATCGGCATCGGTGTTCTGTTTCATGTCTATGTCGGCATGCGGCTCATCCCGGACGCGCCCGTTGGCCTGCCGCTCAAGGTGCTGGCGGCGGTCCTGCTCGCGGCATCAGTCATCGTCATTCCTCTCGGCATGGCGGCCCGGCAGATCGAGCCGCAGTCGCTCGCGGATCGCCTGGCCTGGCTTGGGCTGACCGCACTGGGGTTTTTCTCGTCGCTGCTTTTATTGACCTTCGCGCGCGACGTGATTCTGTTCTTCGTGCATCTCGTCGACTGGATGCGCGGCGCGCCCGTCGGCTCGCCGGCGTTGGTCGCCTATAGCGCGCTCGCCGTGCCGCTCCTGGCCGTGCTCTTCTCGGCGATCGGCTTCTACAACGCGCGGCGGCGCGCGCCGGTCGTGAGTGTGGACGTGCCCATCGACGATCTGCCGGCCGCGCTCGACGGCTTCACGATCGCGCAGATCAGCGACATTCACGTCGGGCCGACGATCAAGCGTCACTATGTCGAACGCATCGTGGCGGCCGTCAACGGGCTCAAACCGGATCTGATCGCCGTCACGGGCGATGTCGTCGATGGCACCGTGCCGAATCTCGCCGAACACACGCGCCCGCTCGCGGGCCTCAGCGCGCGGCATGGCACGTTTCTCGTGACCGGGAATCACGAGTATTACTCGGGCGCTGACAAGTGGATCGCCGAATTCCGGCGCCTGGGTCTGACCGTGCTGCTCAATCAGCATGTCGTGCTGAATCACGACGGCGCGCAGGCCGTGCTCGCGGGCGTCACGGATTTCAGCGCAGGCAGTTTCGATCCCGCGCATCGCAGCGACCCCGCGAAGGCGATCAGCGGCGCCCCCGCCGATGCCGCCGTGCGCGTGCTGCTCGCGCACCAGCCGCGCAGCGCCGTGGCGGCGGCCGAAGCGGGCTTCACGCTGCAGCTATCGGGACACACGCATGGCGGCCAGTTCCTGCCGTGGAATTTCTTCGTGCGACTGCAGCAACCCTTTGTTGCGGGGCTTGTGAAGTTCAACGGGCTTTGGGTTTATACGAGTCGGGGTACCGGGTATTGGGGACCGCCGAAGCGGCTGGGAGCGCCGTCGGAGATCACGCTTGTTCGGCTTGTGGCTTCGGCGGGTGGGTGATGGGATTGGATAAAACGGTTCTTCGCGCAATGCCGGGGAACGGCGCCTGGCGCCCCAACTCAGCCACGCTACACGTCGCATCGTCAGGGTCTCTTCACGCCGACTAAAGCCTACCCACAACCGCTCTCCGAAAACCCACGAAGAACCAAAAAAAAGACGCGCGACGCTACCGCGCCGCGCGTCCAGCGCTTGGGGAAAGCGCCGCGCCCGAACAGGGGGATGAACGGACGCGCTCGAACCGGCAGGCGGGGCCCCGCCGGCGAGTGACTACAAAGTAAGGGAACACAAAGGCCAAGGCCACAAGACCTTTCCTAAACGCCGGAGCATCGCATCGATATCACCGGGTACGAATATTCATCTTGCCTTAGCCGACATCGCCGCTGGCGTCGACGCATAGACGCTTTTGTGCGGAGCCGTGCCTTCCCTCGGCCAGTCGGAGCGCGCATCGAAAAACCACTCCGCCCGCTCGCGTCCTTTGCGGATCAACGCATGAATCAGCGCCGGATTGCGATCGAGCTTCGATGCATAGTCGAGCGGCCCGGGATAATCCCTTGCGTCGAGCTGCATCTGCACGACGCGAACTTTGATCGGCTTGTAGCGCTTCTCCAATGATTTGTCGGCTTTCAGCAGTTCGTTTACGCGCGTCGTGAAGTAAAGCTCCTGCCCGAGCGCGAGATTGCCGGAAAGTTCGTTGCGCCGGTCGATGATCTCGTTCGTCGATTCGGGCAACTCGCGACGATATTGCGGATTGATCTGCACGACCCAGATTTCGTCGGGCCGCGTGTCGAGCCCGAGATCGGTGAATTCGCGCACTGGCGGATTGCTGCTGAAGAGGCCGTCCCAGCACATGCGCCCGTCGGCTGCGACGGCGCGATACAGCGGCGGCACCGCGGCCGATGCGACCAGCTGATCCTGATCGAGCCTGTCGCCGGGAAAGATGACGCGATCGCCCGTACGCACATCGGTCGCGCCGACAAGAAGCGTCGGCTGCGCGCGTTGCTTCGGCTCCGTCGGCAGCGACGCGAACGGAAGATGCTTGTCGAGCAGTTCGCGCAGACGCTCCTCGGCGACCGGTGGATAGAGATACGGGCTGATTTCCGCGTTGACGGGCAGGCGCGCATACCAGGTGCCGACCGCATTGGCGACGATGTCCGGCCCCTCGCGCGCCTCCAGATCCTTCCAGAAGCCGGCGAGGCGCCGCCTGGCATCGGGAGGGCCGCCGAGCAGCAGGCCCGCCCACGCGAGCGCGCCGCACATCGCGCCGCCCGACGTTCCCGACAGCGCCACGAGTTCGAAGCGGTTGAGGAACTCGCCGCTCAGCAGCCGGTCAAGGATGCCCGCGGCGAACGCCGCATGGCTGCCGCCGCCCTGACATGCGATCGCTACTTTCGGAATGGCCGCCATCACCGCACCTCGCTTGCGTCCGTCGACATCGGACGTACGCTACAGGATAGGCGACGCGCGCCGCTATGCCAGCGCCGCGAGCACCTGCTGCGTCGAACGAATGCGACCGATGCGCGGGAAGATATAGCGGCAGGTCGATTCGTGCGTATCGGCGTGCAGGTCGCTCATCGCGTCTTCGACGAATACCTGCTGATAGCCGCGCTCGTGCGCGCCGCGTGCAGTCGAATCCACGCCGATGGCCGTCGCGATGCCGCCCAGCACGATCGTGTCGATCCCGCGGCGGCGCAAATGCGAGTCGAGATCCGTGTTGTAGAACGCGCCCCATTGCCGCTTGGTGACGACGATATCGGACGCCTGCACGCCCAGTTCCGCGCTGAGCTCGCTCCAGCCCGCCGGCTCCGGCGCTTCCTGCGCCTGTCCCGCATCGGTGATCGGACGCAGGCCGCCCGGCCCGTTCGGAAACGCCACCTTGACCAGCACGACCGGCGCGCCGAGCGTGCGAAAGCGATCGGCGAGCGCGCGCGCATTGGCAAGTACGCTCGCGGCGTCGTGAGGCTGCACGGGCAAGGCGGCGATGCCCGCCTGCAGATCGATCAGCACGAGCGCGGTCTTCGAGGGGTCGAGCTTGAGTTCAGGAGCGTTCATGGTCGCGAGGAAGGTGGATGAATGCGTGGCCTCAGGCTTCGTCGTTCCGGAATTCGAGCGCCGCGCCGTTGATGCAGTAGCGCAGGCCCGTGGGCTTCGGTCCGTCGTCGAAGACATGGCCGAGATGTCCGCCGCAGCGCCGGCAATGCACCTCGTTGCGCATGTGACCGGTCGCGTCCGCGTGCATCGCGACGGCGCCATCGACAGGTTTCCAGAAGCTCGGCCAGCCGGTGCCGCTGTCGAACTTCGTCGCCGACGAAAACAGTGCGAGCCCGCATCCCGCGCACGCATACGTGCCGTCACGACGCTCCTTGAGCAGCGGGCTCGCGAACGGTGGCTCGGTGCCGCCGCGCCTGAGCACGCGGAATTGCTCCGACGATAGACGGCGGCGCCACTCCGCGCTGCTGTAGTCGATATCGTACGATCGGGCGGGCGCCGAAGTGCCCGCGCCGCCGGAGAATGCAGCGGCCATCACGCCGAGAAGATTGCGCTTCGTGCGTCCCATGATTTTCATCCGATGACCGCCCTCATGCCTGCATTCGCCGGCCGGCGCCGCGCTACGATTTGAGCCGGTATCCCGTCCTGAAGATCCACGCAACGATCGCGATAAATACCGCAAGAAACACCAGCGTCATGCCGAGACTCACGCCGACCTGGACATCGGCGAGCCCGTAAAAGCTCCAGCGAAAGCCGCTGATCAGATAGACGACCGGATTGAACAGCGCAACGGCCTTCCAGAACGGCGGCAGGATGTTGATCGAATAGAAGCTGCCGCCGAGAAACGTGAGCGGCGTGACGATCAGAAGCGGAATAATCTGCAATTTCTCGAAGCCGTCCGCCCAGATGCCGATGATGAACCCAAGCAGGCTGAACGTCACGGATGTGAGCAGCAGGAACACGATCATCCAGACAGGATGATCGATCCTGAGCGGCACGAATAATCGTGCGGTAAGAAGAATGATCAGGCCGAGGATGACGGATTTGGTCGCGGCCGCGCCCACGTAGCTGAGGACGAGCTCGAAGTGCGACACCGGCGCGGACAGCAATTCGTAGATCGTGCCCGTGAACTTCGGGAAATAGATGCCGAAGGACGCATTGGCGATGCTTTGCGTGAGCAGCGACAGCATCACGAGCCCGGGCACGATGAACGCGCCGTAGCTGATGCCGTCCACTTCCGGAATGCGCGAGCCGATGGCCGCTCCGAATACGACGAAATAAAGCGATGTCGAAATGACGGGCGACACGATGCTCTGCATCAGCGTACGCCCGGCGCGCGCCATTTCGAAACGGTAGATCGCGCGAACGGCGTATAGATTCATTTGGCTTCCCTGACGAGACTCACGAAGATGTCTTCGAGCGAGCTTTGCGTCGTTTGCAGATCCTTGAAACGCACGCCGGCTTCGTCGACGTGGCGCAACAGCGCGATGATGCGCCCCGGCTCGTCATGCGCGTCGTACGTGTACGTGAGCTCGCTGCCGTCCGCCGAGCGCGTGAGACCGTAAGGCTCGAGCGGCGCGGGAATATGCGCGAGCGGCTGCTCGAGCTGCAGCGTGAGCTTCTTCTGTCCGAGCTTGCGCATGAGCTCGCGCTTCTCCTCGACGAGCACGATCTCGCCGCGATTGATGACGCCGATGCGGTCCGCCATCTCCTCCGCTTCCTCGATGTAATGCGTCGTGAGGATGATGGTCACGCCGTTGCGCTGCAGTTCGCGCACGAGGTCCCACATGTCGCGCCGCAGCTCGACATCGACGCCGGCCGTGGGCTCATCGAGAAAGAGAATCTCGGGTTCGTGCGCAAGCGCCTTCGCGATCAGCACGCGCCGCTTCATGCCGCCCGAGAGCGTCATGATCTTGTTGTCTTTCTTCGCCCATAGCGAGAGAGACTTCAGCACCTTCTCGACATACGCAGGATTTTTCGGCCGGCCGAAGAGGCCACGGCTGAACGACACGGTCGCCCAGACGGTCTCGAACGCGTCGGTCGTGAGTTCCTGCGGTACGAGGCCGATCATCGCGCGGGCGGCGCGATAGTCCGTGACGATATCGTGGCCCGCGACGGTGACCTTTCCCTCGCTCGGATTGACGATGCCGCAGACGGTGCTGATGAGCGTCGTCTTGCCCGCCCCGTTCGGGCCGAGCAGTGCAAAAATTTCGCCGCGGCGGATCTCCAGATTCACGTCCCGGAGCGCGCGGAAGCCCGACCCGTAGGTCTTGGACAAGTTGGAAACAGTGATGATGGTTGGCATGGCGTGGACGATATCAGATACCGCGCGATCCGGCTTGGACGAAAGGGGTCGTCCGTTCGGCCGATGTTCGCCGGGCCCGGCACTGCCTACAATGCACTGCTGAATACCGGGAGCCGACATCATGCTGTTCGAACAGATCCAGACCACCTGCCTCAACGACGCGGACCTGCCGTGGGTGCCGTTCACACCGTATAGCGAGCGCGTGCTCGTCAAGTATTTCAAGCTGGATCCGATTCGCGGCGAGGTCATCGCGCTCATGAAGGCGCCGGCGAAAGGCCAGATGCCCCGGCATCGGCATACGGGAACCGTGATCGTCTATACGGTCGAGGGGCGCTGGAAGTACCGCGAGCACGACTGGATCGCCGGGCCGGGGAGCATCGTGTACGAGACAGCGGGGTCGAGTCATACGCCGGAAGCGCTTGCGGGGGATTCGGGCAGCGCGGACATCGTCACGCTCAACATCATCCAGGGCGAACTGCTCTTCGTGAACGACAGCGGCCACGTCCTCGCCGCTGAAAACTGGAAGAGCGGCTGGGAACGTTACGCCGCCTTCTGTCATGCAAACGGCATCGCCCCTAAAGATCTGACGGCTTTCGGGTAACGCCGCAGCCTTTTCCACTGGTTAGAATCGACGCCTGGATGCGCATCGCGCGCTTTCGACCCTTTCCGGTTTGCCGGCCGCTTCCGGCCGGCGCAGATCAAGGAGAAGCAAAAGCATGAAGATTCAGACCGTCGGCATCGTCGGCGCGGGAACCATGGGCAACGGCATCGCGCAGGTCGCGGCCGTCGCGGGCTTCGAGGTCGTGCTGATCGACGTCACCGACGCCGCACTCGCCAAGGGCGTCGCCGCGCTCACGGGCAGCCTCGAGCGGCTCGTGTCGAAGGACAAGCTGGAAGCATCCGCGCGCGATGCAGCGTTAAAGCGCATCGAGACATCGACCGATTACGCGCGCCTCGCCAACGCCGACATCGTGATCGAAGCCGCGACGGAGAACGCCGAGCTCAAGAATCGCATCCTGAAGCAGATCGAAGGGGCTGCACGCGCCGATGCGATCATCGCGTCGAACACGTCGTCGATTTCGATCACCGCGCTCGCCGCGACGCTCGCCGCGCCCGAGCGCTTCATCGGCATGCACTTCTTCAATCCGGTGCCGCTGCTGCAACTCGTCGAAGTGATTCGCGGCGTGCAGACGAGCGATGAAACCGCTGCCGCCGTGCGCGAACTCACCGAAAAACTCGACAAATCGCCGATCGGCGTGCGCAACTCGCCGGGCTTCGTCGTCAACCGCATTCTCGTGCCGATGATCAACGAAGCGTTCTTCGTGCTCTACGAAGGCGTCGCGAGCGCGGAGGAAATCGACGCGGGCATGAAGCTCGGCGCGAATCATCCGATCGGCCCGCTTGCGCTCGCCGATCTGATCGGCCTCGACGTATGCCTCTCGGTGATGGACGTGTTCCTCAAGGACTTCGGCGATTCGAAGTACCGCGCGTGCCCGCTGCTGCGCGAACTCGTCTCGGCGGGGCGTCTCGGCCGCAAGACGAAGCGCGGCGTGTATCAGTACGATTGAGCTGCGTCGAAATCGAGCGCCGGTCCGGCGGGCACGATGCCCGTCGGATTGATCGTCCGATGACTCTCGTAGTAATGCCGCTTGATGTGCTCGAAGTTCACCGTGGCCGCGACGCCCGGCATCCGGTAGATCTCGCGCGCGAACCGCGAGAGATTCGGATAATCCGCGATGCGCCGCAGATTGCACTTGAAGTGGCCGACGTACACCGCGTCGAAGCGCACGAGCGTCGTGAAAAGGCGGATATCTGCTTCGGTGAAACGCTCGCCCGTAAGGTAGCGACGCGTGCTCAGGCGTTCTTCGAGAAAATCGAGCGTCTCGAAAAGCGGCATCACCGCTTCCTCGTACGCGGCTTGCGTCGTCGCGAAGCCCGCCTTGTAGACGCCGTTGTTCACCGTGTCGTAGATGCGGGCGTTGAGCGCGTCGATGTCGTCCTGAAGCTTGCGCGGATAGTAGTCGCCGGGTTTCGCGCCGATGCCGTCGAACGCCGAATTCAGCATCCGGATGATCTCCGACGATTCGTTGCTGACGATCGTCCCGCGCGCCTTGTCCCACAGGATCGGCACGGTCACGCGGCCGCTGTAATGCGGATCGGCCGCCGTGTAGACCTGATGCAGATAGCGCGCGCCGTTGATCGTGTCCGGCATGACGCCCGGACCGTCGTCGAAGGTCCAGCCGTGTTCCAGCATCAGCCAGTTCACGACCGATACGTCGATCATGGCTTCCAGCCCCTTCAGGGCGCGCACGATGAGCGTGCGATGCGCCCACGGGCACGCGAGGCTGACATACAGGTGATAGCGACCGGCTTCAGCCTCGAAACCGCCCTCGCCGCTCGGCCCCGGCGCGCCATCGGCCGTCACCCAGTTGCGAAAGGCAGCGTCCTTGCGCACGAAGCGCCCGCCCGTGGACGCCGTTTCGTACCATTTGTCCTGCCATTTTCCGTCGACGAGAAGTCCCATTTCCGTTCTCCTTGAGCGCCGCTGCGCAAGACGCGCGCCGCGGCATCGCTGCATCTCAGTTCGATGAAGGCGCGTCGATGAAGCGCACGAGTTGCGCGATCGTCGCGTCCGGCGCTTCTTCCATCAGCCAGTGGCCCGCGCCCGGTACGACCACGCCCTGCACGTTGGTCGCGACGAGCTTCGCCTGATCGATCAGGAACGTGCCCGACGCGCGTTCGCCCGTGAGCACGAGCATCGGCATCTGCAGGGGCGTTCGGGCAAAGGCGGCGAAATCGTTCGCGTCCTGCGGGAACGCGTGAAAATACTCGAAGCCCGCGCGCATGCGGCCATTGCGCGCGTACTGGGCCGAATAGTAACGGCGATCCGCCTCGCTCACCGAACGCGCGGGATCGGCGGCGAAGTCGTTCCAGAAGTGCTCGAAGAAGATGCGCTCGCGGCCGCGCACGAGCTTTTCCGGCGTGTCGCCGTAGAAGTTGAAGTGCCATTTGTCGCGCAAGAGCCAGACTTTCTGCCAGTCGCCGACGCAGGGCAGGAACGCGTCCATCAGCACGATGCTGTCCACTTCGTCGGGATATTGCGCCGCGTACGCATACGCGACCATCAGCCCGATGTCGTGCCCGACGAGCTTGACCTTGCGAAACCCGAGCGCCTGGACCATCGCGTGAATGTCTTGCGCGAGCGTTTTCTTGTCGTAGCCGGAAGCCGGCATCGCCGAGCCGCCCGCGCCCGGGAGATCGGGCGCAATCACGACGCGCTCGCCCGCGAGACGCGTCACGAGCGGCTGCCACATGCGGCTCGTCTCCGTGTAGCCGTGCAGCAGCACGACGGGCGTCGCGTCGCCGTGGCCGGCTTGCAGATAGTGAATCCCGACGCCGTTCGCATCGATCGTGCGGGACTGGATCGCGCTCGCGGCGGCGGCCGCCTGAGGCGCACGCGGCGCGTTTGCGGCATGCGCGACCGGCTGCAGGGCGGCGGCGGCGAGAAGCACGCCGGCGGCGCGGCGCATAGTGTGCAGGAAGGCGTTCATCGTTCAGCTCCATCGAAAGTTGGGTTATCCCGATGACGTTCATGTTGATCCGCCGCACCGCTTTTGCCGTACGATCCGGACGATGAACTCGTTCGATGGAGTC
>Ga0105251_10001003_pt1 | contig 24715 bp, 20 predicted proteins | sample KBSS64metaG_FD_80424 | JGI IMG/M metagenome (GOLD analysis project Ga0105251, IMG submission 80424) | Switchgrass rhizosphere microbial communities from Kellogg Biological Station, Michigan, USA - KBS S6-4 metaG | ecosystem: Host-associated > Plants > Roots > Rhizosphere > Soil | place...
CGGTGCCATGGGCTTCCAGGTAGTCCAGTTGCTCAGGGGCAATGCCAGCCTGGGCATAGGCACGTTTGAGCAGCGCGGCCTGGGCCTCGGCATTGGGCAAGGTCAGGCTGGACTTGCGCCCGTCGGTGTTCACCGCGCTGGCCGCCACCACCGCCAAAATGGGATTCCCATCGGCCACTGCCTGGTCGTAGTCCTTGAGCAGGAGCAACCCGCCGCCTTCGGAACGTGCGTAACCGTCGCCGTTTTCGTCGAAGGACTGACAACGCCCGGTACGCGACAGCATGGTTGCCTTGGCGAAAATCATGAAGCCGAACGGGTGCATGTGCAGGCTGATGCCACCGGTGACGGCCTGGTCCACATCACCGCTGAGAATCGCCTGACATGCCTGGTGGAAAGCCACCAGCGACGAGGAGCACGCGGTGTCGATGGCCATGCTTGGCCCGCGCAGGTCGTAGAAGAACGACAGGCGGTTGGCAGCAATGCTCATGGTATTGCCGGTGGCTGTTGCACCATCGATGGACGACAGGTCTTCGACCAGGCGGTAGGACTGCTCCACACCGGCAATGCCCAGGTACACGCCGCAGTTGCTGCCTCGCAGGCTGGACGGCTTGACCCCGGCGTTTTCGAAGGTTTCCCAGCACATTTCCAGCAACATGCGCTGCTGCGGGTCCATCATCGCGGCTTCACGCGGCGAGATGCTGAAAAAGCCCGCATCGAACGCGCTGATATCGCCCAGGGTGCCAGACGCGAAGGTATAGCTGGTTGCCGGGCTGGCCTTGTCGGGGTGCAGGAACTCGTTTTTGTCCCAGCGTGACGGGTCGACCTGGGTCACCAGATCGCGCCCTTCCATCAGGTTTTGCCAGAACCCTGCATTGGAAGAGCCCGGAAAGCGATACGCACAACCAACGATTGCAACCTTTTTACGCTTGATCAAAACCTATTCCTTCAAATCTCATCGGGCACCGTCCCATCCGTCGGACAGCCGGCATGCCTGGCCTGGCCATGAATCTGGCCGGTCGTTGTATGACATTGATGATTGTCTGGTTATCTGAAGCCGCTGTTTACGCAGGAGGCGTGAGACTTTTGGTCCGGGTCCCTGTAGGAAACTTCAGATTTGTGTGTGCGGATGATACGCGGGTTGGGGGGGGCGGAAAACCCTGGGTTGTGGGAAGGGTCACATTGCTGCCGGACGGGTATACGCGCCGACACCACCAATGGGTGTGCGAGCGCTGAAGCCGGGTAGATATCGGCCGGCAGGGCCGGCCTGTTCGCGGGTTAACCCGCCCTGGCACTCGGCTGATGCGCCCTCAATAAGCCTTGCCCTGAATCAAACCCAGCAGGTACTGCCCATAGCCGTTCTTGGCCAGCGGTGCTGCCAGTTTTTCCAATTGCTGAGTGTCGATCCACCCCTGGCGGAAGGCCACCTCTTCCGGGCACGCCACCTTCAACCCCTGCCGCCGCTCGATGGTCGCGATATACCCGCTCGCCTCCAGCAGCGAATCATGTGTGCCGGTATCCAGCCAGGCATAGCCACGCCCCATGATTTCTACCGACAGCCGGTTCTGTTCCAGGTAGGCACGGTTCACATCGGTGATTTCCAGCTCACCCCGCGCCGACGGCCGGATGCCCTTGGCAATCTCGACCACGTCGTTATCGTAGAAATACAAACCGGTCACCGCATAGTTGGACTTGGGTTTGGCCGGTTTCTCTTCCAGGCTGATCGCCTTGCCCTGCCCATCGAACTCGACCACGCCGTAACGTTCAGGGTCTTGCACGTGGTAGGCGAATACACTGGCGCTGCCTTGGCGTTTCATGGCGCTGCGCAGCAACCGCTGGAAGTCGTGGCCGTAATAAATGTTGTCCCCCAGCACCAGCGCGGTGGGGGCATTGCCGATGAAGCCTTCTCCAATCAGGAACGCCTGGGCCAGGCCGTCGGGGGATGGCTGCACCGCGTAGGTGATGTTGATGCCCCAACGGTGGCCGTTACCCAGCAACTGCTCGAAGCGTGGGGTGTCCTGAGGGGTGGAGATGATCAGAATGTCATGGATACCCGCCAGCATCAGGGTGGTCAGCGGGTAATAGATCATCGGTTTGTCATACACCGGCAGCAGTTGCTTGGAAATTGCCAGGGTCGCTGGGTGCAGCCGGGTACCCGACCCGCCTGCCAGAATGATGCCTCTACGCTTCATATTGGTCCTTTCTCGTGGATTTCCGCCAGCATGCGGGCCACACCCAAGCGCCAGTCCGGCAAGGTCAGGGCGAAGGCCTTCTGTAATTTACGAGTATCAAGACGCGAATTGGCCGGTCGCCTGGCCGGGGTGGGGTAGGCAGCGGTAGTCAAGGGTTTTACCTGTTCAGCGTGGGCTTTCAATGGCACGCCTTGGGCTGCCGCCTGCTGCAGCACGTAGCGAGCATAGCCGCACCAGCTGGTTTCACCACTGGCGGCCAGGTGGTACAGGCCGGCCAGGGCCGGGTTGCGCAGGGTGGCGGTGATGGCGTGGGCGGTGATGTCGGCAATCAGTTCAGCACCGGTCGGGGCGCCGTGCTGGTCGTCGATCACGCCCAGGCTGTCGCGCTCCACCGCCAGGCGCAGCATGGTCTTGGCAAAGTTGTTGCCACGCGCGGCATACACCCAGCTGGTGCGCAAGATCAGGTGCTGGCAGCCTGCGGCCTGAATGGCCTGTTCGCCGGCGAGCTTGCTTTCACCATAGGTATTGAGTGGGGCGACGGCGTCGTCTTCGCGCCAGGGCTGAGTGCCCTGCCCCGCAAACACGTAGTCGGTGGAGTAATGCACCAGCAACGCACCGCAATCGGCGGCAGCATGGGCCAGCACGCGGACAGCTTCGGCGTTAACCTTGAACGCCTGCTCACGGTCGCTTTCTGCCTTGTCCACGGCAGTGTAGGCAGCGGCGTTGACGATTATATCGGGGGCATAGGCACGTACGGTTTTGGCCAGGCCTGGCAGGTTGGCCAGGTCGCCACAGTACGCCTGGCTGCGGGCATTCAGCGCCAGCAGATGGCCCAGTGGGGCCAGGCTGCGTTGCAGCTCCCAACCTACCTGGCCGTCCTTGCCCAGCAGCAGTACCTTCATGCAGAGCGTCCTGCGTAATTTTTTTCGACCCAGTCGCGGTAACTGCCCGACTGCACGTTCTGCACCCACGGCTGGTTGTCGAGGTACCAGGCCACGGTTTTACGAATGCCCGTTTCAAAGGTTTCAGCAGGTTTCCAGCCCAACTCGCGCTCCAGCTTGCGGGCGTCGATGGCGTAGCGACGGTCATGCCCGGGGCGGTCGGTCACGTAGGTGATCTGGTCGGCATAAGGCTTGCCGTCGGCGCGGGGGCGCAGTTCGTCCAGCAGCGCGCATACGCGGTTGACGATTTCCAGGTTGGGCTTTTCGTTCCAGCCGCCAACGTTGTACACCTCACCGATTTTGCCGGCCTCCAGTACACGTCGGATAGCGCTGCAGTGGTCCTTTACATACAACCAATCGCGAATCTGCTGGCCGTCGCCGTACACCGGCAGCGGATTGCCCGCCAAGGCGTTCACGATCATCAGCGGGATGAGCTTTTCCGGGAAGTGGTAGGGACCGTAATTATTCGAACAATTGGTAGTCAGCACTGGCAGGCCGTAGGTGTGATGATACGAGCGCACCAAGTGGTCACTGGCAGCCTTGCTAGCGGAGTACGGGCTGTTTGGCTGGTACGGGTGGGTTTCGGTGAAAGCCGGGTCGTCGGCAGCCAGCGAGCCATACACTTCGTCGGTAGAAACGTGCAGAAAGCGCAATGCACGACGCGCAAGCTCATCCAGGCCGCCCCAGTAAGCGCGCACGGCCTCCAGCAGGTGGAAAGTGCCGACCACGTTGGTTTCAATAAAGGCTTGCGGGCCGTGGATCGAGCGGTCGACATGGGACTCGGCGGCAAAGTTGACGATGGCGCGGGGTTGATGGGTGTTCAGTAACTCTGCGACCAGCCGGCGATCGGCAATGTCACCGTGCACGAAGATATGGCGCTTGTCAGCCTGCAAGCTGCTCAAGGTCTGCAGGTTGCCTGCATAGGTAAGTTTGTCCAGGTTGACAACGGCTTCATCGTTGCCGGCCAGCCAGTCCAAAACAAAGTTAGCCCCGATAAAGCCTGCACCGCCGGTTACCAGAATGGTCATGTTTGTCTGCTTCCGTTGTCAGGGTCTGCTCTTCCACTTTCAGGATTCTAGACTGTTGGCGGTTGATTCGAGAGCGAAGACGATGGCAACGTGACATTCAGGTTGGAATGGCGCAACGCAGGGCCACATTGCGGCCCTGCGAAACAGGCTCAGGGCTCCAGACGGCGCTGCTGATAGATCCAGTCGACAATCTCGCCTTCCGGCGAATAGCCGCTCACGGTCTCGCGCAGCAACTGCCGTACTCGCACAAAATCATCGGCCGCCGCTGCCGCCATCAATTGCCGCAGCGCGTCCTTGAGCGCATCCCAGGCCAGGAAGTCTTCGTCGGCACTCATGATCATCGGGTGGCGGGTAGCAATCACGTTATCGCCGATCAGCAGCTCTTCATACAGCTTTTCTCCAGGCCGCAACCCGGTGAACTGAATGGAAATATCGCCCATCGGGTTGCGCTCGGAGCGCACACTGAAGCCAGACAGGTGAATCATCTTCTCGGCCAGTTCCACAATCTTCACCGGTTCGCCCATGTCCAGCACGAACACGTCACCGCCCTTGCCCATGGAGCCGGCCTGGATCACCAGCTGCGCAGCCTCGGGTATGGTCATGAAGTAGCGGGTGATTTTTGGGTGGGTAACCGTCAGTGGGCCACCTGCCTTGATCTGCTTGTAGAACAGTGGAATCACCGAGCCCGACGAGCCGAGCACATTGCCGAAGCGGACCATGGTGAAGCGGGTTTTGTTTACCTGCGAGACATTGCTGCTGTCGCCGAACAGCACAGGGGCCACTTCGCGGCTGAGGGCCTGCAGGGTCATTTCGGCCAGACGCTTGGTGCTGCCCATCACGTTGGTGGGGCGCACGGCCTTGTCGGTGGAAATCAGCACGAAGTTGGCAACCCCGGCCTGCAACGCCGCCTGGGCGGTGTGCAGGGTGCCGATGACGTTGTTCATCAAGCCTTCGGCAATGTTGTGCTCCACCATCGGCACGTGCTTGTAGGCCGCGGCGTGGTAGACGGTGTCGACGTGCCAGGTTTTCATGATGTCGAGCATCTGGGCCTGGTTGCGGACCGAACCCAGGATGGGCAGCAGGCACACCGACAGCGACTCGCGGGCGATGCGTTGCTCCAGCTCGGAGAGGATGCTGTACAGGTTGAATTCGCTGTGGTCGAACAACAGCAGCGTTCTGGGTGACTGGCCCAGGATCTGTCGGCACAGCTCCGAGCCAATCGAACCGCCAGCCCCAGTGACCAGCACCGTCTGTTCGGTAATGCAGCGCTCGAGCAGATCGGGCTGGGCCGGCACGGCATCACGCCCGAGCAAGTCGGCAATGTCGACTTCCTGGATGTCATCGACCTTTACCTTGCCGCTGGCCAGGTCGATAAAGCTGGGCACACTGCGCACGTGCAGGGGGTAGCCCTCCAGAAAGTTGAGAATTTCGCGACGACGGGTACGGGTTTCCGAAGGCAATGCCAGCAGTATCTCTTCTGCCCCCGTTACATCGATCATCTTTTGCAACTGATCAGGGTGGTAGACCTGCAAGCCGGCGATCACCCGGTCGGTGATGCTGGGGTCGTCGTCGATAAAGGCGACCGGACGCATCATTCTGTCCATGCGTAGCGCAGCAACCAGCTGGTTACCTGCGGCACCTGCACCGTAAACGGCCACCCGAGGCATGCCGTCAGCTTTCTGGGCAAACGGCACATGCTGCACCGCCGCGGCAAACCAGTCGCCGAGGAAGTACTGGCGCATGGCCAGGCGCAAGCCACCGACCATGATCAGGCTCAACCACCAGTAATTGAAGGTGATCGAGCGCGGCACTACGTTCTGGTGGTTACCTGCCCAGTAAATGATGAACCCGAGAATAAGCGCGGAAAGGGTAACCGCCTTGATGATGGCGATAAGCGCGTCGTTTCCGAAATAACGCATCACCGCCCGATACAGGCCAAAACGGATGAATAGCGGAATGGAGACAAGCGGCGCGCACAGGAACAACCACGCGTGGTCGATGATCGGGTTTGCCAGCTCTTCGATACCAAGGCGGACCACAAACGCCAGCCACAGAGCGCCCCATATCAGCACAATATCGGTCAGCACCTGCAACATGCGCTTGTGCCGGCGAGGCAGAGCAAGCAGTTTCGTACGCACTTTTCCCATAACCCCTCTAGATGCTCTCCACGTATGAACCGACAATCCGTTGTCCCATTACTCTAGTGTCAATTTTCCAGGTCGCCCGCACGAAACCGCACCGCCAGCACAATCAGCGGTATGTACGCCAGCACCACGCCCAACGCGCCATCCAGGCCCAACCGGGCAACGCAGTACGCGATAGGCAGCAGCCAGCAGACATTAAGGGCGGCCACTGCAACGGTTACCGGCAGGTGCTTGCCATACACGCGCGATGCGAACTGATACGCGTGGCTGCGGTGCGCTTCGTACACCTTGTCACCGCGCAACAGGCGCCGTACCAAGGTATAGGTTGCATCGACAATGAAGACGCCCAGCAGGATCAGCCAGCACCAGAACATGGGCGGCGATACCCACGCGGCCTGTAGCGACAGCCCACCCAGCACGATACCGATAAATCCACTGCCCGCATCCCCCATGAATATTTTCGCGGGAGGGAAGTTCCAGTACAGGAAGCCCGCCACGGCTGCGGCCAACAACAAAGGCAGCACAGCAGTACCACCGAGCCCAGCAAGCCAGTACAGCCAGGCTGCGCCCAGGCACGCGGTAATGGCCTCGACACTGGCGATGCCATCGATGCCATCCATGAAGTTGTACAAGTTGAGCAACCATACCAGGTAGACAGCTGCCAGCAGCCCTCCCAGCCACCCCATGTCCAGCGTCCAGCCGAACATCGTCAGAGGCGGCAATCCGCCTAGCCAGCCCAGCATCCAGGCGGCGGCGACGAAATGCCCAAGCAGTCGCCAACGAGCAGCAATATGGCCATGGTCATCCATGAAGCCAATGACCGCGATCAATGCCCCGCCCCCTCCCAGCGCCAGCAGCGTGCTGATCTGCTCGATACCAGATGGCATGAGGCCAACCATGGCCAACAAGAACGTCAGCACGATCGCCACTCCGCCGCCCCTTGGGGTGGGGACCGTATGCGAGCTACGTGCGTTGGGCACATCTATCACACTGCGCGCCAGCGCATAGCGACGCAGACCCGCTGTCATCACGAGTGACAGAATCAAAATGGCCGGAAGAAACCACAAAAGCATCATTTCTTGTCGTATTCCTGATAGTGCCTGGCGGCAGCTCGAAGCGCAGTATCCACGTCTATTGGCGGGCGCCAGCCGAGCAAATCGCGGGTTTTACTTATATCCACCTGCAGTGACCCACACAGGCGCTGAGACAAACTGCCTTTACCCAACGCTTTGGCGCCGGCACTCAGCAAGCCCGCCGGTACCGGCAGCAGCCGCGCTGGCCTGCCCAGTGCCTGGCCCATGCGGCGCAGAAGCCCGGTGGTGGACAGGTCTTCGCCATCGCTGACCAGAAACACCTGGTTGGCTGCTGCCTCATGCCCGATGCAGGTGACCACCAGATCAACCAGGTTCTCGACGGCGACCAGGCTTCTTCGATTGTCGATGGCGCCAAACGGCAGTGGTATGCCACGGTCGAGCCAGCGCATCATGTTGAGGAAGTTGGCCTTCACTCCGGGCCCGTATACCAGTACCGGGCGCACGATCACCACCTCAAGGCCGGTGTCCCGGGCCAACGCCTGCAAAGCTGTCTCCGCCTCCAGCTTTGAAGTGCCGTACGGATCCTGCGGCTGAGGGGTGTCATTGGCAGAGTAAGGTCTGCCCGGCGGGGTGCCCTCACCGTTCACCTTGATCGAACTGATAAATACAAACCGTTTCACGCCGGCAGCAATAGCCTGGCGGGCCAGTGCTAATGTGCCATCCACGTTGACGCGTCGGAAGGCGGCCAGCGGGTCGCTCTCGGTGTCGTTCATCACATGAACACGCGCCGCGCTATGGACCACGACATCACACTCGGCCAGCGCTCCATCCCAGTCGTTGTCCTGCTCGAACGACTGGAACATTACGCTGCGCACTAATGGCGACGGCGCCACACCCGCCTGCCTCACAGCAGCAACCACGGGAGTTCCATCGGCGACCAGCCTGTGCAGGATCGCGCTCCCCACGAAGCCGCTGGCTCCAGTGAGAAATACCTTGTGGTTCATCGTCCTGACCTCCTCAAGGTGGCGTTGCCAAAAAGGCGCTCCAGACGCGCCAGCAGCGCCGGCCGAGCAAATTCCTGTTCGTAGTATTGTCGCCCCGCTGCACCCATCTGCTGGCGCTGCGCGCAAGGCAGCTGGGCCAGTTTACGGGTGATCTCGGCCAACTCAGCGCCATTACCCGATTCGCAGGCAAAACCGGCCCCGGACGCTTCAATGACTCGGGCAGCTTCACCGTTGATCATACCGAGTATCGGCCGGCCAGATGCCAGGTAAGCCTGAATCTTGCCAGGAATAGTCTTCTCGAACACATCATTGGTGCGCAGCGACACTAGCAAGGCATCAGCCTGCGCAAACAATGGCGGCATTTCTTCCAGGGGGTGGCGCCCGAGCAGCAGTACGTTGTCCAGCGCACGGCTGCGGACCTGCTCCTCAAGCCAGCTACTCATCCGGCCATCACCGACGATCACCCAGCGCACCGATACCTGGCCACGCAGGGCCTGTGCGGCGTCAAGGATGGCCGGAAAATCCTGCGCCTCCCCCAAGTTACCGGCAAACACCACGGTGAACGTCGCAGCATCGGCCTCAACCAGTTTCGACGGTTCCAGCGTCTGCGCCGAAAAATCATCTTCGGCCCAGCTTGGGAAGTACACCAGGCGGTCCGATTCGATGGCTTTGGTGCAGTAACGGCGCACGTTGTCGAAAAAACCGTGGGACTGCAGCAACAGGTAATCAGTGCGGTTGTAGATCCACGACACTGCGAGACCCACCAGCCCCAGGACCTTGGGGTTGTGGATGATATTCACCGCGCGCAGCGTTTCCGGCCACAAATCAAGCACCCAGATAAACAGTGGCGCGCGCTTCAGCCGACGCAGCACCACTGCAGGTATCGCGGCAAGGATTGGCGAAACTGCATAAACGAATATTGCATCAAACTGCTTGCCTCTCAGCTTCAACGGCCCCAAAAGAGACGCCGACAGCACGAAAGAAAAATAGTTGAGTACCAACTGGATACTGCGCTTGCCGCGAGGTACCAACGGCACCCTGACCACCTCGGCCCCTTCGTAGTTGCCAAACTGCTCGGGGTGGTCCTTGAACCGCTGGTAGACCTTGCCCTCCGGATAATTTGGCCAGCCCGTGAGCACTGTAACTTCGTGGCCTTTTTCGGTGAAGTCACGAACCATGTCGTTGATCCGCATGTTCTCTGGCCAGAAATATTGACTGACCACCAACACTTTCAGCTTCTTGCCGGCTATTTCTTCCACAGGCTCAGTACCGTTTCCAGACCGTACGGTTCACATAGTCGGTGTAGCTGTGGACGATACGCACCACCTTGTCAGAGACATTGGGCATGCTGTAGTCAGCAACCAGGCGCAAGGTGCGTTGCTCGCCGCGCAGCTGGCTTTCAAGAATGCTCAGCCCCTGCAGCACGCGCTCGGCTTCCAGCCCGACCATCATCGCCGCCGCTTCTTCCATGCCTTCAGGGCGCTCATGGGCCTCACGTATATTCAAGGCCGGGAAGTTGAGGATCGAAGCTTCCTCGTTGATGGTGCCGCTGTCGGACAGCACCGCCTTGGAGGTGAGCTGCAGCTTGTTGTAATCCTTGAAGCCCAAGGGCTTGAGCAAGCGGACATTGGCGTGGAACGTAACCCCCATGGCGTCGACGCGCTTCTGGGTACGGGGATGGGTAGACACAATGACCGGCAAATCGAATTGTTCGGCAATGGTGTTGAGTGTGCCAACCAACGAAAGGAAGTTTTTGTCCGAGTCGATATTTTCTTCACGGTGGGCGCTCACCACAAAGAACTTGCCGGCTTCAAGGCCAAGCCGCTCAAGCACATCGGACGCTTCGATGCCGTCGCGGTAGTGGTTGAGTACTTCGAACATCGGGCTGCCCGTCTTGATTACCCGGTCGGCTGGCAGGCCTTCGCGTAACAGGTAGTCGCGGGCGATGGTGCTGTAAGTCAGGTTGATGTCGGCAGTGTGGTCGACGATACGGCGGTTGATCTCCTCGGGCACACGCATGTCAAAGCAGCGGTTGCCTGCTTCCATGTGGAAGGTGGGGATCTTGCGGCGCTTGGCGGAAATCACGGCCATGCAACTGTTGGTGTCACCCAGCACCAACAACGCCTCTGGGTTCACTTCGGCCAGTACCCGGTCAACTGCAATGATCACATTGCCGATGGTTTCGGCACCGGAAGCGCCTGCGGCGCCAAGGAAATGATCCGGCTTGCGAATACCCAGATCCTGGAAAAAGATCTCGTTCAGTTCGTAATCATAATTCTGCCCGGTGTGCACCAGGATGTGTTCGCAGTGCTCATCCAGCGCGCTCAGGACCCTGGACAAGCGAATGATTTCCGGGCGTGTTCCTACAACGGTGACGATTTTGAGCTTTTTCATACAATCCTCATTCCTGAGCCAGCCGTTTTATGGGCAGACCGGCAGCGCATAAGTGTCCGGGTGTTCACGATCGAAGATCTCATTGGCCCAGAGCATCACGATCATCTCGTCTTCACCGATATTGGTGATGTCGTGGGTCCAGCCTGGCACCGTCTCGACGATGGTCGGTGACTCGCCACAGGTCTCCAGCTCATAAAACTCGCCTGTCACTACCTGACGGAAACGGAAGTTAGCCTTGCCTTTGATGACCAGGAATTTTTCGGTTTTCGAATGATGGTAATGACCACCACGGGTGATGCCAGGGTGCGCCGTAAAATACGAAAACTGCCCGGCTTCGGGCGTTTTCAGCATTTCCACGAAAACACCGCGCGGGTCGCCATACTTGGGCACCTCGTAAGTGAACGCAGCCGGAGGCAAATAGCTCAGGTACGTCGAATACAGCGCCCTGATCAGGCCCACGCCAACGTTTTCGGTCACCAACGTATCCCGGCTGGCTCGGAAGCGGCGTATCTGCGCGGCCAGCTCACCTACGCTGGTGCTGTAAACCGGCTCTACCTCTACCAGGCCACTGTCAGTTGCCTCCCCATCCATGATGGCGAGAAACTTGCTGACCACGTCGTCAACATAGACCAGGTTCAACGCCGCAGTTTCGTCATGAATCTGAATGGGCAGGTCGTGGGCAATGTTGTTGCAGAAAGTCGCAACGGCCGAGTTATAGTTCGGCCTTGCCCATTTACCAAACACATTGGGCAGGCGGAATATGTAAACCGGGCTGGCGTTCTGCTGGTGCAGCGCCATCAATGCCCGCTCAGCCGCAAGCTTGCTGAGCCCGTACGGGTTGTCGCGCTCTGCCTGGGTGGAGGACGAGTACAACACGGGTATCTTGCGCCCGGACGCCTTGATCGCATCGCACAGCTGCTGGGTCAGCTCGCTGTTACCGCTGTCGAACTCCGCCGGGTCCTGGGGGCGATTCACGCCCGCCAGATGGAAGATGCAATCCGCTTTGGCGACCTTGAGCTTCAGGGCCGCCAAGTCATCGCCGCGAACAAAGAGGCTCACCTCGATGTCCTTGCGCTCTTGGAGGTGAACCAGCAGGTTGCGCGCAATGAAGCCGTTGCCCCCGGTAACCAGAACATTCATCGCTCACTCCTCCGGTGTAGCGTGTTCGCCACGCTGAATGGCCTGGATGAACTCGAGCTTCAGCAGCAGTGCCTGCATGCCCGTAACGTCGAGGCGCTCGGTGTTGTGAGAGTTGTAATCTTCGGTACGGGAAATTTTTTCTTCGCCTTGCTCGACGTACTTGCTGTAATTCAGGTCGCGCAGGTCTGGTGGTACCCGGAAGTAGTTGCCCATGTCATCGGCACACGCCATCTCCTCACGGCTAAGCAGCGCCTCGTAGAGCTTTTCACCGTGCCGGGTACCGATTACCTGTACCGGATGCTCGGGTTTGCCAAGCAGCGAGGTCAACGCCTTGGCCAGGGTTTCCACCGTCGCGGCAGGTGCCTTCTGCACGAACAGGTCTCCGTTGTTGCCGTGCTGGAAGGCATACAGCACCAGGTCCACGGCGTCTGCCAGCGTCATCATGAAACGGGTCATGTTCGGGTCGGTGATCGACAGTGGCTTGCCGGCCCGAATCTGTTCGATGAACAGCGGAATCACCGATCCGCGCGATGCCATGACATTGCCGTAGCGTGTACCGCAAATGACCGTGTTGGTCTGGTCGAGGTTGCGCGACTTGGCCACCATGACTTTTTCCATCATGGCCTTGGAAATACCCATTGCATTGATTGGGTACACCGCCTTGTCAGTGCTGAGGCAGACCACGCGTTGCACCTGGTTCTGGATCGCCGCTTCCAGAACGTTCTCGGTACCAATGACGTTGGTTTTCACGGCTTCCATCGGGTGGAATTCGCAAGAGGGTACCTGCTTCAACGCGGCCGCGTGGAAGATGTAGTCGACCCCTCGCGTAGCATTCAACACGCCCTGATAGTCCCGGACATCGCCGATGTAGAACTTCAGCTTGGCGCTGCCGTAGCGCTTGCGCATGTCGTCCTGCTTCTTCTCATCGCGGCTGAAAATGCGGATTTCGGCAATGTCGCTCTCGAGAAAACGCTTGAGTACAGCGTTGCCGAAAGACCCGGTGCCGCCGGTGATGAGGAGTTTCTTACCTTTGAACATATGATCTGACCCTTGCGACGCGCGGTGGAAGTTAGCGGGCTCGGAGAGCGGAATAAATGATGTCGTCTTTCTGCTGGGCAGTCGGGTAGCTGATCAGCACAGCGCGATAGGGCCCCTTGAATACGAAGAAACTGCCTGCTGCCACGCCGACCACACCGCACGCCTTGACCACGCTGGCCATATCATCGAGCGAACCTCCCCCACCCAGTATGGTGATAGGGATATGCACCGCAGCGCGTAGCTTGCTGGCCAACTCCAGGTCGTAGCCCTTCATCTTCCCGTCATTCTCGATGGAGTTGAGCACAATCTCACCTGCACCAAGCTTTTCCAGCTCTTGTGCGACTTCAACGACGTTGCGCTTGGTATTGCGCGTGCCGTTGTGCGTCCAGACTTCCTGATGCTTGCTCAACAAGCGCGACTTGTGGTCCAGCACGACCACGACGCTCTGGCTGCCGATTTCCTCGGCAATCTGGGTCACCAGCCCAGGGTTATCCAGCGCGGCTGAACTGATGGCCACCTTCTCGACGCCCAACTGGATGATCTTCTTGGCTTGCTCTGCGGTGCGAATACCCCCGCCGTAGCACAGTGGCATCCGGCACTCGGCTGCAAGCTTGGCGATCTGGGTAAAGTTTGGCTCGACACCATGGGCAGTGGCATCGATATCAATCACGATCAGTTCATCGGCTTCCTTTTCGTTGAAGATCTTCACCGCATTGATGGGATCTCCGACGTATTTCGGGTCCTTGAACTTCACCGTCTTCACCAGCCCACCGTCTTGGATGAGCAGGCATGGGATAATCCGTGGTCTTAACATTTGTCAGTTCCCGCTCACAGTTCGGCGAAGTTTTTCAGCAGGCCGACACCGAAGTGGTGGCTCTTCTCAGGGTGGAATTGAACGCCGTAGACGTTCCCGGCCTGAACGGCGCAGCTGAACTCCAGCCCGTAGGAAGACATCGCGGCGCGATGCTGTTGCTGCTCGCAATCAAAGAAGAACGAGTGCAGGAAATAGAAACGCGCCTCTTCTTCGAAACCCTTGAACAAGGGGTTTTCGTCGAGCGCAGCCACGTCGTTCCAGCCCATGTGAGGCAACGGCAGATCTGTGAGGTTAGGTACCGACTTGAACGACCGGACGCACCCCGGCACCCAGCCCAGGCCGGGCAGGCGCCCTTCCTCGCTGCTGTTGGCGAGAATTTGCATGCCCACACAAATGCCCAGTACAGGAACCTTGTGCTGCTGCACCATTTCCTCGAGCGCAGGACGCATGCCCGATGCGTCAAGCCGTTCGATCGCGTGGTCGAAGGCGCCGACGCCGGGGAGAATCAGCTTGGTTGCACCCTCGAGTTGCGCTGCGGTTTGCGCGACCGCAACCGGAATGTGCAAACGTCGATAGACGTTGACGAACGCCTGGATGTTGCCCAAGCCGTAATCAATGATGGTAATCATCTGAACAGCCTTCTTTCTAATCCGATAGCGCTGAGCACTCTCGCCCCAATGCCGATCAGGAAACGTTTGTTTTTGTAGTCACGGAAGGTCTTGTTCTGACCTTCGAAAATGCCCTGAAGCTCAGGCACAGTCAAGTCCAGCTTGTGCGCGACGTACTCGAACTCGGATTTCAGGAAGTTTTCGTCCATCTCAGGCTTGGCAATGCGCTCAAGGGCCGCCTCGCGGGTCAGCTGGCCGGTCATGATCAGGCTGGAAAAATGCGCGCGGCGCTTTTCGTAGCCGAACTTGCGGGGCATCCAGTAATCTTCATAAAACCGCGTGAAGCGTGACTCGTGGTGCTTATGCTTGAATCGCTTCCAGCCGAACAGCCGCTCCAACGTGGCCTCGGCATCGGCTTTTACGTAAGGCACGAGATTGAGTGGTTTGACAATCTGCATACCAAGGATGCGCTGGTAATAAATCTTGTAGGTCATGATATCAACCAGCGGGAAGCTCTTCAGTGCCCGCTTGCCAAATTGACCGTGAATATCACCAAAGAGTGTCTTGTCGATACCGGGGTAGCCGCCCCACTCTTCGGGCTCGCGGCAGCACTCCGTGGAGTAATTCGCGCCGGTGAGAACATATTTGATCTTGTGCTGGCGTGCGAACTTGTAGAGCGATGAGAAGAAGGCGGCATCCTGCGGCAGATCCTGGTCGGAAATCTGCGAACGCAGGAACGCGACTTGCAGGTCCTTCATCTCTTCCCAGTTGATCACGTCGGTATAGAGGTCCAGACCGAGGCCGTCAACCAGGCGCTCAATGTTGCCCACCGCCTGGTCAGTGTTCCAGCCTGCGTCCACGTGGAACAGCAATGGTCTCAGGCCCATGACAGTCTTGGCGATGTAGGCGGCATAAGAGCTGTCAAGACCGCCGCTCAAACCGATGATGCAGTCGAAATCCTTGCCTTTGCCATGTTCTTTGATTTTTTCTGCGAGCGCCATCAATTCGGACTGGCCGCGCGCGCCGGTGTCCCAATTGGGCTTGATCTCGCTGTTGAAGTTGGCGCAGTACTCGCAAACACCCTGCTCATCGAACGAAATATTCGGATCCGAGGTGTCCATGATGCATGAATTGCAAATTCTGTAGCCTGCATTGTTCGTGTTCATTATTGCTCTCTTGCCACGACTTGGCGAATGACATCTGTATACTGATGTGCTTGCGCACGGCGCGACAGGCCTTGTGCGAAATCAGATACGACGTTGGCTTTGCGCTGATAGAAATCAGCAGCACTAAAGGCTTCGAAGAAGATATCCGGTGTCACGCCAATCACGTTGTTCTCGTCTGCACGGCGGAGGAACGAACCAGCCAGCGTGTCCACCGAAATATCACCCAGCACCGGTCGCCCGGCACCAATGTACTCGAAGAGCTTGGTCGTCAGGATGCCTTGCGCACTCAGTGTCTGAGTAGATGAAGTTTCAGCAAATATCAGATAGTCCGACTCGGCAATCAGCCGAAGCGATTCCTGGTACGGCACTGCAGCATGGAAGGAGAACGCAGAGTCGATCGAAGGGTAGTGCTTGACCAAGGCATCCTTGATCAAGTCCGCACCACCATAATACTCAATCTGGAAGCGCTCGAAGAGGTGAGGTTCACTCGCCTTCAACCGAACCAATGCACGCATCACGTTATGAGGAACGCGCCCGGGCGAGACGATACCCATGTAGCGCAATACGACTTTATCGGGCACAGACGGATTGGCCCGCAATCTTGCTGCATCCAGGACCTCATGATCGTAACCGTTCATGATGGTATCGACGTTGGGCGCCATGGTCCGGTAATACGAACTCATCGGCTCCGAAATGGTTACCAGATGACTGGCGTTCCCCACCAACCATCGGTCGATCTTGAGCTCAAGCCATTTGGCAAAGCGACCACCCGGCATCTCATGACACTCGCTGAAGTGATCTCTGTAATCAAGTATGCAAGGCACGTTGAAGCGTTTTTTGCATATGACTGCTGCCAGCAGCAGAGGCCAGGGTGGAGAAGAACCTATCACCACATCTGCTCTGTTCAGTACCGCTTTGACTTGGGCGTTCATCATCGGACTGAGGAACGATAGCGCAAATGGCAAGCGTGGATCAGGGACCTGACCCAGCACATTGAGGACAACGTCCTTGATTCGTCGCTTGAGCGAGGGCTTTTCGGTATACATGGGCTCGAAAGCCCCAGAGCTCTCCTCCGAGGCGCACATGCGCCCGAAATGATCAAGCTCGAGCACCCGGACGCCTTCAGGATATACCTCGGTAAAGCCACCATCAGAAGCAGTTTTCCGGGTAGTGATCACAGTCACATCATGACCATCGGCTGCCAGGTATTTGGAGATGGCCTCAACCCGCTTTGCACCAGAACTGTTCACTGGCGGGAAATAATGCACTATAAAAACGATATTCATTTCACCTGCATCCTTAACGCACCCGACAGAACGTGATTATCGGAAATTTTCGCTTCATTGCTGCCCCCTAAACCAATCCTTACCAGCAAAGCATGGAGCAGCATATAGGCAAATCCATTGCTGATCAGCATACCTATCAGCGAAGCTGAATACAGGGTAAAAGCGAAAATCGGCCACAGTGACTTGAATGCAATGTCCTGAGACAACCGGAACCACCTGAACACCTGCCCAATCAGCAAACTAAAAGTTATGACACCCAGCCACCCAAAGTTTACATACGCATCGGTAATGTAAACCGCATTCGCATTGGCAATCTCATTCCAGCTTCCGAATTGGTGCTGAAAAACGTAGCGCTCGATATTCACCCGCTCGGCACCGGTCAACAGGGAAATCAGCGTACTTGTCGAACCCAGCAAAAAATCGTTTTTTAAGACTTCGGCCTGCACCAGCAAGGTGTCGGTCGCCGTAAAAAGCGGCACTGCAAACGCACGCCAGAGGAAGTAATCCCCGGCGCCAGAAGGGAGATACTTCGATGAAAAGTATTCAGCAAGCGGAGCACCTGAAGCATTTATCTCCCCCGCTTCCCCTCCGCCGAGCGAAAGAAAAACTGCGGCGACCAGTATAGTGATCGCCAGCCCCAGACAGACCACCAGTGCTTTGAAAGACAGCCTGCCAGCCAACGCAAAACACACCATGACGGGTAAGAAAACATTCAAAAAGAGCGATTTCTGTAGGAAGCTGATACAAAATGCGAACGCGACGATCAAGAACAGATAACGCAGCGGTGATTTTTTGAGAAACATCAACACCAGGCTGTACGGAATCAGCACTGTTGTAAAAATGGTACTGAGGTATAGCAGAATGGTTTCAAATCCGCTCCGCCCCTTGAAAAAATCCCCTCTCTGCTGGCTCAACTCATCAGCACCTGCTCCCTGAAGCGCACTGATCAACGGTATCGAAGGCGCCGTGTAATACGTGTAGAACGCAAAGATGAAAAAGAAGCTCCACACACAAAAATTGAACAGCCGGCTGGGGATAATGATCCTGACAGCACCGACGCCAAACTGCCCATCCAGAACCGGCAACTTGTATCCCGCGACAAGCGCGATCAACGCCACCAGCGTCAGTACCGACAACTTCAGGAAGTACTCACTCGCGCCCGCAAAAAAATAGAGCAAGGCAGGCATGAGGCCGTAGGTAACGCCTACCACAACCACAAAGAGGTAAAACCCAAATCGTGGGGAAAACAGCTTGGCGCCGAGACTGCTTTGCACTTTATCCACCCCTGCCTATAGTTGAATGGCTTGATACTCAAGCCAAGCCTTTCAACACTTTGATGATGTTACCGGCCGCATCGCCGTTACCGTAAAGGTTCTGTTCAAAAGCACTGGCAGTGCTCGCGCGCACGGCGTTAGCAATTTTGTCCGTGGACGCCCCTACCAGGGTGTTCACGCCACTTTGCACAAGCTCAACCCATTCGGTTTCGTCGCGCAGCGTAACGCAGTGCTTGCCATGAAAGTACGCCTCTTTCTGCACGCCACCCGAGTCCGTTGCAATCAACGTGCAATTGGACTCGAGCCAGTTCATTTCGAGATAGCCAACAGGTTCGACGATAATGATATTGCCCGCGACCTCAACACCCAGCGACTTGATTTTATTCCTGGTTCTCGGATGCAAAGGCAGGATGATGGTCTGTTGTGAACCCTCGAGCCCTTGGAGAATAGCCCGCAACCTAGCTTCGGAATCAGTGTTCTCAGCACGGTGAATGGTGCACAGCACATATTCCCCCGCATTGATATTCAATGCATCGAACCATGCGGGTTTTACCGCCTTGGATTTATAGAATTCCGTGGCGTCACACATGACATCGCCAACGATTTCAATTTTTTCCTCGGCAATACCTTCCTTGAGCAAGTTGGCTTTGGCCACGCCCGTCGGAGCAAACAGTACGGTCGACACATGATCCGTCAGTAAACGGTTGATTTCCTCAGGCATGGCGCGGTTATAAGAACGCAGGCCGGCTTCCACGTGAGCGATTGGGATATGCAGCTTGACGGCCGCAATTGCACCCGCCAGCGTACTGTCCGTGTCACCATAGACCAGCACCCAATCGGGCTTCTCCTTGAGCATCAGCGCTTCCAGCTGCTCGATCATCCGTCCGGTGTTCTGCCCATGTGTACCACCGCCCAGTCCCAGACTGTACGTGGGCTTGGGGATACTCAATTCTTCGAAGAACACGTCCGACATATTGCTGTCATAGTGCTGCCCCGTGTGCACCAGAACCTCTTCCACCGGAAAATCAGCGCTTGCCAGGGCCCGGGACAGTACCGCCGCCTTGATAAACTGTGGCCTGGCACCAACAACAGTAAACACTTTCATGCAAATACCCTCAAGATTCAAGCCAGCCGACGCTTTAGTATGCGCAGCGTCACAACAACATTAATCACGTACATTAAAAACATGAGCACACTAAAACTCAGAAGTGCTTCGACAAAACTGAAGCCTGAGAGCGCAACCATCAAGAATCCAAGATTGGGTACGCACAGCCTGAAAAAGTCCCATAGTAACTGCACATCTTGCCGTTCGATGACGTTCAGCGTCTGGCTCAATGGTGATACTACAAACTGGCCAAAGAATAACGGAACAAGCACCAGCATGAGGACTGCAGCCTCAGACCAGGTAGAGCCAAATATGAACTCCACCGAGTAGAACAGGCATAACCCCGCGCCCAAAACGATTGGCAATCCGAGCAAAGCCAGGTTTCGCAGCGCTTTTCTGTAAAAGACGATAACCTGATCTGGAGAGGTCTCGACAACCCGAGGGATTTCCGCAAGGTAGACGTTCGCAATGGCCGTACCGAGAAAGGCCATGGGCACACCCATGGCACGCTGGGCAAGGGCGAACAAGCCCGCTTCGTGCATACCAAACGCATAGATGATGACGAAAGGCGAGACATTCAGTGCGGCCGCATTCAACAGCGCGGCCGGCGCCGCCATCACCGGAAACCTTTTATATTTTTTCGCCAGTGCCACAAGCCGCAATCTACTCGGCGTGCTACGCCCGCGGAACGCTTTGATGACGATTTTCGCTCCAGCCGCGCCTTGGCTAATCACATACCCGAGGATCAATGCTCCGCTGCCAAGTGCAGCGAGTCCCGCTGAGACTTGGAGCACAGATTGAACGACACTCCGTTGAATGTTGGCTGCAGTCAGCCCCGAAAAATCCTTGTTGCGGATTGCCAGATAACTGGCAATTTGAAATGCCCCGGCAAACAACAGCCCCGGCGGAATAAACCAGCAATAGCCCGGCAGCTCAACGAACGGCGTCAGCCAAGCAACGACGATCAGCAGCGTCGCCACCAAACCAAGCCCCCCCAAGACACAAAACGACAGCACGGCCACTTCAAATGCCTGCTTCGCTGATTTGGCCTGGGGAATGGCCAGCTCGTATTTCAGGGAGGCAAGCGCTATGAGAATTGTCAGTACCGACGTGAACGCAGCAAGAACCCCGAAGCTTTCCGGGCTAAACAGCCTGGTCAACACCGGGGTAACGGCAACGATCAGTCCTTGCGAGACCAGAGCGCCTCCCGCCACCAATAATACCGAGCGAACAAACCCCGTATTCAACCTGGAATAGAACCGGGCGCTCATCACTTTAATGCTGCAGCCACAAGTTCAATATCATCATCGGTCAGGTAAGGGTGCATCGGCAGGCTCAACACTTGCTCAGCAACCTCATCACCCACGACTAGGCTGACCTCGCTGTCCATTACCGCGGGCTGCTTGTTCAGTGGGATAGGATAGTGAACAACGCTCGGGACCCCGGCGCGCTGCAGTTTCTGCTGGACTTCTGCGCGATCATTCACCCGGATCGTGTACTGCGCGTAAACACTGGTAGCGTGCATTTCCACATAGGGAGTGCTCAGGATGTCAGCACCCTGCAACCGTGCAGCATAGCGTTGTGCGACGTGTTGGCGAAGCTCTACTTCATCCTCAAAAATATCGAGTTTCTGCAAAAGTATTGCAGCTTGCAGGGTATCCAGCCGGCTGTTCATGCCGACACGGATATGGTGATATCTCCTGTCCTGACCGTGTCGGGCAATTTGCCGTAACGCAACAGCCAGTTCATCGTCACTGGTGAACATGGCGCCACCGTCGCCGTAGCACCCCAATGGCTTACTCGGAAAGAAACTGGTACACGCAACTTTGCTCAAGTTACCGGAGCGCCTGCCTTTGTAGCTTGCACCAAAACTTTGAGCAGCGTCTTCAATTACCGGTATGCCGTACTTGTCCGCGATTGCGTTGATAGCATCGAAGTCGGCACACTGACCGTACAAGGACACCGGAATGATTGCCTTGGTCTTTTTGGTGATGCTATTTTCCAGCAAGCGCGGGTCAAGATTATAGGTTCTTTTATCAATATCCACATAGACAGCTTTAGCTCCCAGTACCGCAGCAGCTTCTGCGGTAGCAATGTAGCTAAAGCCTGGAGTAATGACTTCATCACCCGCCTTGATACCCAAAGCCATCAGGGCAATCTGCAGGGCATCGGTGCCATTCGCGCAGGTAATGCAATGCTTGGCGCCTACAAACGACGCCAGCTTTGCTTCTAGCTCGGCCACTTCCGGGCCTAGTATATATTGGCCATGGCTCATGACGCGCTGGATGGCAGCATCCAGCGAGTCTTTGATACGCGCCTGCTGTTTTTTAAGGTCGATGAACTCGATCATTTCGAAACTTCCATTTTGTGCAGAATGCTTCCTTCCAGCGTGTAGCGAACACCGCTGTGCTGGCACAATACCATTCCACTGCCCGACAACGGCAAGTCCAGCTGCTCACCAAATTCGCTCATCCAGCCTATCTGACGGGCGGGCACACCCACCATGAGGGCATAATCCGGTACGTCCCGATTTATCACCGCACCGGCCCCGATGAATGCGAATTCACCGATCGTGACTCCACAGACAATTGTGCAGTTCGCCCCCAGGGTCGCACCCTTCTTCACCAGGGTATTTCGGTACTGGTCCTTGCGTTCGATGAGCGAACGCGGGTTGTAAACGTTGGTGAAGACCATGCTCGGCCCGCAAAATACACCTTCCTCCAGCGTGACGTTGTCATACACCGAGACGTTGTTTTGAACCTTGCAACGGTCGCCGATCACGACCTTGTTGCCGACAAAGACGTTTTGCCCGAGGGAGACCCCCGAGCCAATCCGGGCACCGCCGCATACATGCACGAAATGCCACACGCGCGAGTCTTTGCCGATCTGCGCGCCTTCATCGACGATTGCACTGGGATGCTGATAATGATTCATTGCTTGAGACTCACGCTGGATTGAGTTTGGTCGAACAGCCGTTTCAGCTGCCCGCCTGCAAAATGCCCGTAGCGACGCGCGCCGATTTCATTCAGATGGTGAACGTCCTGGTAGATAAGCTCGCCATGCTCGTAGGGCGCATCAGCAAAAAACTCCGACCGGGAGAAATCCACATACTGCACGCCTGGCCTCCCCGCAGCGAGCCTTTCCACCTGCGCGTTGGCAACCCGCCACCCCTCATTGAACGCAAGACTGGCCGGCAGCCCAAGCTCCCGAAACCTGCGCACCCTTTGTACATCGGAGCGAAACATTGGCACCTGCCCCAGGATCACGACCTGCTTGTGCGCTGCTGCAGCATCATCCAGAAACCCCTGCAGCGCTTTGACAAATGCAGGATTCGGCATCTGGTATTGCCACATCCCGGCGATGATCACCTTATCCATTGTCGCCAGCGCCTGTTTCACTGCGATGATCTGCTCACGGCACGCGAGCTGAGCATAATCAGGAAGGCGCTCTATATCGAAACCCGGGATGGGCACACAGCTGCTGGCAGTAAGCACGCGGTAAGCAATGCCCTGCTCGCTGCCCGCCTGATCGAAGAAGTAGTTGAGCTGGGCAGCGTGGCTGTCACCAATTACCAAAACCGAGGGAGGAGCGCTGGCCAGACCGCGCTTGCACTCACCCACTTGCTGCCCATGGCAAATCAGCTCAGGGGCTGCATATCGAGTCTGCTCGATCGGTACCGGGCCAACCATCACCGGGTTGAGCCGGGCACTCAGCAAGGCAATCACCGGGATGCCGAGCACTGCAAGTGCCAATGTCGGCGCCAGGCGACGAAAGCCGGACAACACACGCACCGGCTCCTCGACAAATCGACAGGAAATCCACGCCAATGCAAACGACGCTACCAGCGCGACCGACAGCCACTGCACGCCGAGTTCATTCTGGCCTGTGTAGTAGCGAAGAAACGCCAGGACCGGCCAATGCCACAGGTATAGGGAGTAGGAAATGCCACCGACCCACACCAACCCGGGTGTGGACAAAAGCGTGTTGATCGCACCGCGTCGCGCTGCGATCAGTAGCGCCGTTCCAGCGCAGGGCGCCAGCGCCCATAATCCCGGGAAATGGGTTTTATCCACCAGAACGAAGCTGGCGGCGAGCAGGCCCAGACCCAGCACGCCGAAAAGTGACGAAACCGTTGTGGTTAAATCACGGTCCCGCAGAGCGAGCGCAACCACACCCCCGATCAGGAATTCAGGTGCACGTGCGAGTAGCGAAAAATACTCCCCCCCCTGCCCCATCAGCACGTTCCGACTGCTCCACGCGAACAGAAGGATCGCCAGCATCGATAGCCCAGGCAAGCGCCAGGCACGGGGCAGACACAGCAGAATTAGCGGGAAGAAGACATAGAATTGCATCTCTATCGCGAGCGACCAGGTATGCAATAGCGGTAGCTCTTCCACGCGAGGCGCGAAGTAGCTGCCAAAGTCGGCGAAATACAGGTTGCTTGCAAAGATAGCTGCCGACTTCGAACTCTGATGGAAAAACGCGAAGTCAGCGGGTAGCAGCAGCACTGACGACACAACGCTGACCACCGCCAGCATGACTGCGTAGGCGGGAACGATGCGTTTGACACGGTTCAGGTAAAAGTCAGCCAGGCGAATCTTTTGCCCCGGCTCCGTCAATAGCGCCGTGATGATAAAACCCGAAATAACAAAAAATACATCGACCCCAACGAACCCCGCTGGAAGCCATGCGCTGTCCATGTGGTAGGCAAGGACTGCCAGAACCGCGACCGCACGCAAACCCTGAACGTCCAGGCGCATATCTTTGCGCGCCCGTAACGAGCTCAAGTCCTGCGGCGATGTTTCTTTGTTATTGGACAAGCTGGCCAAGACCTTGCAAAGGGTAGCGCAAGAACAAAGGCGGCCCGGCGGCCGCCCGGTATCATGCCTGTTTCAGCGGTAGAGACTCAGCACGAAAGGATGTGCCTCGTTATCCTTCGCCTGAGCGATAGGCGAACTACGAATCACGTTCACAGTCTCTACACAATGGCGAGCGTCCTCGATGCCGTAACCACGGCCGGCCAGGATTTCCTCATAGCTGGTTGTGTGCAGGTCCGTGAAACCTTCGGAAAACTCCATCTCCTCGCCATCTACGGTAATTGAGCGATAGGTAGGCTTCTTACCTTTGACCGACTCAGGCAGGTCATCGGCATCCACCGAAAGGAACCAGCGCACGCGGGCCTTCTCATATTCGAGATAGCCGGCAGCCTTGTGCTCCGATGAATAATGTACGACGTTGCGCTGCAGTTTGCCGAAAATGAAGTGGAGCATGTCGTAGAAGTGGACGCCAATGTTGGTGGCGACACCAAACGACTTGCGAGGGTCCCCTTTCCAGCTTTTCAGGTACCACTTGCCGCGCGAAGTGATATAGGTCAGATCCACTTCGTACTTGTGCTCACGCTGCTCTGCCGCCACCTTGTCTTTCAACTGGATGATTGCCTGGTGATGGCGCAACTGCAGGATGTTGTAGAGGCGCTTGCCGGTCTCTTTCTCGATGAGAGAAAGCTGATCGAGCATTTCTGGTGTTGGTACAAGCGGCTTTTCGCAGATC
>Ga0105251_10001007_pt1 | contig 24685 bp, 16 predicted proteins | sample KBSS64metaG_FD_80424 | JGI IMG/M metagenome (GOLD analysis project Ga0105251, IMG submission 80424) | Switchgrass rhizosphere microbial communities from Kellogg Biological Station, Michigan, USA - KBS S6-4 metaG | ecosystem: Host-associated > Plants > Roots > Rhizosphere > Soil | place...
CTCTTCCTGCTGCTCTTCCAGTAATGCTTCATATGCCATGACAATGTCCTCTCTGAGTTCGGCAATAATCAATTATTTTCCCACACTGCCTGTCGCGCCACTACACAAAACGAAAAGTTTATTCAGCTCACACTTGAAAATGAATATTCATACGGTTAAATTGAATTTTAATTCACTTTAATGCTTACCGGAGTGTTGTATGAGTCAGCTGTATCAGCGCCATTTCCTCAGACTTCTGGATTTTACCCCCGCCGAAATTGATCATCTGCTGTCCCTTTCCGCTGAATTAAAACAGGCGAAAAAAAGCGCCAGCGAAGTGCAGTATCTGAAAGGTAAAAACATCGCGCTCATCTTCGAAAAAGACTCGACCCGTACACGATGCTCTTTCGAAGTTGCCGCTTACGATCAGGGTGCAAACGTCACTTATCTGGGCCCGAGCGGCAGTCAGATCGGCCATAAAGAGTCGATGCGCGACACTGCAAGGGTGCTGGGACGCATGTACGATGGTATTCAGTATCGCGGCTACGGTCAGGCGCTGGTGGAGACGCTGGCGGAACATGCGGGCGTGCCGGTGTGGAACGGTCTGACTACCGAGTTTCACCCGACCCAGTTGCTGGCTGACCTGCTGACCATGCAGGAGCACCTGCCGGGCAAAAAGCTCAGTGAGATGACGCTGGTTTATGTGGGCGATGCGCGCAACAACATGGGTAACACTATGCTGGAAGCGGCGGCACAGGTGGGTCTGGATCTGCGTCTGGTGGCACCGAAAAGCTGCTGGCCAGAGGACGAACTGGTGGCGCAGTGCCGTCACGCCGCGCAGCAGACCGGGGGTAAAATCACCCTTACCGAACATATTGCCGACGGTGTGAAAGGCGCTGACTTTATCTACACCGACGTCTGGGTGTCGATGGGCGAAGCCAAAGAAGTCTGGGCCGAGCGTATCGCCCTGCTGCGTGACTACCAGGTTAACCGTGCGATGCTCGATCTGACCGGCAATCCGCAGGCTAAATTCCTGCACTGCCTGCCCGCTTTCCACGATGATCAGACCACGCTGGGTCAGCAGATGGCCGAGCAGTACGATCTGCCCAACGGCATGGAAGTGAGCAACGAGGTGTTTGAATCGCCGCACAGCATTGTGTTCGACCAGGCTGAGAATCGGATGCACACCATTAAAGCCGTGATGGTGGCCACGCTGGGCCAGCGCTGACCGATGGCGCTCTGCAACCTGCGGATGCTGAACAGCGTCCACAGGTTGCAGAGCGCCCCGCTCGCCTTACCGTTAAGTAGCGTTAGTCAGATAAAGAAGCGCAAACGTTTTCCTCTTGCTGCTCTACCGCGAACGGGTATAATGCGGCCCAATTTGCCGGAGGAAATATGCTACAGCACAGCGGACAATTTGACGCTCCATCACGCCTGACCGCAGGCGGTGCTGCTGTTTCTTTCGGTCATCGACCCGATCATAAAAAAGCCCCTTAATCAGGGGCTTTTTTTTGTCCGCAATCCGGCCGCGCAGAGGAGAGAGCTATGCCTAACCCGCTATATCGCAAGCACATCATTTCAATCAACGACCTCAGTCGTGAAGAGCTGGAACTGGCACTGGACACCGCCGCCAGGCTGAAAGCCCATCCGCAGCCGGAACTGCTGAAGCACAAGGTTATTGCCAGTTGCTTCTTTGAAGCCTCGACCCGTGCCCGCCTGTCGTTTGAGACCGCGATTCATCGCCTTGGCGCATCAGCGGTAGGCTTTGCTGACGGCAGTAATACCTCGCTGGGCAAGAAAGGCGAAACCCTGGCCGATACCATTTCCGTGATCAGCACCTACGTTGATGCGATTGTGATGCGTCATCCGCAGGAAGGCGCGGCGCGGCTGGCAACGGAGTTCTCTGGCGGCATTCCGATTCTCAACGCCGGTGACGGCGCGAACCAGCATCCGACCCAGACCCTGCTCGATCTCTTCACCATTCAGGAGACCCAGGGCCGTCTTGGTCAGCTGAATGTGGCGATGGTCGGTGACCTGAAGTATGGCCGCACGGTGCACTCTCTGACGCAGGCGCTGGCGAAGTTTGATGGTAACCGCTTCTTCTTTATCGCGCCCGATGCGCTGGCAATGCCGGCTTATATCACTGACATGCTGGATGAGAAGAATATCGCCTGGTCACGTCACGACAGCTTTGAAGAAGTGATGCCGCAGCTTGATATTCTTTACATGACGCGGGTGCAGAAAGAGCGGCTCGATCCGTCAGAATATGCCAACGTAAAAGCGCAGTTTATTCTGCGCGCCACCGATCTCACTACGGCACGTGACAACATGAAAGTGCTGCATCCGCTGCCGCGCATCGATGAGATCACCACCGATGTCGACAAAACACCTTACGCCTGGTATTTCCAGCAGGCGGGTAACGGCATCTATGCGCGCCAGGCTCTGCTGGCACTGGTTTTAAACAGCGAACTCGCCCTGTAAGGAGATTTCCCATGACGCAAGACAACAAATTGCAGGTCGAAGCGATCAAACGCGGCACGGTCATCGACCACATTCCGGCGCAGATTGGCTTTAAACTGCTCTCCCTGTTCCGGCTTACCGAAACCGATCAGCGCATTACCATCGGTCTGAATCTGCCGTCGGGTGAGATGGGCCGCAAAGACCTGATTAAGATTGAAAATACGTTTCTCACTGACGATCAGGTCAATCAGCTGGCGGTCTATGCGCCCCATGCCACGGTTAACCGTATCGATGATTATGAAGTAGTGGCGAAGATCGCCCCGACGCTACCGGATCATGTTGAACGGGTGCTGACCTGCCCCAACAGCAACTGTATCAGCCGAAGTGAGCCGGTCTTCTCCAGCTTTACCGTGAAGCAGCGCGCCGACGATGTGCATCTGAAGTGCAAATATTGCGAGAAAGAGTTCGCCCGCCATGTGGTGCTGGGTCACTGGTAATCGCCCTGCCCGACCTTATAATGGGCAACACTGGCGGCATCGCCGCCTGACGACGTAATCAAAGGAGCCATGATGTCTCGTGAAATCAGTACTGAAAAAGCCCCTGCCGCTATCGGTCCCTATGTTCAGGGTGTCGATCTGGGCAGCATGATCATGACCTCCGGTCAGATTCCGGTTGATCCGGCGACCGGCCAGGTGGCAGATGACATTGCCGCACAGGCGCGTCAGTCACTGGAAAATGTGAAGGCGATTGTCGAAGCTGCGGGTCTGAAGGTTGGCGACATCGTGAAGACCACGGTGTTCGTAAAGGACCTGAATGATTTCGCCACGGTCAACGCGACCTATGAAGCGTTTTTCACCGAGCATGAAGCTCACTTCCCGGCGCGTTCCTGTGTCGAAGTGGCGCGTCTGCCAAAAGATGTGAAAATCGAAATCGAAGCGATTGCGATCCGTCGCTAAAGCGTAAGCCGCCGCTCTCCGGGGATACAGGAGAGCGGCGGTGAATCACTTAACGCTTAGCAGGTCGCCACAGCCACAACACGGCGATCGCCAGCGCAAACAGCACGCCAAAGCCGACGCCCGTCGCTACCGCAGGCGCGCCCGCCTTAATCGCCAGTGTATAGAGCCCCAGCATAATCAGCATGGCGCTGTTCTCACCCATGTTCTGTACCGCAATGGCATTGCCTGAACCGACACTCTCTTTGCCCCGCGCCTGTAACAGCGCATTCAGCGGCACCACAAAGAAACCGCCCAGTGCACCAATCAGCATCAGCACTAAATAAGCATTCAGCAGAGAGTGCTGCAGCGCAAAGACCACCACCATGACACCAATCAGCACACCAGCCGGCATACAGCGACGCACGGTCTCCAGCGTCACCAGCTTCGCCGCCGCCGCTGCGCCAATCACAATGCCGATCGCCACCATGGCATTCAGCGTGGTTGGCGTAGTGTTGTCATTGATCCCCAGCGCCACCGGCACCCAGAGCACCAGCAGGAAACGCAGCGTTACGCCTGCGCCCCAGAACAGACTGGTGCCGAGCAGCGAGAAGCGGGTTTCTGCGTCACGCCATAGTAGCGCGGCAGCACTGAAAAAGCTGCGTAACATCACGCCGAACTGCCAGCTCTGACCAGGCCGCGCCGCCTGCAGTTTCGGGATAAACAGGTTCGCGATCACAGCGATGCCGTAGGTCAGCGCACAGATGCTCAGCGCCGCCAGAATATGCCAGTCAGCCAGCATGCCGCCCGCCACCGAACCCAGCAGAATAGCGGCGATAGTCGAAGCCTCCATCAGCCCGTTGGCTTTCACCAGCTTCTCGCCGTGGGTGATCTCACCGAGGATGCCATATTTGGCCGGCGAGTAAGCCGCTGCGCCCGCGCCCACCAGGGTATAACCGATGAAGGGATTGAAGCCGAAGCAGATCACCAGCGCGCCCAGCAGCTTCAGGCTGTTAGCGAGCATCATCACCCGCCCTTTCGCCATGCTGTCCGCCACCTGACCGACAAACGGCGCCAGCAGAATATAGGCCGCGACAAACTGCATCTGTAAGACCGGCTGGCTCCAGTCGGGATAGAACTGACTTTTCAGTACCGCCAGCGTGGCAAACAGCAGCGCGTTATCGCCAAACGCCGAAAAGAACTGGGCGATAATCACGGCAATCATGCCGCGCGACATCAGCGGCGCATTACGATCAAGGCTCATGCCTGCTCCTCTTCCGCCATTTTTTTCAGCGTGACGTAATCGGGTTTACCACTGCCCAGCTGCGGCAACTGCTTCATGACGCGGATATCACGCGGCAGTGCCAGCTCTGGCGCACCCAGCTCGCGGGCTGCTTTCTGCAGCCTGTCGCGCACCAGTTCAGCGTCCGTGGTGAACAGCACCAGTGCCTCACCGCGCTGTCCATCCGGACGCAGCGACGCCGCATGTTGTTTCTCCGGCGACGCCTTCAGCGCGATCTGCTCGACGATCTCCAGCGACACCATCTCACCCGCAATCTTCGCAAAGCGTTTGGCACGTCCCTGAATCTGGCAGAAACCGCCTTCATCGAAGCTGACGATATCACCGGTGTCATACCAGCCCGCTTCCAGATTACCTTCGCCGTCGTCGGCGGCCGGGGCTTCCAGCACGCCAGGATTTTCGACCCGCAGATAGCCCTTCATCACGTTTGGTCCGCGCAGTTGCAGGCGTCCGCCCTGCTCAATGCCCGGCACTGACATCAGTCGTGAATCCATGCCCGGCAGAATGCGTCCCACAGTGTGTGTCTTCGCTGCCATCGGCACATTAATCGCCACGACCGGCGCGCACTCGGTGACGCCGTAGCCTTCGAGAATGCGAATGCCATACTTCTCGATATAGAGCTGACGGGTGTCCTCCTGCAGCTTCTCCGCACCCGCAACGACATAGCGCAGACGGGCAAAATCATAGGGCGCGGCAAAGCGCGCGTAGTTACCCAGGAAGGTTGAGGTGCCGAACAGCACGGTGCAGTTACGGTCGTAAACCAGCTCCGGCACGATGCGATAGTGCAGCGGGCTGGGATAGAGGAAGACCTGAGCACCGGTCATCAGCGGCGTAAACAGCCCGACGGTCAGACCAAACGCATGGAACAGCGGCAGCGCCGACATAAAGCGGTCGCGCGGCGTGAAGTCGGCTATGGTGCGGATCTGCTCGACGTTCGCCAGCAGACTTTTATGGGAATGCACCACGCCTTTAGGGTTGCCTTCAGAGCCGGAGGTAAACAGCACCATCGCGGCGTCTTCCGGCTGTTGAGGTAACTGGGCGCGATGCGGCATCAGCAGATGGGCAAGGATCCACAGCTTGTCCTTGCCCGTGACGGTATCTTTCAGATCTTCCAGGTAGATCCACTGCACATCGTCCAGCCCCTGCGGCAGATGCCACAGATTGCCTTTGTCCAGGAACTGCCGCGACGTGAAGACGTTTTTAATCTGCGCCGCGGTCAGTGCTGCACGCATGCCGTTAACGCCCGCGCTATAGTTGAGCATGGCCGGAACGCGCCCGCGCAGTGTGGCACCGAAAATCGCCGCCGCCGTCACGGTGGTATTAGGCAGCAGGAGCCCCACCACTTCACGCGGCTGGCTGTAACGCTCCAGAATACGGCCTACGCCCAGCGACTTCTTCAGCAGGCCGTTATAGCTGTCGGGTTTGAAATTCACATCTTCGATGCAGCGTTTAAACGCGCCGTAACGCTTCCGCGCCGCCAGAAACACCTCAAACAGGGTTTCACGCGGACGCACTGCCATGCGCGCTTCCATCATCACATGATGCAGATGCTCACCGGCCAGCACGCGGCGATCGCGCGCCCGTTTCGCCTCTGGCATCGGAATGCGGGTGGCGGGCAGAACGGTCAGAGTGATGCGCGGGAACAGGCGACGTTTAAACACGCCCGCCAGACGACCAAACGGCGTGTATTCAGCGCCTTCAATTCGCATTGGCACGACGCTAGCGCCGGAACGCGCCGCAACAAAGCCTGCCCCGCTGTAGATTTTCATCAGCGAGCCGGTAACAGTAATTCGTCCTTCCGGGAAGATGACCACCGGACGGCCCGTATCAATCAGCCTTACCAGCTGCTTCAGCGCCATGGGCCGGGTGGGATCCAGCGGCACAAAGTCTATAAAGGGTTTAACCAGACGCATAAACCAGCTTTCGCTGATGGTCGAGTAGACGGCAAACACCGGTTTAACAGGCAAAAATAGCGCCAGCAACATGCCGTCCAGAAACGACATATGGTTCGGTGTGATCAATACCTTCTGCTTATGCAGTTCGGCGACGTCGCCCCGCAGTTCGACCCGCCATAACAGGCGAAATATCAGGCGTAAAAGTGTGAAAGCCATGCCAGCTCCTTAGCATCGTGAAAAATAGCCCTCACGATGCAGGATTTGACGCGGTTCGACAACCGAATTATCGGCAATCTGATGCGGCTTCAGGGAGCCTGCCAGCCACCGCCCAGCGCGGCAATCAGCGCGACGCTGCTCACCCACTGCGTGGTCGCAAGCGTCAGCAAACTCTGCTGTGCGCTCAGGCTGCTGTTCTCGGTGGTCGCCGCATCCTGGAAGTCAATCATGCCCGCCTCATACTGCAGGCGCGTCACCCGCGCCGAAGTCTGGGCCGCGTCGGTGGCGCGCTGCTGCGCGGCGATTTCGCCCTGCAGCGTGTTCAACTCCACCAGCTTATCTTCCACCTCCTGCATCGCGGTCAGCACCGTCTGACGATAGGTGGCCAAGCTGGCATCCCAGCTTGCCCGCGCCTGATCGACCTTCGCCGAGGTCGCACCCGCGTCGAGCAATGTACCGCTTAGCGCCGGTCCCAGTGACCAGACGCGGTCCGGCAGCGAGAAGAGCGAATGCAGCACGGAGGCGCTGACACCACCGCTCGCGCTCAGAGTCAGGTCAGGATAGTAACCGGCTACCGCCACACCGATGGCGGCATTGGCGGCGGCCATATTACGTTCGGCGTACGCGATATCGGGACGGCGCTGTAACAGCTCGCCCGGCAGGGCTGCCGGAATCGCGGGTAATGTGGCCGTCAGTGGCGCAGCGGGCAGACTGAAGTCAGCCGGAGCTTTGCCAATCAGCAGCGCAATCGCGTGCTCCATCTGCGCACGCTGCCACTGATAATCCTGCGCCGAGGCGCTGGCGCTCTCCCGTTGCAGCTGCGCCTGGGCCAGCGTGGCACGCGACGCGGTGCCCGCCTGATACTGGCTGGTAATCACGTTCAGATAGTGCTGATAAGCATCAACGCTCTGCTGATAGAGCGCGATTTTCTGATCCATGATGCGCAGCTGGAAATAGTCCTGCGCCAGCTCAGACTGGGCACTCAGCGTGATGTTGGCCAGTTCTGCCGCGCTGGCCGAAGCACTGGCGCGGTTCTCCTCCAGCGTGCGCCGCAGTTTACCCCACAGATCCAGCTCCCAGCTGGCACTCAATTCCGCCTGATGGCTGCTGCTGGTGGTGCGAACGCCGCTGTTGGTGGCATGGCTGCCGCTGCGCGTTACGCTGCCGTCATAGTCCAGCGAGGGAAACAGCGCTGCACGTGACTCAGCCGCCAGAGCCTGCGCCTGCCGGTACTGCGCGGCATAGGTTGCTACGTTCTGATTTGACACGCTGACCTGGCTCAACAGCCCGCTCAGCGTGGCGTCATGGTAAACCGTCCACCACTCGCCTTTGCTTTGCGCATCCAGCGGTGTCGCCGGCTGCCAGCCTCGGGCCTCTTTATAGTGAACCGGCATCGCTACAGACGGGCGCTGATAGTCAGGACCCACGCTACAGCCGCACAGCAGCATCACAACAAACGGGATGAGAGGTTTCATGGATCAGGATTCCGCAGGGCGCAAACGACGCCATTGACGTTGAGTGGCACGGCCCAGACGATCGAGCCAAAGATAAACAACCGGCGTGGTGAACAGTGTCAGCAGCTGGCTAAGCGCCAGCCCACCTGCAATCGCTATCCCCAGCGGACTGCGCAGGTCGGCATCACCGCCGCTGCCAAGCGCCAGCGGCAAGGCGCCAAAAAAGGCGGCCAGTGTGGTCATCATGATTGGCCGGAAGCGCATCAGGCACGCCTGGGTGATCGCCTGCTGCGGCGACATGCCCAATCGCCGCTCCGCATCAATGGCGAAATCAATCATCATGATGGCGTTCTTTTTCACGATGCCGATCAACAGGATGATGCCAATCAGCGCGATCACCGTGAGCTGCGTGTTGGTCAGCAGCAGCAGCAGCATCGCTCCGACGCCCGCTGACGGCAGCGTCGAGAGAATGGTCAGCGGATGGATATAGCTCTCATAGAGCACGCCGAGCACGATGTAGACCGCCGCCAGCGCCGCCAGAATCAGCCACGGCATGGTGGCGGTCAGCTGTGAAAAGGCCGCGGCGGTACCGGCAAAACCGGCATGAATGGTCGAGGGCAGGCCCAGCTGCGCCATCGCCTGTTTAATCAGTAACTGCGCCTGCTCCAGCGAAACGCCATCATTGAGGTTAAATGCCACCGTGCTGGTGGCAGACTGGCCCTGATGCGCTACCGACAGCGGCGCGTTGCCACCGCTGAAACGGACAAAGGCGGAGAGCGGCACGCGATCACCGCTGTCGTTAATCACATAGAGTTGCTGTAGCGTCGCCGGATTCGCGGTGTCGCTGTCCTGCAGCGACATCACCACGTGATACTGATTCAGAGTGTGATAGAGCGTGGCGATCTGCCGCTGGCTGAAGGCATTATTCAGCAGTGTATCCAGCATTTTCACGTTGACGCCCAGTCGGGTGGCGCGGTCGCGGTCAATCGTCAGCTCCACCTCCTGACCGCCCGTCTGCGAGTCGGAATCTACGCTGTTAAGCTGGGGAATGGCTGCCAGCGCCGCCTGCACTTTCGGCGTCCAGACCCGCAGCAGCGCAAGATCGTCCGCCTGCAGGCTGTATTGATACGTCGCGTTAGCGCTACGTCCGCCAATGTGCAGATCCTGCGCCGCCATCAGGAACATCTGCGCCCCGGCGATATGGCTGGTTTTGCGCGTCAGTCGGTTAGCCACTTCAGTAGCCGTGGCATCGCGCTGGCTAAAATCCTTGAGCCGCACAAAGAAGTTGGCGCTGTTGCGGGAGCCAAACATCCCGCTGCCCATAGACGACATCACACTCTCGACCGCCGGATCTTTCTGAATGATCTTTGTAAACATCAGCATTTTCGGCTTCATCGCCTGGAATGAGATGTTCTGATCGGCACGCAGCGCGCCCATCAGCAGCCCGGTGTCCTGATTGGGGAAAAAGCCCTTTTGCACCACGGTAAAGAGAAAAACGTTCAGCAGCACGGTCAGCAGCAGGCTCAGCAGCGTCAGCTTCTGATGGCGCATCACCCAGGCCAGCCCGCGTCCGTAGGCAGCCAGCAGGCGGTTCAGCTGATTTTCAATAAACTGATAAAGCGGATGTGGTCGCTGGCTGACGGGCGGTTTGGGCTTTAGCAGGCGTGCGCAGAGCATCGGTGTCAGGCTGAGTGAGACGAACAGCGAGATCAGCAGCGACACGGTGAGCGTTACGGCGAATTCGCGGAACAGCCGTCCAACAATGCTGCCCATCAGCAGGATCGGGATAAACACCGCAATCAGCGACACGGTCATCGACAGCACGGTGAAGCTCACCTCCTGCGCCCCGCGCAGCGCCGCCCGCAGCGGACTCAGCCCACGCTCAATATGGCGAGTGATATTCTCCAGCACCACAATCGCGTCATCCACCACGAAGCCAGTGGAGACGATCAGCGCCATCAGCGACAGGTTATCCAGGCTGTAACCCAGCAGGTACATCACCGCGCAGGTGCCGATCAGCGACACCGGCAGCGCCAGCGCCGGAATGAACACCGCCTGCAGATTGCGCAGGAAAATAAACACCACCGCAATCACCAGCAGCACCGCGATCAGCAGCGTCTCTTCGGTGTCATACAGTGAGGCGCGCACGCCGGGCGAACGGTCAACCACCACTTTCAGCTGGCTGTCAGCGGGAAGACTTTTTTCCAGCAGCGGCAATTGCGCTTTGATCGCGTCGATGGTTTCGAGCATGTTCGCGCCCGCCTGACGTTTAATGCCGATCATCACCGCAGGCGTGGCATTGAGGAATCCCGCCTGATAACGATCTTCCACCGAGTCATAGACCGTGGCGACGTCGCGCAGCCGCACCGCTTTGCCCTGCTGCCAGGTGATGATCAGATCCCGGTAGCTGGCGGCCTTTTCCAGCTGTCCGTTGCTGTCCACCAGCCACGACTGGTCACTGCTCTGCAAAATTCCTTTGGGCAGATTGGTGGTGCTGTTGGCGACAGCGGCTCGCACCGTCTCCAGCGAGATGCCGTAATGCGTCAGCTTCAGCGGCTGCAGATCGATGCGCACCGCGGGTAAAGCGCTGCCCATCAGCGAGACTTCGCCGACGCCCTGCACCTGCCCCATCACCTGTTCGATTTTGCTCTCTGCCAGGTCATAAAGCTCGCCGGGCGAGCGGGTGGCGGAGGTCAGCGCCAGCATGACAATTGGCGCATCTGACGGGTTGGCTTTGCGATAAGTGGGCAGCGAGGCCATCGCGCTCGGTAGCAGGCTGCGCGCTGCGTTGATCGCCGCCTGTACGTCGCGTGCCGCGCCATTGATATCGCGGTCCAGATCAAACTGCAGGATGACCGTGCTGGAGCCCTGCGAACTGCTGGAGGCCATCTCACTAATACCGGCAATCTGCCCCAGCGAACGCTCCAGCGGCGTCGCGACGGTGGCGGCCATCGTTTCCGGGCTGGCCCCCGCCAGGCTGGCGCTGACCATGATGGTCGGGAAATCGACCTGCGGCAGCGGTGCCACCGGCAGCAGCCGGTAGCCCAGCGCGCCGAGCAACAGTATCGCCAGCGTCAGCAACAGCGTCGCCACCGGACGAAAGATAAACAGCCGGGTCAGATTCATTGCCCGCTCCGCGCCTGCTGCTGACGGCGTTTCACCCAGGCGTTGCCGCGCTGCGCCAGCCCATCAAACAGCAGGTAGATCACCGGCGTGGAAAAGAGCGTCAGCACCTGACTGACAATCAGCCCGCCGACAATCACCAGCCCCAGCGGCTGCCGCAGCTCTGCGCCCGAGCCGGAAGCCAGCATCAGCGGTAACGCGCCGAGCAACGCCGCCATGGTCGTCATCAGGATCGGGCGGAAGCGCAGCAGACAGGCTGATGAATCGCGTCACGCGGGCTGAGATGCTGCTTGTGTTCTGCCTCCAGCGCGAAGTCGATCATCATGATGGCGTTCTTTTTCACGATGCCGATGAGCAGGATGACCCCAATCAGCGCAATCAGGCTGAACTCCGTGCCTGCCAGCAACAGCGTCAGTAGCGCGCCCACCGCCGCCGACGGCAGCGTTGAGAGAATGGTGACCGGATGGATAAAGCTCTCGTAGAGGATGCCGAGTACCACATACATAGTGATCAGCGCCGCCAGAATCAGCCACAGCGTGTTGCCGGTGGCACTCTGGAACGCCGAGGTTTCGCCCTGGTAACGCAGCGTGGTGCTCTCTGGCAGGTGCAACTGCTGCCGCACGTCGGCTATCGCCCGCTGCCCATCCTCCAGCGAGTAGCCCGGATTAAGGTTGAAGGAGATCATCACCGCCGGAAACTGATTCAGCCGCATGTGCATCAGCGAGCCGGTGCGCTGATGAATAGTGGCGATAGCGGTAAGTTTCACCATGCCGCTGCTGGCCGTGTCGCTATCAGAAGCTGAGCTGGACGTCGACGTTGATGAAGACGTTGATGTTGATGACGAAGCCGTGGATGAAGCCGTGCTGGTAGATGATGACGAGCTGCTGCCGGAAGAGGGCTGCAGATAAACATCATCAAACGACGCCGGACCCTGCTGGTAAGCCGGAGCCACTTCCAGCACCACCCTATACTGATTCGACTGGGTGAAAATAGTCGAGACCAGACGCTGACCAAAAGCGTTATAGAGCGCGGTGTCCACGTCCGACGCAGTAATGCCAAAGCGCGCCGCTTTATCGCGGTTCAGCTCAACGTATGAGACGCGCCCCTGATCCTGCAGGTTACTTACCACGCCATTAAATTCGGGCCGCTGCTGCAACGCCGCCACCATTTTTGACGACCCGCTGACCAGATTTTCACTGTTGGCGTCGTCCAGGGTGAACTGATACTGACTCGGCGAGACCTGGTCGTTGACGGTGAGATCCTGCGCCGGTTGCAGATAGAGCCGGATGCCCGGCACATCGGCGGTCGCCTGTTGCAGTTGTTTAATCACCTCATCCGCTTTCACATCACGCGAGCCAAATGGCTTAAGGTTGATCTGTAACCGTCCGCTGTTGAGGCTGGTGTTGGTGCCGTCGATGCCAATCGTCGATGAGACGCTTTCCACCGCCGGGTTTTTCAGAATCAGAGCCGACAATGCCTGCTGCCGCGTGGCCATCACTTTAAATGAGACATCCTGTGAGGCGACAGTAATACCCTGAATCAGCCCGGTATCCTGGGTCGGAAAGAAGCCCTTCGGCACCATCATATAGAGCAGCGCGGTCAGCCCGAAGGTCGCCAGCGCCACCAGTAGCGTCAGTTTCTGATGGTTAAGTACCACGGTCAGCAGCCGGTCATAGCCGTGCACCAGCGCATCGAAAAGTTCGCCGCCCTTGCGGGAAAAAGTTGACTGCTGTTCGGGCGGAATGTGGCGCAGCAGATACGCACACAGCATTGGCGTCAGAGTCAGCGACACCAGCATCGACACCAGAATCGCCACCGCCAGCGTGATCGCGAACTCCCGAAACAGTCGCCCGACCACATCACCCATAAACAGCAGCGGGATCAGTACGGCAATCAGTGAAAAGGTGAGCGAGATGATGGTGAAGCCAATCTGCTGTGAGCCCTTCAGCGCCGCCTCCATCGGCGACTCGCCCTGCTCCAGCCGCCGGGAAATGTTCTCGACCACCACGATGGCGTCATCAATAACAAAACCGGTGGCGATAGTCAGCGCCATCAGCGACAGGTTATTCAGGCTGAAGCCCGCCAGATACATCACACCAAAGGTGCCGACCAGCGACAGCGGCACCGCCACGCTGGGGATCAGCGTAGCGGCCACGTTCCGCAGGAACAGGAAGGTCACCATCACCACCAGCGCAATCGACAGCATCAGCTCAAACTGCACATCACTGATCGAGGCACGGATGGTCTGGGTGCGATCGGAGAGAATCGTCATCTTCACCCCGTCCGGCAGCGCCGCCTGCAACGCGGGCAGCTGCGCCTTGATGTTGTCCACCACCTGAATTACGTTTGCGCCGGGCTGACGCTGCACGCTAATCACAATCGCCGGCTGGTTGTTGGCCCACGCTGACTGGAAGCTGTTTTCCGGGCCCTGTTCAATATGGGCGATATCTTTAAGGCGCAGCGCCGCGCCATTTTCATAGGTGAGAATCAGGTTGCCGTACGCGTCGGCGGTGCGCAGCTGGTCGTTGGCATCGATGGTGACCGAATGATATTTCCCGTCAAAGCCGCCTTTGGAGCCATTAACGTTGCTGTTGCCAATCAGCGTATTCACCGCCTCCAGCGTCAGATGATGCGCCGCCAGCGCCTGAGGATTCATCTGCACCCGAATCGCGGGCTGATGTCCGCCCGCCAGCGTCACCATCCCGACACCGGAGATCTGCGACAGCTTTAGTGCTACCCGGGTATTGACCAGATCCTGCACCTCGGTCAGCGGCAGCGTGCTGGAGCTCGCCGCCAGCGTCACCACTGCACTGTCCGCCGGGTTAACCTTTTTATAGGTCGGCGGATTGGGCAGATTGTCGGGCAGCAGGTTATTCGCCGCATTGATCGCTGCCTGCACCTCCTGCTCGGCGACATCCAGCGAGAGATCGAGGCTGAACTTCAGGGTAATGATCGACGCGCCGCTGGCGCTGGTGGAGCTCATCTGGCTCAGCCCGGCCATCTGCCCTAACTGGCGCTCCAGCGGCGAGGTGACTGACGACGCCATAACATCCGGGCTGGCGCCTGGATAGAGCGTGGTGACCTGAATGGTCGGATAGTCGACCTGCGGCAGCGCCGAGGTCGACAGAAATTTATAGGCAAAAATGCCAGAGATCAGCACGCCGACCATCAGCAGGATGGTGGCGACCGGACGCAGAATAAACAGGCGAGACGGGTTCATTTCGACACGGCACCGGCAGCAGGTGTCTCATCGGCCAGCGTGACTTTGCTGCCGCTGGTGAGGCGATCGATCCCTTCTGTCACCAGCCGATCGCCTGGCGAAACGCCGCTGAGGATCGCCTGCTGATCGTCGCCGAACGCGGGGCCGGTGGTGACCGCTTTGCGCGTGACGGTGTGATCCTGATTGATCACAAAGACAAAGCTGCCGTCGCTGCTCAACTGCAGCGCCTGCGCCGGGATCACCGTCGCGCCTTTCAGCACCCGGACCTGCAGTCGCAGATTGACAAACTGGTTAGCAAACAGCGACTCATCCTGGTTGGCGAACACCGCTTTCAGCGCCACGGTGCCGGTGGCGGTGTCGATCTGGTTGCTGATGAACTTTACTTCGCCGCTGGCGAGCTGATGCTGGTTGTCCTGATCAAACAGCGTGGCGGGCAGGCTCTGGCCCTGATGCAGCACGCTGACCAGCGCCGGGATATCGCTTTGCGGCACGCTAAAGGTCACGGCGGCGGGCTGCATCTGGGTGATCGTCACCAGGCCCGTGCTGCCGGCGCTCTGAACCATGTTGCCGGGATCGATCTGACGCAAACCGACGCGCCCGCTGATCGGGGCGGTGATGCGGGCATATTCAATGCTCAGCTTCGCACTGGCGATCTGCGCCTGATCGGCGGCGACCGCACCGCGATACTGCCCGACGGTGGCAATCTGGCTGTCCAGATCCTGACGCGCCAGCGCGTCCTGTGCCGCCAGTTTGCGGTAGCGCGCCAGCGTCAGTTCGGCGCTGTTCAGCAGCGCCTGATTTTCGCTGAGTTCGCCCTGATACTGGTTCAGCGTCGCCTGATAGCTGCGCGGATCGATCTGCGCCAGCAACTGCCCGGCACTGACCTTCTGCCCTTCGGTAAAGAAAACCTGCTCCAGCTGGCCGTCAACGCGGCTGGTCACCGTCACGCTGGCGTTGGGGATCACCGTGCCGAGCGCATTGAGCCACACCGGCACATCCGCCGTGCTGGCCATACCGCTGTGAACCAGCGTCGCCCCGCCGCCCATCATGCCATGCGCGCCATGCCTGCCCGGCGGCATCCCCTCACCCGGCCCATGACCCGCCGTCAGCAGACGCCAGATAACGCCCGCGACAATCGCAACCACCAGCAACAGGAGCAGCCATTTGAGCCCAAAAGTACGCCCGGGGCGAGAAAGGTGAGTCATCGTCAAACTCTTCAGGTAAGCAGAAAAAGAAATCCCGGAACATGCGGAATGCGGCAGTGTGAACCGGCTGAGGCGAGCAAAAAAACGCCAGGGTTCACGGCGGCCATTATCGGTGAAAGCCGACGCGCCTTTCTATTGGCAAACTGTCAGGGTTTCGTTAAGAACGATGATGATTTAACGGCGGTTATACAGCGGGGAAGAGAGCGTCCGGCGAGCAGGCAAAAAAAACCCACGCATCTGCGTGGGTTGGTGTAATAACAGGGATCTCACTGCCGAAGCGGTGTTGTTTTCACACCCATCAATACCTCTGGGACTGCTATCCTCGCACTGATTGACCGCGCGGGGACAGCGAGAAAACGCAACCGAATTCGGGGAAGTGCAACGAGGTGTGAATATCTTTCACGTCTCGCTTACACTCTGATTCCACTAAGATTTATCCGAAGTATTGGTCGCCGGTTTCGTGTAAATGGCATCTGGCGCAATGTTCATGTGTTTCAGCACCGGCCCCATAATATTACCGAACACTGGTGCGGCAACCGAGCCACCGAAGTGATCGCCTGCCGTTGGATGGTTGATCATCACCACCAGCGCCACTTCAGGATGGCTGGCTGGCGCAATACCGGCGGTGTAGTTGACGTAGCCGCCATCATACTTGCCGCTGGTGCCCATTTTTTCCGCCGTACCGGTTTTGGTCGCCAGACGATAACCCGGCACCGCGGCTTTCAGCCCGGTTCCGCCCGGCAGGACGTCACTCTCCAGCATATGCACCACCTCTTACACCGTTTCCGGGTTGGCAACCTGCCGCCCCATGACCGGTGGCGTAACGCGTGTGATTGACAGCGGACGGTAAACGCCATAAGAGCCGAGTGTGGCGTATTCACGGGCAATCTGCAGCGGCGTGACACGCAGGCCGTAGCCAAAGGAGAAAGTGGCCCGCTCGATATCGGCCCAGCGGGCGCGGTGCAGCGGGAAGTAGCCGACGCTTTCGCCGGTCAGCCCTAATCCGGTGGGTTTACCCAGGCCAAACGCCTGATAGGTATTCACCAGCGCTTCCGCAGGCATCGCCAGCGCGAGGTGTGATACGCCAATGTCACTCGATTTTTGCAGAATGCCCGTCATGGTCAGGCGCGGCCAGTGACCGACGTCGCGGATCAGGTGGCCGTTCACGCTATAAGGCGTGGTATCGATGACGGAATCCGGGCGCACCAGGTGGCGCTCCAGCGCCTCCATGACCACTAACGGCTTAACAGTCGATCCCGGCTCATAGCTGTCATTGATGGCCGAGTTACGCATCTGCGCCGGGGTCGCCCCTTCGTAGTTATTAGGGTTGAACGACGGATAGGAGGCCATCGCCAGAATCTCGCCGGTGTCAATTTTCACCAGCACGGCGGCGCCTGAATCCGCCTTGTTGATCAGCACGCCGTCACGCAGTTTGCTGTAAAGCGTGTACTGGTCATATTTGTCGATGCTGAGCTGCACCGTTGGCGGCTGAGTCGGCGGCTGATAGTTGATCATGGCGATGATGTTGCCCGCCGCATCCTGACGATAGACCTCTTTGCCTGGCTCGCCCTGCAACACTTTATCAAAGCCTTTTTCCAGGCCATTAAGACCCACGTTATCCGCTCCCACAATGCCGAGCAGCGGCGCAGAGGCCTCGCTCATCGGATAGAAACGGCTGTCGTCGTAAACTTCGCTGATGCCTTTCAACTTCAGTTCTTTAATATCTTTCGCAATGCCCAGTTCAACTTTACGGCCCAGATAGAGGAAGCGACGTTTCGGGTTAGCAGTGATCTGCGCCGCCAGCTCTTCAGGACGGGTGTTAAGCGCCGCCGCAAGATAGGCCCACTTAGCGCTGGTGAAATCGGGGTTACTCTCAAGCACACGCTGCGGACCGGCAATGACATCGCGCGATGGCACGCTAAGCGCCAGCGCTTCACCGTTACGATCCAGCAGGGTACCGCGGCTGGTCGGCAGCGTGACGGTACGCAGCGATCGCTGATCGGCTTCGTGCTCCAGCATCGGCTGATTCAGGAACTGCAGGTCCGCGACGCGCGCCAGCAGCACCACCAGACAGGTCGTGACACCCAGGCAGATCAGCCGAAAACGAAAAGGGTTAAATGGCGCTTTTATCTGGTCTTTTCCCAGTAGTTTTTTAATCCGGGGCATGGCATTCCGCTGCGCAAAATATAGAGAAAGAGGCTGGTGCCAGCAGTTATAAAGAAAGCGCTGGCTGTATAACAGGAAAACTGTGTATCAGTTCGTTATCGGCCGCAGATTTTGGGCAAAAAAAACCTGCGCATCTGCGCAGGTTGGTGTAATCAAGAAAATCTATTGATGTTCACCCATCAATACCTCTGGGACCCTGAATGTAGCAAGAGGGATTGATCGGCTGCTATCTCTCAAACGCAACAGTTACCCGCAAAATGTAACCAGCCATGAGATCCTTACGCTATTGTGCAATCCTGATGTTTTTTGATTTCCACCAGACAACTCATGGCGTTTGGTCCCTGCGTCAGCGACGAGGTTCCGATATCGAGCGTCAGCACCTTGGGGTTACCCGCGCGATCGTGCGGCTGCCACGCCTTGCCAAAACCAGGATCAAACCAGGCACCGGTGGAGATAATGACCACGCCCTGCGTCACGCCCTCGGTGATCCGCACGCCCGCCAGCATCACGCCGCGTGCGTTGCTCACCTCAATCTCGTCGCCCTCCACCAGACCGCGCGCTGCTGCATCCTGTGGATGCATGTAGAGCGTTTCGTGTCCGGCAGTTTTATTGCCCTGCACCGTTTCGGTGGCATCCAGCTGGCTGTGTAACCGGTCCGAAGGCTGAATTGAGATCATGTGCAGCGGATAGTCGTGGCTGACCGGCGAGCCGAGCCACTCCTGCGGTTCACGCCACTCCGGATGACCGGCAAAATCGTCAAGCTGGTAGTCCGCAATGGTCTGGCTGAAAAGCTCGATTTTGCCGCTGGCGGTTTTAATCGGGTTCGCCTGCGCATCGGCGCGGAACGCCTCCATAAACTGATAGGGCTTGCCGCCTTCCGGAATTTCCACAAAGCCGCGCTGCCAGAACGCATCAAATTCGGGGAAATCGATGCCTTTGCGCTGATGCGCGGTCGCACACTGCTGATAAAGATGGGCGATCCACTGCATCTCATTGCGCCCTTCGGTGAAGGTGTCGCGATAGCCGAGGCGCTCGGCCAGGTCCGCAAAAATATCGAAGTCGTTGCGCGCCTGGTGCTGCGGTTTGATCGCCTGATGCATCGCCAGCACAAAGCGATCGCGTGAGGAGCCACCGATATCATTGCGCTCCAGCGTGGTGGTGGCAGGCAGCACGATGTCCGCCATCTGCGCAGCAGGCGTCCAGACGATATCCTGCACCACCACCGTATCGGGCCGTTGCCACCCCTCCACCAGCCGGTTCAGCTGCTGGTGATGATGGAACGGATTGCCGCCCGCCCAGTGCACCATGTGAATGTCAGGATAGTGCAGCGTTTCGCCCTGGAAGCGGTACGGCTGGCCTGGATTGAGCAGCATATCGCTGATGCGCGCCACCGGAATCGACAGCCCGGACGGATTGGGGCCGGTGCTCATCATCGGGGCTGGCCCCTCCTGACGCGGATTGCCAACGCTGTTCATTGAACCGTGACCAAAGGAGAAACCTGCGCCCGGCAGGCCTGGCTGGCCGAGCATCGACGACAGCGCAATCATCATCCAGTAAGGCTGTTCGCCGCGATGGGCGCGCTGAACGGAATAGGAGCAGGTAATAAAGCTGCGCTTGCCGGTCAGCTGCTGCGCCAGCTGCACAATTCTATCCGCTGGAACGCCGGTGATACGACTGGCCCAGCCAGCGGTTTTCGCCACGCCGTCGGTTTCACCCAGCAGATAGGCACGCAGCTGCGGCCAGCCGGTGCAGTGGCTGGCGAGAAACGCTTCGTCAACCGCGCCGCGCTGGGTGATTTCATGGCCCAGCGCCAGCATCAGCGCCACGTCGGTATTGGGGCGAATCGGGATCCACTCGGCGTTAACGAATTCCGGGCAGTCATCGCGCATCGCGCTGATGTTGATTACCGGCGTCCCTTTGGCCGCCAGCTGCATCAGCGCCGGTTTCAGGCTGTGCTGCCCTGCGCCACCCGAGGCAACCTGGGCGTTTTTCAGCGCCAGCCCACCAAAAGCGACAAAAATTTCGGCGTGTTCCACCACCTGCGGCCATTCGGTGACACGCCCGGTCAGCGGCATATACGTGCCGATTACATAGGGCAGGAAGAACTGCGCGGCACCCCAGCTGTAGTTGCCCTGCTGATCGACGCCACCGCCACCCTGAAAGTAGAAACGACGAACCAGGGTGCGGGCGTGATTAACGCGTCCAGCCGATGACCAGCCGTAGGAGCCGTTGAAAATGCCCGATGCACCGTAACGCTCGCGCACGCGGCGATTCTCCTCCGCCACCAGGTCCAGCGCGGTTTCCCAGTCGACGGCGACAAAATCTTCCCGGCCACGCAGCGTGCGATCGCTCTTTTCGCGTGACTTTAGCCACGACCGACGCACCATCGGCTGGCGAATGCGTTTGTCGGAGTAGACCAGTTCAGGAATGGTGTGGATCATCGGTGACGGATCGGCATCGGCGAAGAAGGGTTCGCAGCCAATCAGGCGATCGTTTTCAGTGACGGCGGTAAAGGCGCCCCAGTGAGCCAGATGTGGCACTTTGGTTTTCATCGTTGTTTTTCACGGTAGCCAGGTGGGAGATTGAGCATAACACGGGGCGGCGGCTGAGCAGAAGATGTGCCTGAGTGCCCGATTTCGCCCCTTTTTGCGACGACGCTGACATTCTGTCGGGTTGATGTGTCCGCCCTTTTCCGTAACACTGATGTGATGTGTAAACGTTTTCCCCAAAGCAGGTCAACGCATGGCTACCATAAAGGATGTTGCGCGACTGGCGGGCGTTTCTGTCGCCACAGTCTCACGTGTAATCAATAATTCTCCCAAAGCCAGCGACAGCTCCCGACAGGCCGTAGGCCAGGCGATGGAGCAGCTTCAGTATCACCCGAATGCCAACGCACGCGCGCTGGCGCAACAATCGACCGAAACGCTCGGCCTGATTGTCGGTGACGTCTCCGATCCCTTTTTTGGCGCGATGGTTAAAGCCGTGGATGAGGTGGCAGGCGATACCGGTAACTTTTTGCTGATTGGTAACGGTTACCATAATGAGCAAAAAGAACGGCAGGCGATTGAACAGCTGATGCGTCATCGCTGCGCGGCGCTGGTGGTTCACGCCAAGAAAATTCCCGACGCAGAGCTGGAAGTGCTGATGAAGCAGGTGCCCGGTATGGTGCTGCTGAACCGGCTGATAAAAGGCTTTGAAAAGCGCTGTATTGCGCTTGACGATCGCTACGGTGCCTGGCTTGCCACCCGTCATCTGATCCAGCTCGGCCATCAGAATATCGCCTTTATCTGTTCGACCCACACCATCTCTGATGCCGAAGATCGCCTGCAGGGTTACTACGATGCGCTGAAAGAGCACGGCCTGCCGTGCAGCGACCGGTTGGTCACCTGGGGCGAACCGGATGAAGTCGGCGGTGAGCAGGCGATGACGGAACTGCTGGGGCGCGGCAGGAACTTTACCGCTGTCGCCTGTTACAACGACTCGATGGCGGCAGGTGCACTGGCAGTGCTGAGCGATAACGGTGTTCGCGTGCCGGAAGAGATGTCACTGATCGGCTTTGATGATGTGCTGGTGTCGCGCTATGTGCGACCGCGCCTCACCACCGTCCGCTATCCGATTGTCACCATGGCGCAGCAGGCAGCCCAGCTTGCGCTGGCACTGGCTAACGATCTGCCGCTGCCAGAAGTCACCCACATGTTCAGCCCGACGCTGGTGCGTCGCCATTCAGTCAGCGGCCCGGCCTGATGCCACGGTGGCCGGTACCGCACCGGCCACCGCATTTACTGAAAGGCGCGCAACAGCGTCTCCAGCGGCCTGACCAGCGCAATCACCGTTTCATCCTGCACCTGCGCAGCGGCATCGAGTGTCGCATGCATCTCCGCCACTTCGCTGGCACCAAACGCCTGATTGCGGACGTAAGCATTCACCAGCGCGAGGCCCATGGTGCTCAGCACCTCAATCTGCTGCACGCTGTGTGCCAGCGGCTTCAGCGTCGCGCTACCGTTGATGATCGGCATTACCGCAGTCGTGTTGGCCTGCCAGCGCTGCAGCGGCGCACGAACTGCGGAGGCAGCGGCCGGGTTATTACGGTTGGCGATTAACACGGCGACATGCTGCGCCAGCTGGCGCACCGCCTCACTCTCGGCAGGCAGCACATCCGCCAGCCGGTTTAACGGCTCGTGATAGTCGTAATGGCCCGCCTGAAACTTCAGATGCTGGCGGGTGTAGTACTGCGCCGGTTCCAGCACCTCAGCCCGTATTTGCAGTGGGGCAATATCGTGCCCGTTGGCCAGCCGCATCATCTGCTGCTCCGTCTGGGCTTGCTGCAGCGTTCCCACCGATACAGTGCTCCAGCGATCCATCGCTGACAGCCGCGAATACATTGAATCCATGTTCGTGACATACTCTGCCGACCATAACCGCTCAGCCACCACAAAGGCGCGCGGCCACAATTTGGTATCAATAATCTGGCTGTTGATGTTTTCCGCCCACAGCGCTGCCTCACCACCCAGCAGATTGTGCTGCACCTGTTCTGGCGTGGGCAGCACGGGCGCGATGCCCGCCGGCGGCTGCATCAGGCGCTGACCGCTGGTGGGATAACGGACGTTGCCTACCAGCACATAGCCTTTGAGGGACGGCTGCTGCAGCGTGAACACCGGCTGGAACGGTCCCATCCAGCTATCCACGCTGAACTGCACCTGCTGCGTCGAGAGCCAGTTGATCTCACGGATCATCCGCCGGGACTTGCCGTCGAAGTCGATAAAACCGCGCCAGCCCGACTCGCCCTGAATGAGCGTAAAGCTGCCCTTCACCGGGCTGCCTTTGAGGCGCGGCATCGTGAATGACCAGCTCTGCGCCTGATCGCCGGGCCGCAGACGATCCAGGCCGTTGAGCCCGCGCGGCGTGACCTCATTGCGGTAGTGGTAGCTGGCAGGCTGGGGCTGATCGAGGTAGAACCCGGTGGAGAGAATGCCGCGCGTGTTCTCTTTTGCCAGCGCACTCAGCGTATCCTGGCCCTGCCACGACTGGATCAGAATGCTGCGCGGCAGATCGGGATGGGCGATCTCATCCCAGCCCACCATCTGACGGTGATGGGCTTCCAGGATCTTTTCCACCCGCTGATTGAAGTACGCCTGAAGCGCATGCGCATCTTTCAGATTGTGATCGCGCATGAACTGCTGAATCGCGGGTGAGTCGTTCCACTGGGTGGGATCGACTTCATCGCCGCCGATGTGTAGCCAGGGGTCGGGGAAGATCGCCGCCATCTCACCCACCAGCGTGTCGATCACCTCATAAACCTGTTCGTTACTGGGATCGAGCAGCGGTTTAAAGACGCCCCAGCCGCGCTCCATCTGATAATTTCCCGGTCTGCTTATCAGCTCCGGCATCGCCACCGCCAGCGCAGAGGCGTGTCCCGGCATATCCAGCTCAGGCACCACACGCACCCCACGCTCGGTGGCATATTTCACAATCTCCCGCATCTGCTGGTGACTGTAGTAGTTGCCATCGCTGGCTTTCTGCTGCAGCTGGGGATAGTGGCTGGAGGCAAAGCGCCAGCCCTGATCGTCAGTGAGATGCCAGTGAAAGACGTTCATTCGCGCGGCGGCCAGGCCGTCGATCTGACGTTTAAGTGTCTCTACCGGCATAAAGTGGCGCGCTGTGTCGATCAGCACACCACGCCACGGAAAGCGGGGATGATCGTGGATGGTCACGTAAGGAATCGTCGTGCCCTGTGCACCGTTCTGGCTAAGTTGCAGCAGGGTTTCCATACCGCGCATCGCGCCAAAACGGCTGGGTGAAGTTAACAGGACGCCGTCGCCATCGACCTGCAACTGATAGCTCTCATCGCTGTCGGGCAGTGGCAGCGGGTCCACCGCCTTTGCAATGACGATACGTATAGTCGGCGCGGCCACCGGCTGGGATGCAGGCAACAGCGGCCAGCCCGTCTGGTTACTGATTCGCGCCAGCCAGCGTGCTTCAGCACCTGCCAGATGATCACCTGAGATTTGCAGCGTCAATTGCGGCGTCAGGGTAAGTGCACCGCCACTGGCGGGCTGCTCCACCTGCTGCGGCCAGGGCATCAGTGGCAGCGGACTGGCCAGGACGAGTGGACAAAAGGCTGAAAGCAGGAGCAGAGAACGGGGTAACCACATTGGCGGGCATCCTTGTGACGTCAACGTTTTAACAGGGCATAACGTTGATTAAAGTTGCTGCACGCCAATACGCCAGTTAATCACCCGGAAACCTGATCTCAAAACCTGATTCTTACCTCAGTCGGCATTCCCTGCCGTGTTGAATCTTCCTTGTTTCAGGTCAAAACAGAACGCAATAATTCGCAGCAATCACTACATGTAGGGGATAGAATCCATCAAACACCTATATGTAGTTTACGGAGAGAGAAATGGCGACGGTGGTCATCAAGCGTGATGGATGTCGGACGGGTTTTGATGCGCAGCGTATTGAGCAGGCCGTCGCGGCGGCGGCACAGGCAGCAGAGGTCGATGACCTGGCCTGGTGCACGCAGGTCGCTGAGCAGGTTGCCCTGCGGCTGGCCGATCGTCCGGAAGTGGATATCCGGGAGATTCAGTGTGCAGTGGAAGAAACGCTGATGGCGGGCCCATACCCGCAGCTGGCGCGCGCTTACATTGAATACCGGCACGATCGCGATGTCGCTCGCGATCGTCAGAGCCAGTTACATCACGCCATTCGCGGCCTGGTCGATCAGACCAACGCGGC
>Ga0105251_10001010_pt1 | contig 24654 bp, 19 predicted proteins | sample KBSS64metaG_FD_80424 | JGI IMG/M metagenome (GOLD analysis project Ga0105251, IMG submission 80424) | Switchgrass rhizosphere microbial communities from Kellogg Biological Station, Michigan, USA - KBS S6-4 metaG | ecosystem: Host-associated > Plants > Roots > Rhizosphere > Soil | place...
AATAAATACATTTGGAGTGAAGAGCATGCCTAAGTACCGTTCCGCCACCACCACCCACGGCCGCAACATGGCGGGTGCCCGCGCATTATGGCGCGCGACCGGGATGACCGACGCCGATTTCGGCAAGCCGATTATTGCGGTGGTCAACTCCTTTACCCAGTTTGTCCCGGGCCATGTGCATCTGCGCGATCTGGGCAAGCTGGTTGCAGAACAGATTGAAGCCTCCGGCGGCGTCGCCAAAGAGTTCAACACCATCGCGGTGGACGACGGCATCGCCATGGGCCACGGCGGCATGCTCTATTCCCTGCCGTCGCGCGAGCTGATCGCCGACTCGGTCGAATACATGGTGAACGCCCACTGCGCCGACGCGATGGTGTGTATCTCCAACTGCGACAAAATCACCCCGGGCATGCTGATGGCGTCGCTGCGCCTGAACATTCCGGTGATCTTCGTTTCCGGCGGCCCGATGGAAGCCGGCAAAACCAAACTGTCCGACAAGCTGATCAAGCTGGACCTGATCGACGCGATGATCCAGGGCGCCAACCCGAACGTCAGCGACGCCGACAGCGCGCAAATCGAACGCTCCGCCTGCCCGACCTGCGGCTCCTGCTCCGGCATGTTCACCGCCAACTCGATGAACTGCCTGACCGAGGCGCTGGGCCTGTCGCAGCCGGGCAACGGCTCGCTGCTGGCGACCCACGCCGACCGTAAAGACCTGTTCCTGAATGCCGGCAAACGCATCGTGGATCTGACCAAGCGTTACTACGAGCAAGACGACGAAAGCGCGCTGCCGCGCAGCATCGCCAACAAGGCGGCGTTCGAAAACGCCATGACGCTGGATATCGCCATGGGCGGCTCGACCAACACCGTGCTGCACCTGCTGGCGGCGGCTCAGGAAGGCGAAGTCGACTTCACCATGGCGGACATCGACCGTCTGTCACGCAAGGTGCCGCACCTGTGCAAAGTGGCGCCGAGCACCCAGAAATACCATATGGAAGACGTGCACCGCGCCGGCGGCGTGCTGGCTATCCTGGGCGAGCTGGATCGCGCTGGCCTGATGAACCGCGACGTCGACAACATCCTCGGCATGAAGCTGCCGGAAACGCTGGATAAGTATGACATCATGCTGACCCAGGACCCGGCGGTGAAGAAAATGTTCCGCGCCGGCCCGGCGGGCATCCGCACCACTCAGGCGTTCTCGCAGGATTGCCGCTGGGACACCCTGGACGATGACCGTGCCGAAGGCTGCATCCGCTCGCTGGAAAACGCCTTCAGCCTGGAAGGCGGCCTGGCGGTGCTGTACGGCAACATGGCGGAAGACGGCAGCATCGTGAAAACCGCCGGCGTCGACAAAGACAACCTGACCTTCCGCGGCCCGGCCAAGGTTTATGAAAGCCAGGATACCGCGGTAGAAGCCATCCTCGGCGGCAAAGTGGTGGCCGGCGACGTGGTGGTGATCCGCTACGAGGGGCCGAAAGGCGGGCCGGGCATGCAGGAGATGCTGTATCCGACCACCTATCTGAAGTCGATGGGGCTGGGTAAGGCCTGTGCGCTGATCACCGATGGCCGCTTCTCCGGCGGCACCTCCGGTCTGTCGATCGGCCACGTTTCGCCGGAAGCGGCCAACGGCGGACTGATCGCGCTGATTGAAGACGGCGACATGATCGACATCGATATTCCAAAACGCAGTATGGTGCTGGACGTGCCGGACAGCGAACTGGCCGCCCGCCGTGAAGTCGAGCTGGCACGCGGCGATCTGGCCTGGACGCCGAAAAATCGCCAGCGTCAGGTTTCCTTCGCGCTGCGCGCCTACGCCACCTTGGCCACCAGCGCCGACAAAGGCGCGGTGCGCGATAAAAGCAAGCTGGGAGGCTAAGCGGCATGGCGGCATCACAACCCTTACCCGACGCCCCCTGCGGCGCGGAATATTTGCGAGCGGTGCTCCGCTCGCCGGTTTACGAGGTGGCCCAGGTCACCCCGCTACAGGCCATGAGTAAAATATCTTCGCGCCTCGGCAATACTGTGTTGGTGAAGCGCGAGGATCGCCAGCCGGTGCACAGCTTTAAGCTGCGAGGGGCTTACGCGATGATCGCCAGCCTGGACGAAGAGCAAAAGGCGCGCGGCGTGGTCACGGCTTCGGCCGGCAACCACGCGCAGGGCGTCGCCTTCTCCGGCAAGCGGCTGGGGATTAAAACGCTGATCGTGATGCCGGTCTCCACCGCCGACATCAAGGTCGATGCGGTGCGCGGCTTCGGCGGCGAAGTGCTGCTGCACGGCGCCAACTTCGACGAGGCCAAGGCCAAGGCGATCGAGCTTTCGCAACAGCAGGGCATGACCTTCGTGCCGCCGTTCGATCACCCGACGGTGATCGCCGGGCAGGGCACGCTGGCGATGGAACTGCTGCAGCAGGACGCGCATCTGGACCGGGTATTCGTGCCGGTCGGCGGCGGCGGCCTGGCCGCCGGGGTGGCGGTGCTGATCAAACAGCTGATGCCGCAGATCAAGGTGATCGGCGTGGAGGCGGAAGACTCCGCCTGCCTGCGGGCGGCGCTGGATGCCGGTCAGCCGGTGGATCTGGCGCGGGTCGGGCTGTTTGCCGAAGGCGTGGCGGTGAAACGCATCGGTGACGAAACCTTCCGCCTGTGCCGTGAATATCTGGACGATGTGATCACCGTCGACAGCGACGCCATCTGCGCCGCGGTCAAAGACCTGTTCGAAGACGTGCGTGCCATCGCCGAACCTTCAGGCGCGCTGGCGCTGGCCGGGTTGAAGAAGTACGTGCAGCAGCACAACATTCAGGGCGAACGCCTGGCGCACGTGCTCTCCGGCGCCAACCTGAACTTCCACGGTTTGCGCTATGTCTCCGAGCGCTGCGAGCTGGGCGAACAGCGCGAAGCGCTGCTGGCGGTCACCATCCCGGAGCAGCAGGGCAGCTTCCTCAAGTTCTGCCAGCTGCTGGGCGGCCGCGCGGTGACCGAGTTCAACTACCGTTACGCCGATGCGGACAACGCCTGCATTTTCGTCGGCGTGCGCCTGACGCGCGGCCACGCCGAGCGGCTGGAGATCATCGATGAGCTGGATCGCGGCGGTTATCAGGTGGTGGATCTGTCCGATGACGAAATGGCCAAGCTGCACGTGCGCTATATGGTCGGCGGGCGCCCGTCGAAACCGCTGCGCGAGCAGCTGTACAGCTTCGAGTTCCCTGAGTCGCCGGGTGCGTTGCTGAAGTTCCTGCAGACGCTGGGCACCCACTGGAACATCTCGCTGTTCCACTACCGCAGCCACGGCACCGACTTCGGCCGGGTGCTGGCGGCCTTCGAGCTGTCGCAGACCGAGCCTGAGTTCGAACAGCATCTGCAGGCTCTGGGCTACGATTGCCACGATGAAACAGACAACCCGGCGTTCCGCTTCTTTTTGCAGGGTTGATGAGGAATTCATAAGTAATCGTGACCTATAAATCAGTTTGTGGGTTGCATGGTTGTGGTTTTGTTGTGCATTTTTATACTGCCAATACTTTTGACGTATAGGGATGCACGACAATGACCACCGCTTTTTCTTCGCCGCTGGGTTCCCCCGAAGATAATTTGACCCGTGCCGAGTTCGCTCGCATGCTTGGCAACGCGAATGTGCAGGAACTGTATCGGGACATTAATTTGCAGGCCTTGCAAGATGCGTTGGACTGCAACATCGCTTTTCATGGGGTAGGCATTATTTTTTCTGACGGCCAAAATTCATTTTTGGTCAGGCCGACACAACACACGGGTTACTCAACGTCTTCGCAGGTAACCCACGTCGTTATCACCAAAACGGCTGCGTATACTTCCCGTATGGCGGCGACCAACACGATGTCCGAAGCTTTGATCAAACCGAGTGTCAGTAAAGAATTGGCTTCGGCGGCGCTTTCTTGCGGTACGCTGCTGGTTTCCGTTTTTTTACTGGCATCGGGGAGTGTCGCCGTGCCCTTTACCGGCGGTACAAGTTCAGCCATTGCCTATTTAGGCTATGCCGGAATGGCAGCAGGTGCTCTGCAGTGCGGCAATGGCCTGTATCGTGTGAATAAGCTTTATGATGGGAAGGGCGACGAGCTTGCTCAGCTGGATTCAGAGCAGTGGTACATTGCTACCAGCACCATACTCGACGTCATCTCTTTGGCCAGTGCTGGAGCTGCATTGAAAGAAGCGGCTATGACCTACCGCGCGATGCGCAGAGTCTCGGCGCGTAAGGCGGCGGAATGGTTGAAAAGCTTGCCGCGCAGTGAAAGGAAACGGCTGACTGAAAATATCATTCGGGCGGAAAATCCGGGAATTACCAATCAGGTATTAAAGCAGATGGTTAAGACGGGTGTGTACCCAAAACGTTATCCGACGGAAGCCATCCAGAACGGGCTTCGTCAGCAGTTGAAGTCGGCGTTGAATAATTCTATGGCGTTTGTGGGCAGCGGTATTAGCGGTACTTTGTCTTCGCCCGTCAATGTAAAAACTACGGGGCAGTATTTTGTTGGGGTCATGCAGAAATTACCGCAGATGGTGAGGTGATGGCAGACTGGATTATTAACCGCCTGATATCTCAAGGGCGAGAAATGGAACATCAGGTATCTACGTGCGATCATGCCGTTTTTGCCGGTGTAGATAAGCAATTGGAGCAGCATTTTCTCACGCCAGGGCAACGTTTATCCCCGCCTGGAGTGGGGAATGTGATGCTGCTGATGATTTGCCTGACGCTGGGGGTGGCAGGAACGATGGGGCTATTGGCCGATGTGGCCTTTTCCGTTGGCGGCAGGGCTTCTGCCACTACGCTGATGGGCAGCGGCGCGCTCATGGCCGTCTGGATGACGCTGATCCTGTTTCAACTGGTACAGGGTAAAAACAGTGGGGTGATATTGCTGAAATATTATCTTGCCATGCTGGGTTTATTGCTGGTGGGCGCACTGGCTGGCTGGGCTGCAAATGTTACCGGCATTGCCAACGGTGTGATGTTGCTCTGTGCCGGTATTGGCGGGTTTTTTTTCAGTAATCGGACGATATTTTATCTGTACGTTGCCTATTTCAGGACGCGCCGGCGCGTTTTTCTAAAGCGTCGTTGGCAGATAGAAGGCATGCGTAACCCCCGATAAAGACACTGCTATGGGAAAGAATATGACACAACCATTCACCGGCTTTAGCCAGCAGGGTTTGAATTTCCTGCAGCAGGTGCGGATTGAAAACGATAAAGAGTGGTTCGAGGCCAATCGCGGCGTTTACGATCGGGAACTGCTGACGCCGTTCCGTGCGCTGGTGGAACAGCTTGCGCCGGCCATGCTGGTGATTGACCCGCAGTTCGAGACCCGGCCGGCGATCGGCAAAACGCTGTCGCGCATTCACCGCGATACGCGCTTTTCCCACGATAAGTCGCGCTACCGCAGCCGCATGTGGCTGACGTTCAAACGGCCGAGCAAGGACTGGAAGGATGCGCCGGTGTATTTCTTCGAGCTGGGGCCGGACATGCTGCGGTACGGGCTGGGTTACTACAGCGCCAACAAGCCGACCATGGATCTGTTTCGCCATACGCTGAAGCACCGGCCGCAGCAGTTCCTGGAGGCGGCGGCCTGCTGCCGGCCGCCGTTCGAGCTGGTGGGGGAAAGCTACAAGCGCCCGCTGGTGAAAGAGCAGGCGGCGGAGATCGCCACCTGGTATAACCGCAAATCCTTTGCCGTGATGGCCACCGATCCTCAGGTGGAAACGCTGTTCAGCGCCGGGCTGGCCCAGACGCTGGCGCAGAGCTTCCTGCAGCTGGAGCCGCTCTACCACTGGCTGATGCAGGTGGAAGCGATGAAGCAGATCGACCCGGCGGATCTCTAAATCCCCACCTCGCTACCTGGGGTGCAGCAAACGCCAGAATGCGTCGATCAGCGGATCGCTGAGGCGTTTTTTCTGCACGCAAACGCCCAGCTCGAACGGCTCGACCATCGAGATGTTTTCCAGCTGCGAAATGCGGTTGCGCACCGGTTCCGGGCTGTTGTCCACCACTACGCTCGGGATCAGCGCAATGCCGCAGCCCAGCGCCACCATCGAGACGATGGCTTCATGGCCGCCGACGGTGGCGTAAATCAGCGGATTGCTGATGCGCTGGCGACGGAACCACAGCTCGATGCGTTTTCGCGAAGGCCCGTGCTCCGGCAGGATAAAGGGAATATCGGCCCAGTCGGGCTTCTCGGCAAACGCCTGGGTGCGCACCGCGCAGGGCAGCGCCGGGGCGATCAGCACCAGCGGAATTTCGCCGATTTTGGTGAACGCCACGCTGCCGGGCAGCGTCTCCGGCCGGCCGGCGATGCCGAGGTCGGCCTCGTTGGACTGCACTTTATCGACCGCGTCGGCGGCGTCGCCGGTGGTCAGCTTGATTTCCACCAGCGGATGCTGCGCGCGGAAACGGTCGAGGATCGGCGGCAGGTGGCTGTAGGCGGCGGTGACCGAACAGAACAGCCGCAGCTCACCGCTCAGCGAGGGGCCGTGCTGGCCGAGCGAATGCTTCAGCTGCTGGTACTGCAACAGCGTTTGCTGGGCAAAATCCTTCAGCTGTTCGCCGGCGTCGGTGAGCTGCACGGTGCGGTTATCGCGTAAAAACAGCGGCTGCCCGAGGATCTCTTCCAGCCGCTGGATCTGGCGGGAAAGCGTCGACGGGCTGACGTGCATCGCCTTGGCGGTGCGGCCAAAGTGATGGCTTTCAGCAAGATGGAGGAACAGCTTTAAATCACGCAAATCCATATCGGTACGCTCGCAGTGAGAGTGTTGCATAAATTGCAATGTCACGTTCGTAATATATCAATTTAAGCAACGCATTTCCTGTTATACATTGAGTTTAACGAATCTCCGCACAGACAGGGCGGGGAATGAAAATAACAAGCAAGACACAACATCTAACTGGAGTACCACCATGGCTAACTATTTCAACACATTGAACCTGCGTCAGCAGTTGGCGCAATTGGGTAAATGCCGCTTTATGGCGCGCGACGAATTTGCTGATGAAGCAGGCTACCTGAAAGGCAAAAAAGTGGTGATTGTCGGCTGTGGCGCACAGGGTCTGAACCAGGGCCTGAACATGCGCGATTCGGGTCTGGATGTCGCTTACGCCCTGCGTAAGGAAGCCATCGACGAGAAGCGCGCCTCATGGCGTAAAGCGACTGAAAACGGTTTTAAAGTGGGCACTTACGAAGAGCTGATCCCGCAGGCGGACCTGGTGGTCAACCTGACGCCGGACAAACAGCACTCATCCGTAGTGCGCGCAGTGCAGCCGCTGATGAAAGACGGCGCGGCGCTGGGCTACTCCCACGGCTTCAACATCGTTGAAGTGGGCGAGCAGGTGCGTAAAGACATCACCGTCGTGATGGTGGCGCCGAAATGCCCGGGCACCGAAGTGCGTGAAGAATACAAGCGCGGTTTCGGCGTGCCGACCCTGATTGCGGTTCACCCGGAAAACGATCCGAAGGGCGAAGGCATGGCGATCGCCAAGGCCTGGGCTGCGGCGACCGGCGGCCACCGTGCCGGCGTGCTGGAGTCTTCCTTCGTCGCTGAAGTTAAATCCGACCTGATGGGCGAACAAACCATTCTGTGCGGCATGCTGCAGGCGGGTTCGCTGCTGTGCTTCGACAAGCTGGTGGCCGATGGCGCCGAGCCGCCCTATGCAGAGAAACTGATTCAGTTCGGCTGGGAAACCATCACCGAAGCGCTGAAGCAGGGCGGCATCACCCTGATGATGGATCGCCTGTCAAACCCTGCCAAGCTGCGCGCCTATGCGCTGTCTGAGCAGTTGAAAGGGATCATGGCGCCGCTGTTCCAGAAACACATGGACGACATTATCTCCGGCGCCTTCTCCAGTGGCATGATGGCCGACTGGGCCGAAGACGACGTGAAGCTGCTGACCTGGCGTGAAGAGACCGGCCAAACCGCGTTCGAGAACGCGCCGCAGTTCGAAGGCAAAATCAGCGAGCAGGAATACTTCGACCACGGCGTGCTGATGGTGGCGATGGTGAAAGCCGGCGTTGAGCTGGCGTTCGAAACCATGGTAGACGCCGGCATCATCGAAGAATCGGCCTACTACGAATCGCTGCACGAGCTGCCGCTGATCGCCAACACCATTGCGCGCAAGCGTCTGTACGAAATGAACGTGGTGATCTCCGACACCGCCGAGTACGGCAACTACCTGTTTGCCAACGCTGCGGTGCCGTTGCTGAAAGAGTTCATGACCACCCTGCAGGCGGGTGATCTGGGTAAATCCGTTGCCGGCACCGCGGTAGACAACGCGCAGCTGCGTGACGTCAACGAAGCGGTGCGCAATCACCCAATCGAATCCGTTGGCCGCAAACTGCGTGGCTACATGACCGACATGAAACGCATCGCCGTCGCGGGCTAATCGCCGCACAGCGCAAAAAAGCCGGCATCGCTGCCGGCTTTTTTATTAGGCGGATTATTCCGGCATTGCCGCCAGCGGGATAATGGCGCCGCGGTATTGGATCACCGTGCTGGCGGTCAGATGGCCGCGCCGGGCGGCCTGTACCGCATCGCCGCCGCGCAGGCGCACCGCCAGATAGCCGGCGCTGAACGAGTCCCCGGCGGCGGTGGTATCCACCACTTTGTCTTTCGGCAGCGCGATCGCCGGCACCTCATGTTGCTCCCCCTCTGCGCTGAACACCAGGCAGGCCTCCGCGCCGCGTTTGATCACGATTTCGCCCACGCCGAACTCGCGCGTGCGGCTGACTATCTGCTCCACCGGCTGTCGGCCCCACAGCAGGTCCTCGTCATCCAGCGTCAGGAAGGCGATGTCGGTGCAGGCCAGCACCTCTGCGTAGGCCCGCTGTGTCTCCTCGCGGCTTTGCCACAGGCGCGGCCGGTAATTGTTATCGAAAATCACCTTGCCGCCGTTGGCGCGGCACTGGCGCAGCAGCGCCAGCAGCCTCGCCCGGCTGTCCGGGTTGAGGATCGCCACGCTGATGCCGCTGAGGTACAGATAATCGAACTGCGCCAGCCGCGCGCACAGGTTGTCCGCCTGCGGCCCTTCGAGCCAATAGCGGGCGGCGGCGTCGTTGCGCCAGTAGTAGAAGGTGCGCTCGCCTGCGGCGTCGGTTTCGATCACGTACAGCCCCGGCAGCTTATTCTCCAACTGCTGGATCAGATCGGTTTTGACGTTTTCACGCCGCCAGGCCTGCAGCATTTCTTCGCTGAAGCTGTCGGTGCCCAGGGCGGTGACGTAATGCACCTGCAGCGCCTGTTCCGGCAGCTGGCGGGCGAGGTAGACGGCGGTATTCAGGGTATCGCCGCCAAAGCCGCGGCTGAGGTCTGCGCCCTTTTGCGACAGTTCAATCATGCATTCGCCGATCACGGCAAGGTTCTGGGTGGTCATCGTCAACGTGCCCTGGCTGAAAGAAAGTAAAAAGTAAACAGGTTCAGTCTCAACGCAAGGGGCGGGGGAGTCAATATAAATAAAACGCCGTTTTAATTTATTATGATCGCGATCGGCAAACCTCAGATTTTAAAGATTTGCTCAGGGCTATTGCCTTTCCCGCCCGGCGCGTTGTGAAGCGCGGCATCACCTGCCGATGCCGTTCGCCGCACCCGCCGCCCGATCCCGAAGCGTGAACTCTGGCCCATCCTCGGCTAGGCTTAATAACAGCTGCTTATCAATCTATCCTTACCCGGCAGCGGGTTATCGCGCATAGGGACGCCGTTATGACAAGAACAGGAAAAGCTTTCGGCTGGGTTGGCGGCATTTTGCTGCTGCTGGTCGCCGCACTGGCGATTTTCATCATGACCTTCGACTGGAATAGGCTTAAGCCGGCCCTCAATGACAAGGTGTCGGCCGAGCTGCAGCGCCGCTTCGAGATCCGCGGCGATCTGGGCGTCGACTGGACGCGCAACAAGGACGAGGGCGGCTGGCGCGCCTGGGTGCCCTGGCCGCATATCCACGCCGAAGACGTCTGGCTGGGCAACCCGCCCAATATTCCCGGCGACAGCATGGTGACGCTGAAACGCGTCGACGCCAGCATTGCGCCGCTGGCGCTGCTGGGCAAGGAAGTGCTGATCCCGCGCATCTGGTTGCAACAGCCGCAGGCCTCGCTGCTGCGGCTGGCCAACGGCGACAATAACTGGACCTTTACCCTGGCGAACGGTCAGGATGCCAAGCAGCCGCCGTCGGCCTGGTCGGTCAATATTCATGACATCGTGTTCGATCGCGGGCAGATAGCGTTCAAAGACGCCACCCTGAAGGCGGACTTCCGCGCCACTGTCGATCCGCTCGGCAAGCCGCTGCCGTTCAGCGAAGTCACCGGCAAACTCGACGGAAACAAGGCCGTCACGCCCGATTATGTCTTTGGCTGGCAGGTGAAGGGCAAATACAACGGCGAACCCTTGGCCGGCAGCGGCAAGATTGGCGGCATGCTGTCGCTGCAGAACGCCGATCTGCCTTTCCCACTGCAGGCCGACGTGCGCTCCGGTTCCACGCGGGTGGCGGTGGCCGGCACCCTGTCCGATCCGCTGAACCTGGGCGGGCTGGATCTGCAGCTTAAATTTTCCGGCACAAGCCTGAGCAACCTGTACGGGTTGACCGGCGTGCTGCTGCCGAATACGCCGCCGTACGCCACCGACGGCCATCTGATCGCCCGGCTGCATGAGAAAGGCGGCGCGGTGTTTCAGTACCAGAAATTCGCCGGCAAAATAGGCGACAGCGATATTCACGGCGATCTGAAGTACGTCGCCAGCAAGCCGCGGCCGAAGCTGAGCGGCGAAGTGGCATCGAAACAGCTGCGTTTGGCCGATCTGGCGCCGTTGATCGGCGCGGACTCCAACGCCGCCAAAGCCGGCCGTGGCGAAAAGAGCCGCCAGCCGGCCGACAAGGTGTTGCCGGTGGAGACGTTTGACACCAAGAGCTGGGGCGTGATGGATGCGGACGTCAAATTCACCGCCAACCGTATCGAACGCGGCAGTTCGCTGCCGCTGAGCGATCTTTACACCCATTTGCAGCTGGATAAAGGCTCGCTGCTGTTGGATCCGCTGCGGTTCGGCGTGGCGGGCGGCAATTTGAACTCGACCGTGCGGCTGGACGGCGGCAAAAGCCCGATGCAGGGCCGGGTAGATATGCATGCGCGCAAGTTCCAGCTCAAGCAGCTGTTGCCGAACGTGGAATCGATGAAGCGCAGCCTGGGGCAGCTGAACGGCGACGCCAGGCTGACCGGCAGCGGCAATTCGGTGGCCGAGCTGCTGGCGACCAGCAGCGGTGACCTGCGGCTGTTGATCAATAACGGCGTGATCAGCCGCAGCCTGATGGAAATTCTTGGCCTGAACGTCGGCAACTATCTGGTGGCGCAGCTGTTTGGCGATGACGTGGTGGGCATCAACTGCGCGGCGGCGGACGTCGGCATCCGCAACGGCGTCGCCGCGCCGCGGCTGTTCGTCTTCGACACCGAGAACGCCATTATCAACATCACCGGCAACACCAATTTCGCCACCGAACGGCTGGACTTGTCCATCGATCCGGAAAGCAAGGGCATGCGCGTGCTGACCCTGCGTTCACCGCTGTACGTAAAAGGCACCTTCAAGCACCCGGATGCCGGGGTGAAGGCCGGTCCGCTGATCGCCCGTGGAGCGGCGGCGGTGGCGCTGGGGGTGGTGCTGACCCCGGCGGCGGCGCTGCTGGCGCTGGTTTCGCCGAGCGACGGCGCCGAGGAGAACCAGTGCGGCCAGATCCTGCAGGAAATGAAGAAGAAAAAATAATCAGGCGCGCGGCGGTGGGGTGAGCAACCGGCAGTCGTGATCCTGCAGCTCCTCCGCCGAGGCCAGAGTGAAAGGCAGCAGGCTGCGTTCGGTGGCCAGCAGCAGGAAATCGCCGTCCGGCAGCGCGGTCATCGCCAACCCGAAGCTGCCCATGCGCCCCTCGGCACGCGCAATGCCCTGCGCCAGCAGGCGAAAGGCGCCCTGCCGCTCCAGTTCGGCAGGCGTCACCCGCCGCGCCAGATAGTCATGGCCCAGCAGGCCGCCAGGCAGCGGTTGCCACTGTTCGGTAAACGCCGGCCCGATCTGCGCCAGGCGGTTTTTAACCGCCGGCAGCAGGCAGGAGATATGAACGTGCAGCTGGTTTTGCGTGCGGCCGTATTCCGAGTTAATCGCCAGCGAAATATCGGCGTCGTCGATCGCCTTGCCGTAGCGATCCGCCATAAAGTGGCGGGCCTGCCAGGCCTGGGCAAAGAAATTCGGCGTGGCGGCGTCCAGCACCGCCGGGCTTTCAATGCCGGTGATTTTGGCGCTCGGCATCAGCAGATACTGCAGCGGCCCGTTGCGGTCTTTAAACACCACGAAACCGCCCGGCAGCGCCACCTGCGCGCAGGGCGCCGGGTTGCCGTGCGCCTGCTGGTTGGGCAGGCACTGCCGGCTGACGATGCGCCACAGCGCATCCGGGTGGGAAGGCTTCAGCCAAAAATAGAGCGCGGCGGCGACCACCGCCAGCAGCGTAACGCACAATAGCAATCCACGACGTACAGACATCAGCAAATCCCGATACGGAGAGAAGCTCTCAGCTTAGTCGGCTTTTATGACAGGAGACACACATCGCGTGCGGCCCCCCGCAACAGGGGGCCGCCGGAGGGATTACAGCGACTGGTGGCGGGTTTCTTTCATCAGCAGCAGGGCGATCAGCGTCAGGCTGGCCATGGCTGCCAGATACATGCCGACGTAGAACAGCCCGTAGTGGGTCGCCAGCCAGGTGGCGATATAAGGGGCTACCGACGCGCCGAGAATCGACGCCACGTTGTAGGAGAACGAAGCGCCGGTATAGCGCACTTCGGTCGGGAACAGCTCCGGCAGCAGCGCGCCCATCGGCCCGAAGGTCAGGCCCATGATGCTCAGCCCGCACAACAGGAAGCCCATCACCAACGCCTGGTTGCCGGAACCCAGCATGCTCGGGAACAGGAAGGCGAAGCCAATCATCAGCAGGGTAATGACGATCATGGTTTTGCGGCGGCCGAAGGCGTCCGCCAGCAGGCCGGCGATCGGCACCATCACGCCGAAACCGATCACCGCCACCATCAGCATCCACAGGAAGCTGTTGCGCGAGTAGCCCAGGCCCAGCGGCTGCGGCGTGGTGCCGTAGGTCATCGAATACACCGTCATCAGGTAGAACAGCGTATAGGTCGCCAGCATGATGAAGGTGCCGAGGATCGTGGCCTTCAGGTGCTTGCTCAGCAGGGTGCCGAGCGGGATTTTCACCTGCTTGCCTGCCTTGGCGACCTTGGCGAACACCGGGGTCTCATGCAGCGATACCCGCACGTACAGGCCGATCAGCACCAGCGCGGCGGAGAGGATGAAGGGCACGCGCCAGCCCCATTCCATAAATTGCCGGTCGGTCAGCAGCCACGACAGCAGCAGGAAGGTGCCGTTGGCGAAGAAGAAGCCGATAGGTGCGCCCAGCTGCGGGAACGAGCCGTACAGCGCGCGCTTTTTGGCCGGCGCGTTTTCGGTCGCCAGCAGCGCCGCGCCGCCCCATTCGCCGCCCAACCCCAACCCTTGGCCAAAGCGCGCCAGCGCCAGCAGGATAGGGGCAAAGATGCCGATGGTTTCATAGCTCGGCAGCAGGCCGATCAGTACGGTAGAAATCCCCATGGTCAACAGCGAGGCGACCAGCGTCACCTTGCGCCCGACGCGATCGCCGAAGTGGCCGAACAGCGCCGAGCCTATCGGCCGCGCGACGAAGGCGACCGCGAAGGTGGCCAGCGACTGCAGCGTGGCGGTGGTCGGATCGCCCTGCGGGAAGAAAATATGCGGGAAAACGATCACCGCCGCAGTGGCGTAGATATAGAAATCGAAGAACTCGATGGCGGTGCCGACCAGAGAGGCGACAATCACTTTTCCGCGCGAGTTTACCGGTGTTGACGCGTCTTCGGCGTCGAGAGGCGTTGCGATGGAGGCTTGCATAATGTTTCTTATATTTTGAATTTGTAAAAATCCATCTTAGTCACAGCAAAATGCCTTTTCAATGATGAAACTTTGCACAATGCGGTGATTAAGCGGTTAAAAAGATTAATGTTTTATCAGTGTGGTATCTTGCAGATTTAAACGTTGGAAAATGAACGCCAAGCAGATGGAATGGCTGTAAAAGCCGGAAAGAAAAGTTATCTGGCAGTTTGTTATGCTGGTTTTGTCGATGGGGTAGCGCTGATTTTGGAGTTATACGCTGGTTTTTGGCCTAAAAACCAAAATAAAATGCCGGCCACGATGGCGCGACCGGCATGATTGCGTTGCTTCAGGGCGCCGGCTGCTGTTGCTCCGGCAGGGTTTTATCCTCTTTATACTGCGCGGTGGCGATCCAGGCGGCGCAAAACAGCGTCAGCCGGGCGAAGAAGTAGAAGAAGGCCATCAGCCCAATCACCGAACCGAAGGCGGCGCCCGAGGGCGATTTCGCCACCTGCGGCAAGGTCATGGTCATCACGAACTTGATCACTTCGAAGCCGATGGCGGCCAGCAGCGTGCCGCGCAGCAGCGCTTTTTTCTTCGGCTTGTGGCGCGGCAGCATCCAGAAGATCCACAGGAACAGCAGGTAGTTGGCGAAAATGGAGATCGACAGCGCAATCAGCGTCATCGCCGGCCGCAGCCATTCGATGCCGTCCAGCCCCAGCGCCTTAACGATCGCCGCCTGCGCCGAACCGGCGATTGAGGTCAGCGACAGCGTGACGATCAGCGCCACTACCAGACCGGTCAGCGAGATAAAGTCGCGGGTGTACTTGAAGTAGATTTTCTCCTGGTCCTGCGGGTTGCGTTCCCAGACGTCGCGCGACTGGGCGCGGATCGCTTCACGCAGGTTGCCCATCCAGCTGATGCCCGAATACAGCGCCAGCGCCAGCCCGGTCAGCCCAACGGTGGTGCGCTGCTGAATGGCGGTATTGACGGTATTCTTCAGCGTGCCGGCCAACGTCGGATCGCTGATGCTGCCGACCATCTTGTTGATCAGGCTGGCCAATAGATCGGGGTTGGACGCCAGCACAAATCCCACTGCGGCGAACGACACCATCAGAATGGGGATCAGCGACAGGAAGGAGAAATAGGTGATGGCCGCGCCGAACTGGCTGCCCAGGCGATCGTTAAAACGTTCGGTGGCGCGCAGCAAATGCGCAATGCTCGGCCAGGCTTTAATGCGTTCCACCAGGCGCGAAAAACCGGAGATGCGGCGGTCGATTTTCTCATGACCGGTTTTGATGGCGATAAGCGGCTTGGGCTGCGGTTCCTGCGGCGGCTGACGGCGTTCTTTATCTGATCCAATAGGCATTACTTCACGATTTCCTTAACGATAAATAGCATGTCTCACATGTGATTATAGCCAAAACGCCCGGCGATTTGGCTGCCGGTGCGGCGAACGATGATTTCCGAGCTTAGCCTGTTAGCCCCGGGCATGAAATGCCGCGCATGGCCGATAGGTAAAATTCTTATGTCGGCCCAGTGCCGGCGCGGTTTATTTCATTTACTCGCCGCCAATTTTTATCCGTTTCATCACTCAGAAAGCGTTTACTCATGGAGTGGCGCTGAGGTTTACCGATCACAGCGCCGCTGCAGCCGTAGGGGCTGGAACGGTTTCACTGTCATCACCAGATAAAACGGAAGGTCATATGAAATTACTTAATCACCCCACCTGTCGCCCCTTTACCGAAGCGGGCCATTTGTCGCAGATCTCCGCCTACTATGAGGAGGAACGGCACATCATGTGGATGCTGCTGCGTGCCGAACCTCGTCCGTGCTTCAATCAGGCGCTGATTGAAAACATCATGACGTTGGCGCAGGCGGCGAAAGCGTCATCGCTGCAGTTCGACTTTTGGGTCACGGGTTCGCTGGTGCCGAACATGTTCAACGTCGGCGGCGATTTGCAGTTCTTTGCCGAGGCGATCAAAAACCGCCGGCGCGAGGCGATGATGGCCTACGCCCGCGCCTGCATCGATTGCGTGCACGCGGCGGCGCGCGGCTTCGATACCGGGGCAGTGAGCATTGCGATGGTCGAGGGCAGCGCGCTGGGCGGCGGCTTCGAGGCGGCGCTGGCCCACCACTTTGTGCTGGCGCAAAACAATGCGCGCATGGGCTTTCCGGAAATTGCCTTCAACCTGTTCCCCGGCATGGGCGGTTATTCGTTGGTGGCGCGCAAGGGCGGCATGCGGCTGGCGGAGGAGCTGATTTGGGGCGGTGAGTCACACACTGCCGAATGGTTTGAAAGCCGTGGGCTGGTGGATCGGCTGTTTCAGCCCGGCGACGCCTATGTAGCCACCCGCACTTTTATCGATACTATCCGACCCAAGCTGAACGGCATGCGCGCCATGTTGCGCGCACGCCAGCGCGTTTTGCAGCTGACGCGCTCCGAGCTGATGGACATCACCGAAGACTGGGTGCATTCCGCGTTTACCATCGAGGAAAAGGACCGTGCCTACATTGAGCGGCTGGTCATGTTGCAGGATCGCCATACGCTTAACCTGCGGCGCGCCGGCTAGGGCTCACGCGCCCGCCGCCGGGTGCGGGCGATAACAACGCAGCCAATGCTCCAGCTGCGCCGGGGGCATTGGCCGCGCAAACAGAAAGCCCTGCTTTTCGTCCACGCCCACTTCGTCGAGGAAGCGGTTTTCGCTTTCGGTCTCTACGCCTTCGGCGATGACCCGAAATTCAAGCGCCTCCGCCGCCGCGACGATGGCGCGCACCAGCGATTGCGACACCGGATTGTCATTCACCCCGTGCACGAAGCTTTTATCCAGCTTAATGGCGTCCAGCGGAATGCGCGCCAGCTGGGCCAGCGAAGAATAGCCGGTGCCGAAGTCATCGAGATGCACCTGAGCACCCAGCTCGCGCAGCCGGGCGATCAGCGCGCGTGCGCGCGTTTCGTCCTCGATCAGGCTGCTTTCCGTCAGCTCGAAGTCCAGCCGGCAAGGCGCCATATGATGCTGTTGCAGGATGTTGATCAGCGCGTTGACGACGCTGTCATCGGCCAGCTGCCGGGCGGAGAGATTCACCGCCACCCGCAGGTTCAGGCCTTGCAGCTGCCATTGCGCCGCCTGTTTGGCGGCGGTTTGCAGTACCCACTGGCCAAGCGGGCCTATCAACCCGGATTCCTCGGCGTACGAGATAAACTGCAGCGGCGGGATCAGCCCACGCTCCGGCGAGTCCCAGCGCAGCAGGGCTTCTACGCTGTGCACCTCGCCGCTGCGCGTGTCGATTTTGGGCTGGTAATAAACCACCAGTTGGTTTTGCTCCAGCCCTTTGCGCAGGTTGGTGTCCAGCCACATGTATTCGGCGACGCGTCTGTTCATTTCCGGCGAGAACAGGGCAAAAGTGCGTTTGCCGTGCTCCTTGGCGACGTACATGGCGGTATCGGCGCTGCGGATCAGGCTATCGAGATCCTGGCCGTGTTCCGGGCACAGCGCGATGCCGATCGAGCAGCCGGTATAGACCTCAATCAGGCCGATGCGGAAGGGGGTTTTCAGCCGATCGATAATGCGCTGGGCCAGGGTTTGCAGCATGTTGCGGTCGGCCTGCTGCACCAGCACCAGAAATTCGTCGCCGCCGAGCCGGGCCAGCACCTGATCCGGGGTCAGGCAGCTGAGGATCGCCAGCGACACCTCCACCAACAGGCGGTCGCCGAACATATGGCCGTAGGCGTCGTTCACCTTTTTGAAGTTGTCGAGATCGAGATATACCAGCCCGATGTTGCTGTCTTCGCGCGCGGTGATGGCCTGGGTGATTTTATCCTGAATGGCGTTGCGGTTGGGCAGGCCGGTAATGATGTCGGTATTGGCCAGCACCCGCAACCGCTCCTGCGCGCGCCGCTCTCCGGTAATATCGGTGCCGGAGCAAATCAGGAACACCTCGTTTTTGCCGCTGCCGCTGTGCACAAACTTGTTGCGAAACAAGAACAACCGCTCGCCTTTCACCGTTTTGATCCAGCGCTCCACCTCGTAGGAGGCGCCGTTGCGGAAAAAGCCGGCGATATTGCGCCTGGAGGCCGCCGCCTCTTTGGGGTTCATAAACAGCTGAAAAACATTCTTGCCGATCACGTCATGTTCACGCAGGCCGGTATATTCCTCGCTCAGGCGGTTGAAGCGCTGAATGCGGCCGTGTTGGTCGACGATCACGATCACCGAGTTGGCTTCCGAGACCACCTGTTCGGCAAAGGACAGCCCGTGCACCAGATCGCGCGCCACCGATTTGGTATCGCTGAATGCCGAGGCGGTACCGGCCCATTCCAGCTTATTGATGCGCCGGCCCACCAGATGCAGATGTATCGGCTCACCGGCCAGCATAATGCTGAGATCGAGGCTGGCGGTCACGCCGCTCAGTCGGCGGATTTTTGCCGCCTGCATGGCGCTGAGCGCCACCGCCGCATGGGCTTTCCCCCTGACGGCGGACAGTTCCAGAGCATTGCTGTCAAACGCCAGACGCCAATAGGGGCTGCTGGTGCCGAAATGGGCGTTAAGGAGCATGGGGCCTTGGTCTGCGAACATGATGTTTCCTCAAAAGAGCACGGGCAACCGGCCTTCTCGCTGAGTGTGGCGGCGAATTGATGGCCCGGTAGTGGCCGCAGTGCGCGTATCTCCATCATATAACACGTTTTTCATCGGCTGGCATTGGTGAAACTATTATATATGCAATAATTAGGGTTGTTCTGTAATGGCTGCTTTGACGCCGGCAAGCTTAAAGTGTAGAAAGAGAAACCCTTCCTGTGTACGGCTTGAAAGCCGTTGACGAAAGGTTGTCATGCATGGGGGTAAATTATAGTGGCGGCTGCGTCGGGCTAAAATAACCCCATAGAGTGGAATTTAATTTCTGCAGGTAATCAAGATTTCCACTGGGTAAACATTATCTCCACAATTTTCTCATAATTGGCGAATAAACCTGTTGTGGGTTTTAAAAAGTTTACACTGCCTCGCATTACTTGAAGTTTATCAGCCTATTATTATCTCCGACGACCGAATGAGCCTGTTAATCGACAGCGCTCCTGATGAAGAATAATTTTTAAGGAAATGATTATGCGTAAATTGACCGCTTTATTTGTCGCTTCCACTCTGGCATTGGGTTCAGCTTCCATGGCCTTCGCGGCGGACACCACAGCGGCCCCGGCTGCGGACAGCGCGCCGATGAAGATGATGCATCACAAAGGTGAAGGCAAGGGCGGCCCGTTTGCTGGCCTGAATCTGACCGAGCAGCAGCGCCAACAAATGCGTGACATCATGAAAGAGTCGCATCAAAAACGCGGCCCGGGCATGAAAGAAGATCGTCAGGCGCTGCATAACCTGGTCGCTTCCGACAGCTTCGACGAAGCGAAAGCGAAAACGCAAATTGACGCCATCAGCAAAGCGCAGTCCGAACGTATGCTGGAACGCGCCAAAGCGGAAAATAAGATGTATAACCTGCTGACCCCTGAGCAGAAAAAACAATACAATGAGAATTATCAGAAACGCGAGCAAAAAATGATGGACCACATGAATAAGATGAAGTCGCAAATGGAGACCGAGCAATAATATATTCCACGTGGTAAAAAAAGGGCCGGATTAATAATCCGGCCCTTTTGCTTATCTCACAACATTTCCCGTTAAATAACGGGTTTCCCCTGATGTTGTGCGCGAGTAAAAGGTTTATCGCCCCTTGGCGATATTTTTGAATCGGCGGGTTGTCTCGGTCAAAGCCACTTCTGTGGGCAGGCGCTCCATGGAGCTGGCGCCGTAGAAGCCATCAACCAGAGGACAATGCTGCAGAATATAAGCGGCATCTTCCGGCGTGGCTATCGGGCCGCCGTGGCACAGCACGATCACATCTTCACGCACCCGTTTCGCCGCTTGCGCCCATTCGTTAATCGGCGAAACGCAGTCCGCCAGCGTGAACGCCGTTTCCGCGCCGATATTGCCGCCGGTGGTCAGCCCCATGTGCGGTACGATGATATCCGCGCCGGCTTGCGTCATGGCGATGGCATCCTGTGCGCTGAAAACGTAAGGCGTGGTCAACAGATCCTTTTCATGCGCCAAGCGGATCATGTCGACTTCCAGCGCATAGCCCATGCCGGTTTCTTCCAGATTCGCGCGGAAGTTGCCGTCAATCAGACCCACCGTCGGGAAGTTTTGGACGCCGGAAAATCCGACCGCCTTGATGTCATCTAAGAACTTATCAAACTGGCAAAACGGGTCCGTGCCGTTCACTCCGGCTAACACCGGGGTATGCTTGACGATCGGCAGCACTTCTTTCGCCATGTCCATCACGATTTCGTTTGCGTTGCCGTAAGCCAGCAAACCCGCCAGGGATCCCCTGCCAGCCATGCGGTAGCGGCCCGAGTTATAGATAACGATAAGATCGATGCCACCTGCTTCTTCACATTTTGCGGAAAGCCCGGTGCCGGCGCCGCCGCCAATAATAGGTTCATGGCGGGCGATCATCTCTCTGAACTTAGCCAGCAGTTCCTGACGAGTCGGTTTGGTCATTGTGCGCTCCAATCAATAATTCGAGATCTCCCTGAACTGTTGCACGGCAAAGTCGGCAAAGCGGGGATCGTTGATGTGATAAGGGGTTTTGACCAGGCCACGTTGATTCGTGATCTGTAAGGTATCTTCCAGTGCATTGACGAAGGCTTTCCGCGCCTCGGGATCCCAAAATGCCTGCCCCGGCGCATCAAGTGCAGAGAAGCCTCCTTCGGGAACCAGGAATCGGATGGGGCCTTCACAGGCATTAAGTTTTTCGCCTATCCAACGGCCCATACGGGCGTTTTCTTCCGGGGTGGTGCGCATGAGCGTGACCTGGGCGTTGTGCTGATAGAACAGGCGCTCGGCGTAACGGCCGGGTACGGAGTCAGGATGAGAAAAATTAACCATATCCAGTGCGCCGCAGGACATCACACAAGGGATACCTGTGCGGGCAATTGCGCCAAATCGGTCTTCGGTGCAGGCAAGTACGCCGCCAAACAAATGATCGCAGACTTCGGTGGTGGTCAGATCCAGCACGCCGTCCAACAAGCGGTTATCAATAAGTTTTTCCATCGCCCGGCCACCGCTGCCGGTTGCGTGGAACACCAGACAATCCCACCGATCTTCAATTTCTGCCGTAACCGCCTGGATACAAGGGGTGGTGACGCCAAACATCGTGAGGCCGATGGCCGGTTTACCGTCGGCATTGACCTGGCTGGCAAAGTGCACGGCGCCTGCAATCTGGTGCGCCGCGTTGCCCAGCACGGTGCGGGAAATGCGGTTCAGCCCGGCAACGTCGGTGACGGAATACATCATGCTGATATCGCTGGCGCCGACATAACCGGAAACGTCGCCGGAAGCCATGGTCGACACCATCAGTTTGGGCAGGCCGATAGGCAGTTGCTGCATTGCAGGCGTGATCAACGCAGTGCCGCCGGAGCCACCCAGCCCGAGCAAGGCGGCGACATCGCGCCGAGACAGCATAAAGCGTTCGAACGCGACGGCCATGGCGGCAATGGCTTTGCCCCGATCGTTGCAAAATACGGCGCTTTCCCCTTCTGGGTGATAACGGGCAACGGTAGCGGCTGAAATGTCGGCCTGGTAGGACATCGGCGCTTGCTGAGTTGAGAGATCGATAGTTAGCGAGGGCAACCCGGTGTCGGTAATCAGCCCATGAACATAAGCCAGTTCCCGCCCTTTTGTATCCGCCGTGGTTGCAATATAAATGACTGCCTGCTGGTCGTTCATTAGCCGGTTCCTGAGTATAGGTTAGGATGACCGCCACGCGATATTATAATTATTTATATTTTAATGGGTTACTTAATTTGAATCCCTGGTGTTGACTAAGATTGCTGAGCGTAGTCGGTTGATTCCTCATCATAATGAGACGGCAGTATCATTTATGCAAGCGCTAATTGATATGAAATGAGACCTCAATCTCATTTTGGCGCGATAAAAGGAATGGCGGCCCTTTATGCTACGTGGCGCCGAGGTGGGCAAGTTTGCTAAAGTGGATTTTATTCGTTGTAACATGCATTTCAGCAAGCATGATTTTGGTAAAGAGAGGCTGCTGTGCCATTAACCGTACCCGACAGTTTGACTCATACTCGAGCCAGAACGCGTAAATTGCTGCTTGCTAGCGCAATGGAGTTATTCGACGGCGGCGCTTTCCCTTCGATCACCGAGCTGGCCCAGCACGCGCAGGTATCACGGGCGACAGCCTATCGTTATTTCCCGACGCAGAGCGCGCTGATCACCGCCGTGGTGGCTGAAAGCCTGGGGCCGATTTTGGCGTGGCGGCCAAAAGATGACAATGCGCAAGCGCGGATCCTCCAATTGCTCAGTTTTGCCTATCCGCAGATGGAGCAGCATGAGGGCGCGCTGCGAGCGGCGCTGCAACTTTCTCTGCAGCAGTGGGCTGAAGCGCGATCCAGCGCCAATAAACCCAGCGAGCGTTTGGTGCGCGGCAATCGCAAGCGGTTGCTGATGCTGGCAGCCGAACCCTTGCAGGATAAACTGCCGCCTGATGCGCTGCAGCGGGTGATTCATTCTTTCTCGCTGATTTACGGTTCGGAAGTGTTCCTGGTGTTGAAAGACATCTGGGGGCTCGAACTTGACGGCATTCAGGATGTGACGCAATGGATGGCCAAGGCCATTATTCGGCAGGCCGAAGAGGATGCGATGGACCGCAAAAAAACATCAGCAGGATAATCCATTTTTTGCCGAGTGCGGCGGCGAAACTCAGCATATTTCACTGAGTTAATATTGGGAAAAGTTATAATTAAAAGTGATAAAAAGAGTCTTGAAAGCAATTTCAAATCGGCCGCAGAGAGAAATTCACTGCGGCCTTTTTTGTTATTATCCTCATATTTTTCATTAAATTATATTTAATCTCCAGACCGCCGGAAATACGCCTTTCCTGAAAAGTAAACCATCGTTGATGCTTATCGATTTAGCCCAATTTTCTCGTCTCTGGTTTTCCTTCCGCCGTCTGCCGGCCCATTGACCCATTAGGCGTACTTCAGATTGTTGTGCTTTATTTATTTGGTGTTACCAAACTGTTACACAAAAAACCAATAAAACATTTGCAAACAACAATGGACGGTATCTGGGATGGAAAATAGACGTAGAGGAGTCAAGCCTGTTCAGGCGGCCTTCGGCCGGCCTGAAATTGGGGTTCATCGCGCGCGCTGGAGCGCCATGTTGTTATGTCTGACAACCTTCGGTGGCGCACAGGCCGCAACCTATATAGAGAACGGTAAAGCGGGCGATCCGGCTAGCTGGCGCAGCAGCGAATTCAACGCCGAGTGGGGGCTGGGGGCGATCCATGCCGATCAGGCCTATGCCGCCGGTTATACCGGAAAAGGCGTGAAACTTGGCATTTTCGATCAGCCGGTTTATGCCAAACACCCCGAGTTCGTCGGCGATGGCAAAGTGATCAACCTGGTTACCGAAGGCACCCGCGAATACACCGATCCCTATATTCCGGTGAAAAAAGGCGATCATTTCATCTATGACGGTACGCCCAGCGCCGACTCCAGCGGCAGGTTAGGTTCGCACGGCACCCACGTCGGCGGCATCGCCGCCGGCAGCCGCGACGGTGGCGCCATGCACGGCGTGGCGTTCAACGCCCAGATAATCAGTGCCGAGAACGGCGACCCCGGCCCGGAAGACGGCATTATCCTCGGCAATGACGGCGCGGTGTATAAGGCCGGCTGGGATGCCCTGGTCGCCAGCGGCGCGCGCATCATCAACAACAGCTGGGGTATCGGCATTACCGAGAAGTTCGACGAGGGAGGTTACGATCCGGCTTACCCGCACTTTACGGTGGACGACGCGCAAAAGCAGTTCGATCAGATCAAACTGATCCTCGGCACCAAGCCGGGCGGCGCCTATCAGGGCGCCATTGACGCCGCGCGCAGCGGCGTGGTCACCATTTTCGCCGCCGGCAACGACGGTAACCTGAACAACCCGGACGCCATGGCCGGCCTGGCCTATTTCGTGCCGGAAATCGCCCCGAACTGGCTGTCGGTCGCCAGCCTGCAGGATCCGAATAATACCGGCGATTACAGCATCAGCACCTTCTCCTCCCGCTGCGGTTACACCGCCAGTTTCTGCGTCGCGGCGCCGGGCAGCAAAATTTACAGCTCGGTGATCGCAGGCACCAGCGTGGATAACCTCACTTCCGGCTATGCCAATAAAAGCGGCACCTCAATGGCGGCGCCACACGTGGCCGGCAGCATTGCGGTGCTGATGGAACGTTTCCCTTACCTGAACGGCGCACAGGTGGCGGAAGTGTTGAAAACCACCGCTACCGACATGGGCGCGCCGGGCATCGACGCGCTGTACGGCTGGGGGATGATCAACCTGGGCAAGGCGATTAACGGCCCGGGCATGTTGGTTACCGAACAGGATATTCCTGAAGAGTTTCGCGTCAGCGGCGCCTACGGCTCGGAACAGTTCGTTGTGGACCTGCCGGGCATCGGCGCGGTGCTGGATAAAGGCCAACCGACCGAGCGCGTCTGTGACGATATTCACTGCGGGCTGGATGTCTGGAGCAACGATATCTCCGGCCACGGCGGCCTGACCAAGCAGGGCATTGGCACCCTGGTGCTGACCGGCGCCAACACCTATTCCGGGCCGACGCAGGTCAACGCCGGCCTGCTGGCGGTCAACGGCTCGGTGGCGTCGGACGTCAGCGTGCAGGGCAGCGGCATCCTCGG
>Ga0105251_10001012_pt1 | contig 24640 bp, 27 predicted proteins | sample KBSS64metaG_FD_80424 | JGI IMG/M metagenome (GOLD analysis project Ga0105251, IMG submission 80424) | Switchgrass rhizosphere microbial communities from Kellogg Biological Station, Michigan, USA - KBS S6-4 metaG | ecosystem: Host-associated > Plants > Roots > Rhizosphere > Soil | place...
CAATAAGCACAGGATTAGCATGCTCGATCCCAATCTGCTGCGTAATGAGCTAGACGCAGTCGCCGTCAAACTGGCTCGCCGAGGCTTTAAACTCGATCTGGATCTGCTGCGTTCGCAAGAAGAACGCCGCAAGGTTCTGCAGGTAGAAACTGAAACGCTGCAGGCCGAACGTAACTCCCGATCGAAATCCATCGGTGCGGCCAAAGCGCGCGGGGAAGACATCGAGCCGCTGCGTCGCGAAGTGAACGAACTGGGTGAAAAGCTGGATGCCGCCAAGGCTGAATTGGATGCGCTGCAGAGCGAGATCCGCGATTACGCTCTGGCGCTGCCGAACCTGCCCGACGATGCTGTGCCGAACGGCAAAGACGACAGCGAAAACCAGGAAATCAGCCGCTGGGGCGAGCCACGTCAGTACGATTTCGCGGTGCGCGATCACGTCGATCTCGGTGAAATGGCCGGCGGCCTGGATTTCGCCGCGGCGGTCAAGCTGACCGGTTCGCGTTTTGTGGTGATGAAGGGGCAAATCGCCCGCATGCACCGCGCGCTGTCCCAGTTCATGCTGGATCTGCACACCGAACAGCACGGTTATCTGGAGGCCTACGTGCCTTACCTGGTCAACCATGCGACCCTGTACGGCACCGGGCAACTGCCGAAGTTCGGTGAGGATCTGTTCCACACCAAGCCGCTGGAAGAAGAGTCCGACAGCAGCAACTACGCGCTGATCCCAACGGCGGAAGTGCCGTTGACCAACCTGGTGCGCGACGAGATCCTGGAAGAAGAGTCTCTGCCGCTGAAGATGACCGCGCATACGCCATGCTTCCGCGCTGAAGCCGGTTCCTATGGCCGCGACACCCGTGGTTTGATCCGCATGCACCAGTTCGACAAAGTGGAAATGGTGCAGATCGTTCGCCCGGAAGACTCCATGGCGGCGTTGGAAGAGCTGACCGGCCACGCGGAGAAGGTGCTGCAACTGCTGGCGCTGCCGTACCGTAAAGTGCTGCTGTGCACCGGCGACATGGGCTTTGGCGCCTGCAAAACCTACGATCTGGAAGTGTGGCTGCCGGCGCAGAACACCTACCGTGAAATCTCCTCATGCTCCAACATGTGGGATTTCCAGGCGCGCCGCATGCAAGCGCGCTGCCGCAGCAAAACCGAGAAGAAGCCACGCCTGGTTCACACGCTGAACGGCTCTGGTCTGGCGGTTGGCCGCACGTTGGTGGCGGTGCTGGAAAACTACCAACAGGCTGACGGCCGCATTCAGGTGCCTGACGTGCTGCGTCCTTATATGGGCGGTCTGGAATACATCGGCTGAAAAGCGAATAACTGAAAAAAGCGCCTGTGGGCGCTTTTTTTTTGCCTGTATCGCCCGCAACCGCGGCACGGGAAACAAATCGTGCGGTTCACTGATAAGTGGCGATTGACTTTTTTATCGCCAGTGGCATGATTCGCGCACTCTCTTGCGCGTTCGGTTTCAATTTCACTATGTCCGCTTACTCCCGCCCAGTGCTTCTGTTGCTCTGCGGCCTGTTGCTGCTTACGGTCTCCATCGCCGTATTGAATACATTGGTCCCACTTTGGTTAACCCATGCTCAGCTGTCAACCTGGCAGGTGGGAATGGTCAGCTCTTCTTACTTTACCGGCAACCTGGTTGGCACGCTGGTGGCGGGCAAGCTGATCCAGCGCATCGGTTTTACCCGCAGTTATCACCTTTCCTGCATCGTTTTTGCCGTGGCGACCGCCGGCATGGTGCTGTCGCTCGATTTCTGGAGCTGGCTGGGTTGGCGTTTCTTCGCCGGCGTCGGCTGCGCCTGGATCTGGGTGATCGTGGAAAGCGCGCTGTTGCGCAGCGGCAACCTGAGCAACCGCGGCCAACTGCTGGCGGCCTACATGATGGTGTATTACCTCGGTACGGTCACCGGCCAGCTGCTGCTGAGCATGGTGTCCACCGAGCTGCTGAAGGTGGTGCCCTGGGTGACTGCCATCGTGATCGGCGCCATGCTGCCTATGCTGTTCGCCCGGGTGAACAGCCGGCATGACGAGCCTCAGCAGGCGGCGGTATGGCCGATGCTGAAGCGCCGCAGCGCGCGGCTGGGCATCAATGGCTGCATTATTTCCGGCATCGTGCTTGGCTCGCTGTACGGCCTGATGCCGCTGTATTTGTCTCATCAGGGCATGAGTGACGCCAACGTCGGTTACTGGATGGCGTTGCTGGTGAGCTCCGGCATCGTCGGGCAGTGGCCGGTAGGGCGGCTGGCCGATCGTTATGGCCGTCTGCTGGTGCTGCGCATTCAGGTGTTTGTGGTGATCCTCGCCAGCGTGGCGATGCTCGGCAACTACGCCATGGCGCCGTCGCTGTTTATTCTGGGCTGCGCCGGATTCACCCTGTATCCGGTGGCGATGTCCTGGGCCTGTGAGAAGGCGATGCCGCACGAGCTGGTGGCGATGAACCAGGCGCTGCTGATGAGTTACACCATCGGCAGCCTGCTGGGCCCGTCGATGACGGCGCTGCTGATGCAGAACTACTCCGACCGCGTGCTGTTCGTGATGATTGCTGCGGTAGCGTTGGTGTATTTGATGATGCTGCTGAAAAAGCAAAAGCCGGACCGCCACCACACGCCGTTCGCCGCTGCCTGACAATAAAAACCCGGCCTTTGCGCCGGGTTTTTTGATCAGCCGAAAACGGTCAGTACATCACCTTGTGGCCGTAGCTCTCCAGGATGCCTTTGACGCGATCCATGGTCTCGGCCTTGGGGGGATGCACGCCGTCCAGCTGGTATTCCTCGCCCATCGCCACCCATTTGTGCTTGCCCAGTTCGTGATAGGGCAGCAGCTCGATTTTCTCGATGTTGGCCATGTCCCGGGTGAACTCGCCCAGCATGTGCGCCGACTTGTCGTCGTCCGACCAGCCCGGCACCACCACATAACGGATCCAGGTGCGCTGATTGCGCTTCGCCAGGTAGCGGGCGAATTCCAGCGTGCGGTGGTTGGACACGCCCACCAGGTTTTGGTGGATGTCGTCGTTCATCTGTTTCAGATCCAGCATCACCAGGTCGGTGGTGTCCAGCAACTCGTCGATTACCGGGTCATAGCGGCGCACGAAGCCGTTGGTATCCAGGCAGGTGTTGATGCCTTCTTCATGGCAGGCGCGGAACCAGTCGCGCACGAATTCTGCCTGCAGGATCGCCTCGCCGCCTGAGGCGGTGACGCCGCCGCCGGAGGCGTTCATAAAGTGGCGGTAGGAAACGGTGTCTTTCATCAGCTCTTCCACGGTGACTTCTTTGCCGCCGTGGGTGTCCCAGGTATCGCGGTTATGGCAATACAGGCAGCGCATCAGGCAGCCCTGGAAGAAGACGATAAAACGGATCCCGGGACCATCGACGGTGCCGCAGGATTCGAAAGAGTGGATGCGACCTTTCACTGACATCGCGCCCCCTGCTGCATCAGGGGTTTCCTTTACAATACAATCGGTTGTCATATTTATATGGTCTCAAATAGTGCTAAATAGTGCTGCTTGGTGGACATTATATGGACATTCCAGCGAGCGGATTTAACGTGACAGCATCATGTAGAAAGTCAGGCGCAAAGTGCGCATAAATCATGGTCTGCTGTATCGTTGAATGCCCTAGTATCCTCTGCAATGTAATAATGTTACCCCCATTCATCATAAAATGTGTGGCGAATGTGTGCCTAAATACATGTACCGCTTGACCGTCAGGGAGGTCAGGTTTCATCCGGCGAAGCACGTTCCGCACGTTCTTATAGTCTGGGCTGTAGAGCAGGCCGGTGGCCTTGGTTTTTACCTGACTAATCAACTCTGCTGACAGCGGAATTGTGCGTCGTTTGCCGTTCTTGGTTTTCATGAACGTCAACATGCTGTTGATGATGTGCTCCCCCTTCAGGCTGGCAACTTCGCCCCAACGCCCGCCAGTCGCGAGACAAATTAATACAGCTTTACGGTCGTCACCATCGAGCAGATCAAGAAGAGTGCAGATTTCTTCTTTTGAAAGGAAAGCCATTTCTGATTCAGGTTCCTTAAACTGCTTTATGCCCTTAAACGGATGCTGAGAGTGATACTCCTCCGCATCAATCAGCTTAGTAAACATTCCGCTTAAAATCGCATGGTGGCGGTTTACACTGGATGCTTTCAGCCCTTGCCCCAACATTTGGACTCGATAATCTAAGATTGCCTTCCTAGTTAACTGATCTGCCCTGATAACTCCCATTTCTGCCAGCTTCGCGATGATAGTCTTTAGTCTCCCGCGTTCTATATCGCCTCTGATGTGATTTCTGCCGTGGTACACCCACCAGAGGTCTAACAGCGCGGTCAGCTTGCGCCGGTCTGCTGGTTTTTCGACCCATTCTTTGTTGTGATAATTAACCAATATATGGCGCTCGAAAATTGTCGCCTCACCTTTGGTTTCAAACTTCCGCCGGATCCGTTTTCCCTCGGAACCTTGCGGCCTAACGTCCACTTCATAACGACCATCATCGAGCTTCTTAATCGACATAAGACAGCCCTCCGACGTAATCGTCGTCTTGGAAATAAATTGTGAAAATGTATGCTTTATAAACAGTTAGCCATTCTTTTGGCCGGATTGGGGTGACGTTGTTGAGTCTTGCCCAAAGTGTGCGAGAGCCGGTGCAATCTGACCGGACTCGGGGTCGACCTCGTCAAACATGAACCAGTCTCTATATTTCCTAAATCTTGGATGCTTGAACAGTTTCATCCCGGCTTCCATAGGCATCTTCGATTTTCCAATCTCGTAGCCATGATATGTGTTGTAGTTAATTCCAATTAATTCAGCTAGTTCCTTCGTTTTTAGACGTTCTGACTCTTTAATCAGCTTCAGTTTCTCAGATTGATTCATTGACAAAAAATCCCTAATCTCGGATTATGATTCAATAAAGACATTAAATGTCTATCATGGTGGTGCTAAGTGGTGCCAGTTGGCGAACTCGTAGCAAATTGGAGGATAGCAAATGAGTGTTGAAGCTAAAACCATTACTCAAGAAGACCTGACTGATATGGGCGATAACGTGAAAAAGCGCGCCATTAATCTCTCTTCACAACCTTCCGCACTTTTATCAAAAGAGGGTTTTGCCCTCTATGTGGGAAAAACTACGGCGGCTATCGTTGCGATGGCTAAGGCTGGAAAACTCCCGGCATTTTATATGGCTGACCCGTTGAAACCGGGTAGCAAAGCTGAGCTGTGGATTAACCGTAAAGAGTGGGACAAGTACGCCGATCAGCTGGTTGAAGATGCGGCAGAAGAATGGCATGGATGGAAAGACCGCATCAGCACCAGTAAGCCGGGCAGGGGGCGCAGCCATAATGCAGCCTAACCAACAACCTATCTCAATCGCCCCGCTGCTCTGGAACCACCAGACCGGGCGCAAGCTTGATATCACCATCACCCACGGTAAAGGCCGGAAAGGTATCGTCATCCGTACCCGTCCGGCCAACCGTTGGATCTCTTCCATCAAATCAGCAATGCGGGGTTTTTCGAAATGACAGCTATCACCGCCGGTATTGTTCGTAATCAGCCTGCCGGGCTGCGTGCTTTGGTTGGGGAGCGCCTCGCCGCCCCTCGCTGGAAAAGCACCTGCGATTTTTACAATCAGATGATGGAGCGCGAGCGCCTGACCGTCTGTTTCCATGCTCAGTTAAAACAGCGTCATGCCGTTATGCGTTTAGAGGAAATGAACGACAGCGAACGCGAGCGTCTTGTTTGCGCCATTGATGAACTTCGCAGCGCTTTCGCTACTTACCGTAAGCACGGTATCAGCAAATCTGGATTCATTGGCCGATTAACGATAAGCCAACGCCGCACTTTATTCCTGCATGCCGGATTAACTGAGGTCGAGTTTAATCAGCCGTACTGGCGTATTGATGATGAATCCTGTAAATGGCGCGAGGATTTATTCAGAGCACTGCGTGAGCTATTTAATTTATTCGAATATGCACCAACCATATTAACTTCGGTTAAACCTGAAGCGTATTTTCATTAATTAACTCGCTTTAAATTTAAAGACGCTTGATTGCGTCGGGCATTCTTTTATCTGGAGTTCTCTATGCACATGTATAAAACCGTCGGCCAAGAAATGCGAAATAAGGCTGACGCGGACTCGCGAAATTTCATGTTGAACAGCGCACGCGCTGAAGCAAAGGCCGATGCTGCCGTTAGTTTCTCATCTCACCTTGACCGTCTGGCGACCCATGCGGCGGTTAATCATCTTTCATGTGTAGAAATCATCGAGTTGTTGCGTCAGGAGTCGGAGAAGTTTGACCACGAAGGTAGGGCATATCGGCAGGGCTTGAGCCATGGTTGAGCGTCAGTATGTGGAAATTAATAACGTATTCGCCATTGTGAAAATGGATCAAGGCTCCTTCATTTTGGCCGAAGTGAAAATAGACAAGGAGACAAAAGAAAAATATTACCCGACCCGGGCTATCTACTCGAATGAGTTAAAACTGGTTGCTGACCTTATTAATCTTTCGGTAAAGCGCGGTGTTTTTCTTAAAACCATTACCAGTCTTAGCGAGCTGATGAAGGAGTCGCATCGCATCGCGGAATTAGCTCAGCAAGTGCTCAATCAACTGAATAACGAATCGGAGCTATAACGATGCCGGATTTAATGGATTTGGTGCAGCAGCGCCAGCAGGAAACACTCACCGAGCAAATTAATGCCGCGCGCATCAAGGGTGGGGTGTCTGCATCAATTTGCGAGGAGTGTGACCAAGCTATCCCGGCCGCACGGCGCGCAGCCTTCCCCGGTGTGACCCGTTGCGTGTCATGCCAGACCATCCACGAACAACAAACCAAGCATTTCAGGGGGTAATCATGTTGCGCATTCCTGTCGGTAAGGACTGGGTTATCACCAGTGACGCCCATCAGTTCATTTTGAACAAAAAGAAGCTGGTTAAAACCGGCGGCAAGGCGGGCGAGGAGTGGCTCGACGCTGTTGGTTATTACCCGACTGTCTCGCAGTTGGTTTCCGGGCTGGTGCATCACCACGTCCGTGACTCATCCATCACCAGTATCGCGGGGCTGGCGGCTGAAATTGGTCGCATTGGCGAGCTGTGCCAAGAGGCATTTTCCGCAATAAACAAAGAGGGCAAGTAATGAAATTCAATCCGTTAAATTTTTTCACCTGCGTATTGGCGCTAATTTTCATCACGTTGAAGCTGACGGGGTTTCTCGCTGCGTGGTCTTGGTGGGCGGTCACTGCGCCATTATGGGCTGTGCCTGCTGCCATCCTTTTAATCGGTGCCGCGTTATTCGTGATTGCGGTAATAGCGCAAGTCGTGGCGAAACTGGTTAAATGACCGCATCAGTCCGGGGGCGCATAGCCCCCTCTCCGCCGCCGCCATTCTCTACCGATTCCCGCGAACCGTTCATCGGTGTTTATGCATGGAACGCCCCAAAGTCTGCCATTGGCAAAGATAGACCGCTTACCCGTGAGCAACACGCTCAGGGGCAAGCTGTTTTGCGTAAAATTCGTTCCTTACCGCATTTCCTGCGCCTTATTTTTCTGGGTCGCCATGAATATCTGCTGAAAGAGCAGGGTATCCACGCTGCCAATAAATGGCTGGTACTCCAGTTCCAGCGCCGTATCTGGCCGCGCCTCGAAATCGTTAACACCAAAAATGCAATGAACCGTAACGATACGCTGCGGTTCTATGCCGAGTCTGATAATTATGCTCGCCTGCCGGGCATGGAAGATAAAGAACTGCGCCGACTTTCAGACCGAATATCCGGGCAGTTGATGCAGAACTATGACCGCTATTGTGAGGAGTTTATTGCCGCTAACAATGGCGACAAATCAGAGTTAATAAGCGATAGCGTGCAGGCTGAATTTTATGGTCGTATTGCAGGAATGGCGCGTGAGTTCAAAGTCAATCCGATGCACTGGCGAAAATATCTCAAAGGTAGGCTGGACGCTACCTCAGCAGTTGCCAGTCTGTCACGTCTGGTTAACTCCGAGTGGTGGGAGCGCCAACTGAAAGCGCAGCGCACTCGTTGGCGTGAAGCGTTGCTGATTGCAGCCGGTGAAGTGAACCTCAAAAAGCACCCCTATGCGAGTAAGCAGGCTATCCGTGAAGTGCAGGCCCGGCGGCTCGCCAATATGGACTATCTGAAAGGGTGTGAGCTGGAGAACGTCGCTACCGGCGAACGAGTTGACCTGATTGATAAGGTCATGGCGAGCATCTCTAACCCGGAAATCCGCCGTATGGAGCTGATGAGCACCATTGCGGGGATAGAGAAATATGCCGCCAGCGAGAGGCACGTCGGCATGTTTATCACCATCACCACCCCGTCGAAATACCACCCGACCCGTGTTGTTGGCAAAGAAGGGGCCGAAAAAGTCCAGTTTAACCATAATTGGGATTTAGAGTCTTTTTCACCGAAAGACGGTCAGCGTTATCTCGTACACATCTGGAGCAAGATGCGCACCGCGTTTAAAGACAACGATTTGAACGTTTACGGTATGCGTGTTGTTGAGCCGCATCATGACGGTACGCCGCACTGGCATATGATGCTTTTTTGCCAGCGTAAGCAGCGTCAGGACGTCATCGATATCATGCGCCGCTATGCCTTGAAAGAGGACGGTGACGAGCGGGGCGCGGCAAAGAATCGGTTTGAAGCCAAACACCTGAACAAAGGCGGTGCGGCGGGTTATATCGCTAAATATATCGCTAAAAATATTGATGGCTATGCCCTCGACGGCCAGATTGACCACGACACCGGAAAGCCGTTACGCGATATGGCAGCAGCGGTAACCTCGTGGGCGTCAACATGGCGCATCCCTCAGTTTAAGCCTATCGGAATTCCCACCATGGGCGCTTACCGTGAATGCCGCGCCGCCTGCCTTCGTCACATCAGTTTGGCTGATTCCTTTGATGAACGAGTCGAAGCCGTGCGTGAAGCTGCCAGCGCCGGAAACTTTGCCGCCTACATGGCCGGGCAGGGTGGCGCAAATGTCCCGCGTGATGTGCAGACCGTTCGTGTAGCCCGAAAGGTGGCTGATGAGCCGAACGCTTATGACGAAGAGGTGCAAAAGGTTGTCGGCATTTTTGCGCCACACCTTGGCGCGGGTCATATCCACGAAACCCGGTCAACAGAATGGCGCATTGTCCGCAAGGCTGTTGACGTTGATGTTAATCCTTTGACTTTAAAAAGCGCCTCTGGCGCGCCTCGGAGTCCTGTCAATAACTGTGGGGCGGTTCAGCGAGAACCAGAGCCAGATATGCAGGTAACAGCGCCTGAGTATGTCACGGCGGTGATGAATTTGATTGAGCGCGGGGATGTTAGCTGGAATGACGCTGACGTTGCCAAAACGCTCAGAGACGCGATAAGGGGGCAGTCGCCGAAGGCGAATCATCAAGAAATCGCTCGTAATCTGAAAAAGCTCCGAAACGATGCGCCATCGGCGCGTCTGACACCGGCTGAGCGGGCTAGGATACAGCAAATTCGTTTGGAGTTGGCTCAGCGTTGCATTTTTGCTGAGAGCTGGGAACTGCAAGCCTTAACTCGAGGTGCGGTGGTGAGTATCAACAACGAAGTGTTTTCTTACCCAAAACTGGGGGATTGGCCGGGTTTTGATCATTGAATAAGAGGGTGTAATCCTTTATCTTCACTATACAGCAATGTGGTTTGATTCTTAGGAAGATAAAATGGAAACTGGGATTGTTACTTTTTTTGATATAAAAGCATGCGGTTTTTATCGATTGAAAAAGAATGCAGAAGAACTAGAGCACAAATTTGGTGATGCGGACGATGTATTTTCTGAGCTGGAAAAATGGTTAAGAAATAAAAGCGTTGAGGAGTCAATACCGTGGGATGTTGATACTCATCCTCTAAGGAATAGGACTTATTGCCGAGGGGTTGCCGTAGATGATGAGACAAAAGATCGTGTTATAGTTATATATCGTGCTTTGGGCTCGGCAAAAGGAAGATTGCATGCTGTTAAAAGAAGTGCTGCAGTAGGGGCGTCAGAAAGTGAAACAGCAAAAACCATAACTAATGATAATGATTATATCTGGGTTGAGCCTTGTTATTACTGGCTTATTCCGGAGTATAATAAAATAGCCTCGATAGTGTTCCCTCATTCTGGGGCTGATACTGCAAGGATGCGAAATTATATATTTAATTTTGTTGTTAATCATGGTGACTTTGGTCGGGCTAAGAATACGACATCCTTCTCTAAAGCTAGAACATCTTATTCTGATGAGGATATTTTAGTTTCCAAAACCGTTTTCAAGTTCGATGAAGATGGGAAAGAATGCAATTGTGTGTTTAAATTTTTAACAGAAATAACAAAGGTTAATAAGCCGGGTGAGAATTTATTAGAGCTCCGAGAGGATATCACCCAGACAATTATTAGGGATACAACTGTCGCACGCACCGAAGATACACGTCAGCCGTTGCTTCGCTTGATGAGTAATGTCCTGTCAGAGTTCTTAGGTGGGGATGAAAGTAAGTTTAAAAAACCAAAGAAAATAGAGGTGAAAATCGACGGTGCGCCATCTGAGCAGGAAATTAAAGACCTCTTGGAGAGAAATGCAGATGATGTAGATTGGGTTGATGTCGGTTTTGTACTGAAAGACTCTACGCGGCCTGTGTGGCTTAAGCGTTACATGGCTAGAACATCTATTTTTATTGATGATTCGGATGGTGTTGAGCATCTCTCTCCAGAGAAATTACTATCCGAAATAAAATCTGTTCGTAATGACTTGATTCAAGCTATCATATATAATGACAGTTCAAACGATGAGAGCATTAATGTTGCGGAGGCATAAATGAGTGCTCGAACATTGCATGACTTGAAAGAGCTTGCTAAGCAGCAAGTTGTCAATTTTTTTGTTTTGGCCTGTGTTTTCCTAATCGTTTATTTTTTTCGTGATGCTATTAGATACAATGATATAAAGGATGTGCTAGGTGTCTTGCAGAATATATCTGCTGCTATATTTACGATTGTAGGCCTATGGATTGGTTTTTTATATCCAAATGCAATTGCAAGCATAGTGAATGATGATATTAACTATATTAAGAACACTAAAGATGCCCCGAGGATAGAGAAGCTAATCTACGTTGTCATTGTCTCGGCAATTGTTATGGTTTTTATTCTGTGCTTTTACCTTTTCAAGGCGATGATTCCTAATATTGATTTTTTCAAACCATACAAAGAGGTGATAAAAATCATAGGTGCTGGATTTATCTATTTCATGAGCTGGCTTCAAATCAAATGTGTTTTTAGTGTTATTATTAGCAATCTATCGTTTGCAAACAATCTGCACTCTAGAATAACAAGAGCTAAGCTAGATCATGATGACGATTAGCCTATTGTGAAAATGCTATGGCCATGCTTGGGTAAATAGATGGCCTTGCATTTCTTTATACTTAATTTTTATTTGTTGTCATTGATCGCAAAGTTGTAGGGGGGGTGATGATTTTTAAGACGATTATCATTTTATTAATTTGTGTGTTTATTTTCCTATTAGGTTTTTTTTTAGGCGGTGTGCATTGGGAGTGGGCTAGATCCCCTAATTACTCTACTAATGTTGCATTTTGGGGAATGATAGGTGGTTGGTTGTCTGGTTTTGCAACACTGGCGGCAGTGATTGTATCATTATATATGGCCTATCAAGCTTCGCAGGCTGGAGTGGAAAACCTCCAAATTTCACTTGATTCTATTGTTAAGGAAAGTTACGGAGACGATCACAAAGTTGTTCTCAATATTAAAAGCTTACGCAATGTCAGGGCTGAGGTGTCACATGTTAGATTGCTTATTGATAATGCGCCTTACGCTATCTCTTTAAATGGGGTTTATGCGGGAGGGGCAAAGTGGCCAATTTTTTTGGAACGAACTGGGCAGGTGGTAAAATTTGATTTTAATTTAAACGCAGGTGTGCTTTGGTGGCCTATTTTTTCTGCGTTTGATCGGCGAGGTGATTTTAAGTTTAAGAAAGGATTCTTCATTGTAGAAACTACAATGAAAAAATACAAAGTCGCAGTGCCACGGGTTTTTCTAAATGTTCTATTGAGTCGCTACGAGTCTTTTAAAAAAATGCAATAACATTATTGGGCTTCTAGCTGCATGATTTTGCACTTGATTTTTATTGTGATTTTTCACTCTGTACGTCAGAGCTGCCGTGGTATCGAGGCCTACATGCAACTGCATTAAAACCGACCCATGAAGCGGGCAGGCGTGGCGGGGATAGCATTGCGCGCAGGCATGTATTTAATTATCAGAATTGATGGCGTCAGCGTGTCGTGGTGGCGTTCTGTTGCTCTGGTTTGATTCGCGGGTGTATGCAAGCGGGCGGGCTGTGGCGGGCGTCTGAGGGCGTTTGCGGGTGGGTATGAAAAAGCCGCCAATCAGGCGGCCGGTTTATCATTCGTCGTCATTTTCGAGGCTGTACTTTTTAAACCGAATGACCTCGACGCCGACCCAGTCATTCACCTCTTTGATACGCTGCTGTAGCGGCGTCAGCTCATTGCGGACAAACACCTTTGCGGCCTTCTCCACGTCACCCACTGACCCGACGTTCTCCGGCTTGCCGCCCATCAGCTGGTAGGGGATGCGGTGAGCGTCCAGCAGGTCGGCGGCGCTGACCTTTTTGATGTTGAAAAAATCATCCTTCGTTGCCACCTCGCTGAGCGGCACAATCTTAATACCGTCGGGCTTCCCGTTCGGCGCGTAGAAGAACAGGTTTTTAAAGTTCCCCATACCTTTAGAGCTATTCATAGCGCTGCGCAACGACTCAACGTCGGTGCTGTTCTGCGCGGCGTCGGTGACATACATGATGTAGCCTGCGTGTGCGCCGTTTTGGTAATACTTGCGGCGGAACAGCGTGGCGGACTCGTTCAGCCACGCGGAGTTGAGCGCTGAAAGATATTCCGGCATCCCATACAGCTCTTGATTGATATCCGGCTCCAGCAGGTGAAAAACGCTGTCGGGCGCGAACGGGTGCGGCTCAACGAACGATTGCACGAACCAGTAAACGCTCGGGTCAACGCCGCGTCGGGTGTATTTGGCCGGGGAGGTCTCCAGCTTCAACAGCTTGCCGGTCACGCTGAAACGCTTTTCTAAAAAGGCGTTGCCGAACACCAGATAATCCAGCACAAACCGGCTGAAATCCTGCTGCGATAACAGCGGGTGCGGGATGTAGGTGCTCGCCAAAATATTGCGCTTCACGTAAATGGGCGAACTGTGGTGAACGGCCGCGCGCAGACTTTTCGCCAGACCGGAGAAGCTGATAGGCGGCTCAATCCATTTGCCGTTACCGACGCACTCCGTGTAGTCCAGAATGTCGCGGCGATCCAGTACGGCCGACGGTTCGCCAAAGGTGAACGCCTGCATTTTCTGGTCTGGCTCAGTGACGGCCAGATTTTCTTTTGCCTTGCGGCGATTGCGTTTGCTCATCGGTTGAAGTCCAGAATGGATTTAGACGGCTGGCCGTTGGCGGCGGTCAGAGGTTCATTTAACAGGGCGTGCATGGTCGCCCACGCGACGTCGGCGTGACTGGCCTCTTCGCTGCGGCTCGCTTCGTAGGTCATACCTCTGCCGCTGGCGGTCATGGTTTTGCGGATGGCCATAAACGATTTTGTGATGTCGGTATAGGCGGTGTCGTATTCGAGCCGGCCGCTGCCGATGGTGTCTTTCGCCTTCAGCACCATGGCGGTTTTCACCTCGGCGTTGTAGCGGATTTCGCGGGCGGCCGGGTAGAACGCGCGCACCAGTTGGAAAACGCCTTGCCCGATGCCGGTGGCGTCAATACCGATGTATTCCACGTTGTATTTTTCGGTCAGCCTGCGGATGGATTCGGCCTGCGTGGCGAAATCCATGCCTTTCCACTGGTGGCGCTCCAGTATGCGGAATTTGCCGCCTGTCACCATCGGCGGGGCCAGCACCACGCAACCGGCGCTGTCGCCGGAGTGCGCCGGGTCATAGCCGACCCACACCGGCCGGTCACCGAAAGGCCGGTCAGCGTAGGGGTTAACGTCCGTCCACTCGACCAGACTGTCGACCATGCAGCCTTGCAACTCCTCAAAGGGGAATACTGACGAGCTATCGTCGACAAATTCACACATGAACAGGTTGCGGAAGTCCTCGGCGCTGTTCTCCCGCTTCAGTACGTCGAGGTCAAATAGGTTGCAGCCGCCGCGCAGGGCGTCTTCAATGGTGACGATTTGCCGCCACTGGCCGTCATCGCACAACTTCCCGGCAGCTAACGCGCTGTGGCTGATATCGATCTCGACATGCTCGCTGGCGTTTTTGCGGCCCTTGTTAAACAGCTCACCAGACCAGAACGGAAACGCGCCATGCCCCAGCGTTGATGGGGTAGAAAAGTAGGTTGAACGGAGGTGCTTCTGCGAGGCCATGCCGGAGGCGACTTTGCGCAGCTTCTGGAAGTTGGGGATCCAGAAGATTTCGTCAACCAGCAAGTCACCGTTATGGCTCTGCGCGGTGTTGGAGTTGGTGCCGAGAAAAATCAGTTTCGCGCCGTTGTTGCCGAGCACAATCGGGTCACCGGTCAGCTCAACGTCAACCAGCCGGGCAAACTGAATAATATACTCGCGGAAGACATACGCCTGCGTTTTGCTAGCGGAAAGAAAAATCTGGTTGTGGCCGGTTTTCAGTGCGTGCAGCAGTGACTCGCGGGAGAAATAAAACGTGGCCCCAATCTGGCGCGATTTCAGGATGTCGCGAATGCGATGCTCAAGTCCGGCCTTGTGCCAGCCGAGCTGATAGTCAAAGGATTCGTCATAGAAAATCGCCTCCAGCTTCGCGATAGCCTCCTCGCTGAAATAGTTCTTGGTCGGCTTTTTGCGCTCGCCTTTGTTGCGGTTGGCGACCTTGGGATTCAGGTCGGCTTCGTTACACGACGGCGCTAGAGCTTGAGGTGAGGCTTTCTGACGTGGAGTACGAAGAGGAAATTACACAAAACTGAATTGATAATAATTAATTGATATTAAAGGTAAAATTGCTAAAATCACTTTATCAATGTTGAACGGTGGAGGTGATAAATTATGTTTCATTGCAATATCTGCGGAACTGCTGCACATGCTCGCTCAAGTCGCTATCTCAGCGAGAACACCAAAGAGCGTTATCACCAGTGCCAGAACATCAATTGCAGCCATACATTTGTCACCATGGAAACCATCGAGCGCACCATTATGAAGCCCGGCCATGTGGTGCCGGTGCTGCCGCACCCTAACAATTATGGCCAGCAAAGCATGCTGATGTAACCGAATGAAGAAGCCCCGGAAATCCGGGGCTTTTTTAATATTGAGTGTGAGTTTTGCGAGGTGGGTAATCTATTCCCCCATTAGGTGGACAGCAACGTCTAAGACGAGCAATACCTAATTTCCAGCCAACAAAAAAACCAAATCTTTTTATTGATATGAGCGTGTACTTTGAACAGGATGGATAGTATCTGCATCTATCCCGCACTTTTCTTGGTGCCAGCTTCCGATAGGCAAGTATCATTCTGATACTCAACCAAGTAAGCATTACTACACTTCTTTTCTGAATGTGATGACATAGTAGTTAACTACGCCCAGTTTGTTACCACCAAAACACCCCGGTTTTTCTTCAATGCCGATGGTATCGACCCTCTGGAACTCCCATCCTTCTTGAGCAAATTCGTTTACTACGCTTTCAAGATATTGAGCGGCGATGCCATTTTTATTGTCTTTGGCTTTTACAGATATATTTGGTGGTATTTGAACCATTTTGTATTGGTACATTGTTATCGTCCCTATATGTTAACCCTCCTTATGTTACATCCTATTTCAGTAGTAAGTGAAGGGATAAAAGCGTGAGCTAAGGAAAGTGAAAACCCCGGAAATCCGGGGCTTTTTTCGATGTGGTCAATGTGTGGACGTGGTTTAAAATAAATCCTTTTATTTCAATGTGATGAGGTTGGTTATAAGTCACCTTTCACTGACATTGCGGGGTTTTCTCCAATATTGACTGTCAAACGCAGTCTAAAAATAGGCGCCTGGCCGCCAGCAGGTATCAGCGATGCGGCGCTGGGGAGAAACCCGACGCCGGGGTGAAACGATGCCTGTTGGCCGGCTATTAGCCGGATAACTGTTTTGCCGGATATCCATTAAGTATAGATGCCTGGCAAAACAGACTCGCGGGGAGTCAGGGGACAGTGCGGGTGGATAAAAGGGCCGGCAAGACCGGCCCCGACGTTGGTGCCGGGCGGGAAACCCGCCCGGAAGGGGCAATTACATCGACTGGGTGAAAGTACGGGTAATTACGTCCTGTTGTTGCTCTTTGGTCAGCGAGTTGAAGCGCACGGCGTAACCGGATACGCGGATGGTCAGCTGAGGATATTTCTCAGGGTTTTCCATCGCGTCCAGCAGCATTTCGCGGTTCATCACGTTGACGTTCAGGTGCTGGCCGCCCTCGATGGAGGCTTCATGGTGGAAGTAACCGTCCATCAGGCCCGCCAGGTTGGCTTTACGCACGTCGTCGTCTTTACCCAGCGCGTTAGGCACGATGGAGAAGGTGTAGGAGATCCCGTCTTTGGCGTAGGCAAACGGCAGTTTGGCTACGGAAGTCAGGGAGGCTACTGCGCCTTTCTGGTCACGGCCGTGCATTGGGTTGGCACCAGGGCCGAATGGAGCGCCTGCGCGGCGGCCATCCGGCGTGTTGCCGGTTTTTTTGCCGTACACCACGTTGGAGGTGATGGTCAGTACCGACTGAGTCGGCACCGCATTGCGGTAGGTGCGCAGTTTCTGAATTTTCTTCATGAAACGTTCCACCAGGTCACAGGCGATGTCATCGACGCGGGCATCGTTGTTGCCGAACTGCGGATATTCACCTTCAATTTTAAAGTCGGTCGCCAGGCCGTCTTCGTCGCGGATGGTGGTGACTTTGGCGTACTTGATGGCGGACAGGGAGTCAGCCGCAACCGACAGACCGGCGATGCCGCAGGCCATGGTGCGGTAAACGTCACGGTCGTGCAGCGCCATCAGCGCAGCTTCGTAGCTGTACTTGTCGTGCATGTAGTGAATGATGTTCAGCGCGGTCACGTACTGCTTGGCCAGCCAGTCCATAAAGTGGTCCATGCGTTCCATGACTTTGTCATAGTCCAGCACTTCGTCCATCATCGGCGCTTCTTTCGGGCCAACCTGCATTTTCAGTTTTTCATCCACGCCGCCGTTGATGGCGTACAGCATGGTTTTCGCCAGGTTGGCGCGCGCGCCGAAGAACTGCATCTGTTTGCCGACGATCATCGGGCTGACGCAGCAGGCGATGGCGTAGTCATCGTTGTTGAAGTCAGGGCGCATCAGGTCGTCGTTTTCATACTGTACGGAGGAGGTGTCGATAGACACTTTCGCAGCGTATTTTTTGAAGTTCAACGGCAGTTTTTCAGACCACAGGATGGTCATGTTCGGCTCCGGAGACGGCCCCATGGTATACAGGGTGTTCAGGAAGCGGAAGCTGTTTTTGGTCACCAGGGTACGGCCGTCAACGCCCATGCCCGCCAGGGATTCGGTCGCCCAGATTGGGTCGCCGGAGAACAGCTCATCGTACTCGGGGGTACGCAGGAAGCGCACCATGCGCAGTTTCATCACCAGATGGTCGATCAGCTCCTGCGCCTGTTCTTCCGTCAGTTTGCCTTCTTTGATGTCGCGTTCAATGAACACGTCGAGGAAGGTAGACACGCGGCCGAAGGACATGGCGGCACCGTTCTGGGATTTCACCGCGGCCAGGTAGCCGAAGTAGGTCCACTGTACGGCTTCTTGCGCGTTGGTGGCCGGGCCGGAGATGTCGTAGCCGTATTTGGCGGCCATTTCTTTGATCTGGGCCAGAGCGCGGTGCTGTTCGGCAATTTCTTCACGCAGCTGGATGGTCATTTCCAGGTCTTCGCCGTTTTCCAGCTTGTCCTGCAGCGACTTGAACTGGTTCAGCTTGTCGGCCATCAGGAAATCGATGCCGTACAGCGCCACGCGGCGGTAGTCGCCGATGATGCGGCCGCGGCCGTAAGCATCAGGCAGGCCGGTCAGCACGCCGGATTTACGGCAGTTCAGGATGTCTTTGGTGTAAACGTCGAATACGCCCTGGTTGTGGGTTTTGCGGTATTCGGTGAACACTTTCTTCAGCTGCGGATCCAGCTCGCGGCCGTAGACTTTGCAGGAACCTTCCACCATCTTGATGCCGCCGAAGGGGATCAGCGCGCGTTTCAGCGGCGCGTCGGTCTGCAGGCCAACGATGGTCTCCAGCTCTTTGGCGATGTAACCTGCGTCGTGAGAAGTGATGGTCGCGGCAACGTTGGTGTCGAAATCAACTGGCGCATGGGTGCGGTTTTCCAGCTTGATCCCTTCCATAACCTTGTCCCACAAGGTGGTGGTGGCTTCCGTTGCGCCCGCCAGGAAGGATTCATCACCCTCGTAAGGAGTGTAGTTTTTCTGGATAAAGTCACGAACGTTGACTTCGTTCTGCCAGTCACCTTTGCTGAAACCTTCCCAAGCTTTGGCTAACTTTTCGTTAAGTTCGGTCATAGTACACCTACCTTCTAATGTGGATTTCTTTGTAAACCTGGTGCGCGATAACTCACAGCTTAGTGCTGCTGTTCACCACCGCGCAGATAAATTACCCAGTAAGTCAACCCAACCAGCAGGCCGCCGCCAATGATGTTGCCAATGGTCACCGGGATCAGGTTGTCGATGATGAAGTTGCTTACGGTCAGATGAGCAAATTGCTCGGGCATTGCCCCTACGGCTTGCCAGAATTCCGGCGTAGCGAAGTGTTTAACCACGATACCCATAGGGATCATAAACATGTTGGCGATGCTGTGTTCGAAGCCGCTGGCGACAAACATGCCGACCGGCAGGATCATGGCGAACATTTTGTCCATCAGGCTGCGGCCGGAGTAGCTCATCCAGACCGCCAGGCAGACCATCAGGTTAGCCAAAATGCCGAGACAGACGGCTTCGATAAAGGTGTGGTGCAGCTTATGATCCGCGGTTTGCAGTACGTTCAAGCCCCACAGGCCGTTATCGACCATGTATTCGCCGGAGAACCAAATCAGCGCCACGAAGAACAGCGCGCCGACCAGGTTGCCGATATAGACGTTCAACCAGTTCGCGCCGAGCTGGCACCAGCTGATGCGGCCGCTGGCCTTGGCAATCACGATCAAAACGGTGGAGGTGAACAGGTCTGCGCCCGAGACCACCACCAGCATTAACCCCAGGGAGAAGCAGATGCCGCCGACCAGCTTCGCCAGGCCGAAAGGCACGCCGGCGGTGCCGGTAGTCGCGGTGATGTAAAAGACAAACGCGATAGAAATGAAGACACCGGCGGTAATCGCCAAATAAAAAGTTTTCAGCGGATGCTTGGTGGCTTTATAAACACCCGCATCCTCGGCGATTTTCGCCGTTGCCGCAGGTAATATCAGATCGAAGGGGTTGTCAGTTTTCACACTAACTCTCGCTCTTAAGGGTTAAAACAACGCAATGAGATACTAGCAAAGCAGTATAGGGTAAAATTTGATTTGGATCATAAGGCGGGGAAGTAAAGCGGGTTAAAGTCGTATAAAAAACAAGGTTTTATGGATTAATTTACTGATTTTTATTGAAAAACTATTTTTTAATGTTTGCAAAAAATTTTGAACCAGCCTGAATGGGCACATGAGAAAAGGTTAAATTTTAAGGCTCATTGTCGCCATTTGGCGGTTAAAGTTTAATTATCGGTTAATTATTATTTCACCGCTCGGTAACAATTGCCGCTTTATTTATCTTTTTACTGTTTAAGTGCCTTATTCAGGGTAAAAAAATATGACGAAATAAGCGACAAAATAATGACGGCGGCGGGCAAATTCAATCGGCTACTTCTTTGGGAGTAGCGCCGGCGGGCGTGCCGCCGGCGTGGGTAACGCGAGGTTACGCCTGCGCCCAGTGGCGGCGTTTGGCGTTTTGCAGTTTTTCGTAAGCGGCCAGCAGCGCCTGGTGGGCCGGCAAGGCTTTCAGGCTGCTGTCAACGGCGAACAGCCCGTTGAAACGTTCTTCACCGCTGATGGCCGCCGAAGCGGCGTCGACCGCTTCCTGGCCGTACATCTTCACGAAGGCGCTGTAGTACTGCGCCGGTTCGCGCTCTGGCTCCTGCGCCAGCAGCAGCAAGGTTTGCAGGCAGCGGTAATAGTTGCTGCGCGCCGGGCTCAGTACCGAGGAGTTAAAGTCCTGCGTCCATTCTGCCCAGATCAGCGCCTGATCCAGATCGCCGCCCGCCAATGCCAGCATCGACTTCAGCTCGCCAATGCGCAGGGTGTACCAGGCATTGTCTTTGCCGCTGGCAATGCCCAGCAGCTCGCGCACGCGGGTGAAGTCGTCCAGTCCTTCGTCGTCCAGCCGTTGGATCAGCGCCAGATACTCTTCAGGCTCCCACTCGCTGCCCGGCAGCGCCAGCAGGGTGTCGCGCAGGTGCGCGCCCATGCTGTTGTTGGCCATCAGCAGATCTTCCGCCGGGTAGATGTCGGACATGCCCGGCACGATGATGCGGCAGGCGTACACATCCAGATGCTCGTAGTCGGCGATGTAAACCTCGGCGCCTTCCTTATCGAAGATGCTCATCAGGGTAGCGAACTCTTCCTGCGTGCTGCCGCTGAAGCTCCAGTCGACGAACGGGTAATCGGCATCCTGCTTGAACATGTCCCAGGAGATCAAACCGCTGGAATCGATGAAGTGGGTTTCCAGGTTGGTGTGTTCGGCCACTTCTTCGTCGTCGAAGGTCGGGGCGGTGAACACGTCGAGATCTTTCAGGCTGCGGCCCTGCAGCAGTTCGGTCACGGTGCGCTCCAGCGCCACGCCGAAGTCTGGGTGTGCGCCGAACGAGGCGAAACAGGTGCCGTTGGCCGGGTTGAACAGCACTACGCAGATAACCGGATAGTTGCCGCCCAGCGAAGCGTCATACGACAGGATCGGGAAACCTTCTTCTTCCAGCCTGGCGATGGCTTCCACCACGCCCGGATAGCGGTTCAGCACCTCGGCCGGGATCTCCGGCAGGCTGATGGATTCGGCGATGATGCGGTTCTTCACATAGCGCTCGAACACTTCCGACAGGCCCTGAACGCGGGCTTCGTTGGCGGTGTTGCCGGCGGACATGCCGTTGGAAACGTACAGGTTGCCGATGATGTTCATCGGGATATATACGGTTTGCTGGTCAGACTGGCGGGCGAACGGCAGCGCGCAGATGCCGCGATCGCCATTGCCGGACTGCAGATCGATCAGATCGCTGGCGCTCAGTTCCTGCTCCGGATCGTAGAACGCATGCAGACGCGGGTCGAGGATGCCGGCCGGCAGCGAGTCGTCCGCCGGGATCGGGAACCATTTCTCATTCGGGTAATGCACGAAGTCGCCTTCGGCGATCTGCTTGCCCAGATAGAAATCGGCGAAGAAATAGTTGGTGGACAGGCGTTCGAAGTATTCGCCCAAAGCGGAAGCCAGCGCGGCTTTCTTGCTGGCGCCTTTACCGTTGGTGAAGCACAGCGGGCAATCGCGATCGCGGATGTGAACCGACCAGACGTGCGGCACCGGGTTCAGCCATGAGGCTTCTTCGATATTAAAACCGAGATCGCTCAGCTTCTGTTGGAAACGGGCGATGGAGTCTTCCAGTGCGGCGTCTTTGCCGGGGATAAAAGTTTGCGTCATTGTCTTCACTTTTTGAGCGTACTAAAAACGCGCAATGATACGGGGTTTTGCGCCCAAGCTCCACGTATTCCTAAAGCGGTGGCAAAGTCACAGTTTTTTTGAGGATAAGGGCCATAATTCAGCAAGTTATCTGTCACGGAGAAATCTAATGAAATCAGTGAAACTCAGCGTTTTGGCCCTCTTTCTGGCGGGGGGCTGCGGCTCGGCGCTGGCCTTGCCCAACGTCACCCTACTGGCTACCGGCGGCACTATCGCCGGCGGCGGATCTTCGGCAACGCAGTCCAATTACACCGCCGGCAAACTGGGCGTCGAGGCGTTGGTCAACGCGGTGCCGGAACTGAAAAACATCGCCAATGTGCAGGGTGAACAGGTGGTGAATATCGGTTCGCAGGATATGAACGACCAGGTGTGGCTGACGCTGGCGAAAAAGATCAACGACGACTGCGGCAAAACCGACGGTTTCGTGATCACCCACGGCACCGACACCCTGGAGGAAACGGCCTATTTCCTCGATCTGACGGTCAAGTGCGACAAGCCGGTGGTGATCGTCGGGGCGATGCGCCCGGCGACGGCGATGAGCGCCGACGGCCCGTTCAATCTGTATAACGCGGTGGTGACGGCGGTCGATCCGCAGTCGGCCAACCGCGGGGTGCTGGTGGCGATGAACGACAGCGTGCTGGACGCGCGCGACGTGACGAAAACCAACACCACCTCGGTGCAGACCTTCCAGGCGCCGAACTTCGGCCCGCTCGGCTATATCCATAACGGCAAGGTCGACTATCAACGCTCGCCGCATCGCAAGCACACCACGGATACGCCGTTTGACGTCGGCAAGCTGAGCGAGCTGCCGAAGGTCGGCATCATCTATAACTACGCCAACGCTTCCGACGCGCCGGCCAAGGCGCTGATTGCCGAAGGGTATCAGGGCATCGTCAGCGCCGGTGTCGGCAACGGCAACCTGTACAAGACGGTGTTCGACACCCTGGCGACGGCGGCGCACAACGGCGTGGCGGTAGTGCGCTCCTCGCGGGTGCCGACCGGCGCCACCACCGAAGATGCGGAAGTGGACGACGCCAAATATGGCTTCGTCGCCGCCGGCACGCTGAACCCGCAAAAGGCGCGCATTTTGCTGCAGCTGGCGCTGACGCAGACCAAAGACGCGAAGCAGATCCAGCAAATGTTTAACCAGTACTGAGCTTCGTTGCCGTTCAGCGGGGCAGGGACGCCCCCCAACAGCCATCCCGACTGAATACAGCATAAAACACCGCGTTAACCCACTGAATTCCCCGATGACACAGCGTTTTATCGCACAAAAAAACCTCGCCATGGCAGAGCCTGTTATTCCGCGCCACGCCCGTTTGCCGCCTGCGGGCGAATAAGCATTGCAGCGGCGTTACGTGAGTGATAAAACCGATGGGTTGGTTAACATGAGAGTTAACTTCGGGCGTATTTCGGCAGGCCGCTTTTGGCGCGGCGAATAGTGAATGTGGTGAGGGGAAATGACTCAGGTTTATAATTTTAGCTCTGGCCCGGCAATGCTGCCGGTTGAAGTGTTGCGTCGTGCGGAACAGGAACTGTGCAACTGGCACGGCCTGGGGACTTCAGTGATGGAAATCAGCCACCGCAGTAAAGAATTTATCGCCGTTGCCCAGCAGTCCGAACAGGATCTGCGCGATCTGTTGAAAATCCCCGCCAACTACAAAGTGCTGTTCTGCCACGGCGGCGCCCGCGCGCAGTTCGCCGCGTTGCCGCTGAACCTGCTGGGCGACAAGGCCACCGCCGACTATATCGACGGCGGTTACTGGGCGCACAGCGCCATCAAGGAAGCGGAAAAATACTGCGCGCCGAACGTTATCGACGTGAAAACCCGCATCGACGGCCTGAGCGGCATCAAACCGATGAAAGAGTGGCAGCTCAGCAAAGACGCCGCCTATGTGCATTATTGCCCGAATGAAACCATCGACGGCGTGGCCATCGATGAAACGCCGGACTTCGGCGACAAAGTAGTGATTGGCGATTACTCCTCGACCATTCTGTCCCGCCCGCTGGACGTGAGCCGTTTCGGCGTGATTTACGCCGGGGCGCAGAAAAATATCGGCCCGGCCGGCCTGACGCTGGTGATCGTGCGTGACGATCTGTTGGGCAAGGCGCGCCGTGAGGTGCCGTCGATTCTTGATTACACCGTGCTGGCCGAGAACGAGTCGATGTTCAACACCCCGCCGACCTTCGCCTGGTATCTGTCCGGCCTGGTGTTCAAATGGCTGAAAGAGCAGGGCGGCCTGTTGGAGATGCAAAAGCGCAATCAGGCCAAGGCCGAGCTGCTGTACGCGACCATCGACAATTCCGATTTCTACCGCAGCCAGGTGGCGATCGGCAACCGTTCCTGGATGAACGTGCCGTTCCAGTTGGCCGATGCTGCGCTGGATAACGTTTTCCTCAGCGAAGCGGAGGCCATCGGCCTGCAGGCGCTGAAAGGCCACCGGGTAGTTGGCGGCATGCGCGCTTCTATTTACAATGCGATGCCGCTGGCCGGCGTGCAGGCGTTGACCGACTTTATGATCGACTTCGAACGTCGTCACGGTTAAGCCAGGCTGTCCGCGTTAGGCGGGCCGCGATAGCTGTTGTCCTCTTGCATTAAAGCGGCTCCGGCATTATTCCCGGAGCCGTTTCGTTTATCAGAATTTGGAGAGTTTTGTTCACATGGTGGATTCCCTGACGTTACAACCGGTTGCCCTGGTCAATGGCACCGTCAACTTACCCGGCTCCAAGAGCGTTTCCAACCGTGCTCTGCTGCTGGCTGCGCTGGCGGAGGGAACGACCACGCTGACCAACCTGCTGGACAGCGACGACGTGCGCCATATGCTGAATGCGCTGCAGGCGCTGGGCGTGAGCTATCAGCTTTCCGCCGATCGCACCCTTTGCCAGGTGACCGGCGTCGCCGGGCCGTTGGTGGCCAGCCAGCCGCTGGA
>Ga0105251_10001015_pt1 | contig 24597 bp, 22 predicted proteins | sample KBSS64metaG_FD_80424 | JGI IMG/M metagenome (GOLD analysis project Ga0105251, IMG submission 80424) | Switchgrass rhizosphere microbial communities from Kellogg Biological Station, Michigan, USA - KBS S6-4 metaG | ecosystem: Host-associated > Plants > Roots > Rhizosphere > Soil | place...
CTGGGTTCCTGAATACGCCAAAAGCCTGGGTATGAACCTCAATGATGCGGGCCAGTTGGTCAGCGATTTCTGGATGTCTTATATGTTTGGGATGTGGGCGTTCAGCTTTATTCTGCGTTTCTTCGATCTGCAACGTATTCTGACCGTTCTGGCGGGTGCAGCGACTGTTCTGATGTACCTGTTTAACAAAAGCGAACCGGCACATCTGGCATGGTTTATTTTGGCGCTTGGCTTCTTCTCCAGCGCGATTTACACCTCTGTAATTACTCTGGGTTCATTGCAGACCAAAATTGCTTCGCCAAAACTGGTTAACTTCGTACTGACCTGCGGCACCATCGGCACCATGCTGACCTTTGTGGTTACCGGCCCGATTGTGGCTCACAGCGGCCCGCATGCGGCACTGCAAACTTCAAACGCCTTGTACGCAGTGGTATTTATCATGTGCCTGATTCTCGGTCTGGTAACGAAACACCGCCAGCATAACGCTGCTGCTGCACACTAAAAGCGACAGCTGACGCTACGTTTATCCGCCCTACGAGGTTTTGCAGGGTGGATAAGCTCAAGCGTCATCTACTACTTCTCAGCCACAATACGTTACCTCTTCGGCTCCATCCAACATCACCCAGGTTTGTGACAATTGCGTGGACGCAATCACCTTCCCTGCTCGCACGGACCAACGCACCGGCACCTGCCTGCGCACCGCATCAAAGCCATTTTCAGCCGGAAGGATAATCAGGTTAGCCGTATTTCCCTCGGCAATACCGTACTCCTGCACGCCAAACGTACGCGCGCTGTTATCAGTAATCAGTTTTAAACCTTCATCAATCTGCTGGTAACCCATCATCTGGCAGACGTGCAGCCCCATATGCAGCACCTGCAACATATTGGCTGTGCCCAACGGGTACCACGGGTCGAACACATCATCATGCCCAAAACAGACGTTAATTCCCGCTTCGAGTAACTCTTTAACCCGCGTCACACCGCGGCGTTTGGGGTAATCATCAAAGCGCCCTTGCAGATGAATATTCACCAGCGGGTTGGCGACAAAGTTAATCCCGGACATTTTCAACAAGCGGAACAAGCGCGAAGTATAAGCGCCATTGTAAGAGTGCATAGCCGTGGTATGGCTGGCGGTTACGCGCTGCCCAATACCATCTCGCAACGCCAGTGCCGCGACGGTTTCGACAAACCGCGACTGTTCATCGTCAATTTCATCGCAGTGAATATCTAACGGGCGATCGTACTTTTTCGCCAGTGCGAATGCTTTATGCAGCGACTCGACACCATACTCTCGAGTGAACTCAAAGTGCGGAATGGCACCGACGACATCCGCACCCAGTTGCAACGCTTCTTCAAGCAGCGCTTCACCGTTGGGATACGACATAATCCCTTCTTGTGGGAATGCGACAATCTGCACTTCAATCCAGGGAGCGGCTTCTTGTTTAACCTCAAGCATCGCTTTGAGCGCAGTCAGCGTCGGGTCCGAGACATCAACGTGGGTGCGAACATACTGAATTCCGTTGGCAATCTGCCACTTCAAAGTCTGCCAGGCACGTTGTTTCACATCCTCATGCGTCAGAAGCGCTTTGCGTTCAGCCCAACGTTCAATGCCTTCAAACAAAGTGCCTGACTGATTCCAGCTCGGTTGCCCGGCGGTCTGCGTAGTATCAAGGTGAATATGAGGCTCAATAAATGGGGGTATAGCAAGTCCGCCTCGCCCATCAAGCACCTGCTGGCTTTCGGTTTGAGTTTCACTCATTGGTTTAATGGTGCTGATGCGCCCATTTTCGATGGCTATTTGCCACAAACCTTCGCGCCCGACCAGACGCACATTTTGAATTAACTCCAACGCCAGATTACTCATACCCACTCCTTGTTAATTAGCCGCCCCTATTTCATAGCACACAAGGCAAAATGGGGACATTTATTGTCTTCACGCGAATAGCTAAACATTTCCGCAACTTAGAAAAACTCACTAAAATCAGCAATATACCCATTAAGAGGTATATAAAGGTGTATTTGATTTGTATCAATAATCGCCATTGCTGAATCGTTAAGGTAGGCAGTAATAGAAAAGAAATTGAGGCAATTATGAGCAAAGTCAAAATCGCAATCATCGGTAATGGCATGGTCGGCCATCGCTTTATCGAGGACTTACTTGATAAAGCCCAGCCAGGCCAATTCGACATTACTGTTTTCTGTGAAGAGCCGCGCAAAGCCTACGATCGCGTGCACCTGTCTTCCTATTTTTCCCATCATACTGCTGAAGAATTATCCCTGGTACGTGACGGCTTCTATGAGAAGCACGGTGTAAAAGTGCTAGTCGGCGAACGCGCCATCACCATTAACCGCCAGGAAAAAGTGATCCACTCGAATACCGGTCGTACCGTGTATTACGACAAACTGGTCATGGCGACCGGTTCTTATCCTTGGATCCCACCGATTAAAGGTTCTGAAACACAAGACTGTTTCGTCTACCGCACTATCGAAGATTTGAACGCTATCGAAGCATGTGCCCGCCGCAGCAAGCGCGGTGCCGTGGTCGGTGGTGGCCTGCTCGGCCTTGAAGCCGCAGGCGCGCTGAAAAACCTCGGCGTTGAAACGCACGTTATCGAATTCGCACCAATGTTAATGGCCGAACAGCTTGACCGCATGGGCGGCGAGCAGCTGCGCAATAAAATCGAAAGCATGGGCGTGCGGGTTCATACCAGCAAAAACACCCAGGAAATCGTGCAGGAAGGTACGCAAGCGCGTAAGACCATGCGTTTTGCGGACGGTACAGACCTGGAAGTGGACTTTATCGTCTTCTCCACCGGTATCCGTCCACGCGATAAGCTGGCAACACAATGCGGCCTGGCAACAGGGCAACGCGGCGGTATCGCGGTCAATGATAGCTGCCAGACTTCTGATCCGGACATCTACGCTATCGGTGAATGCGCGAGCTGGAACAACCGCACATTCGGCCTGGTCGCCCCTGGCTACAAAATGGCCCAGGTTACGGCTGACCACCTGCTCGGTACAGAAAACGCCTTCGAAGGCGCAGATATGAGCGCCAAGCTGAAATTGCTCGGTGTTGATGTGGGTGGGATTGGTGATGCGCATGGTCGCACCCCAGATTGCCGCAGCTATGTTTATCTCGACGAAAGCAAAGAAGTTTATAAGCGCCTGATTGTTAGCGCTGACAACAAAACGCTGCTCGGCGCGGTGCTGGTCGGCGATACCAGCGATTACGGCAACCTCCTGCAATTAGTTCTGAATAATATCGAGCTGCCAGAAAACCCTGACGCGCTGATTTTGCCTGCGCACGCCAGCTCCGGTAAGCCAGCGATTGGTGTTGATAAACTCCCGGAGAGCGCGCAAATCTGCTCATGCTTTGATGTCACCAAAGGTCATCTGGTTAAAGCCATCAACAACGGCTGCCATACCGTTGCCGCGCTGAAAGCGGAAACGAAAGCAGGTACCGGTTGTGGTGGCTGTATCCCATTGATCACTCAAGTTTTGAATGCCGAACTGAGTAAGCAAGGTATCGAAGTTAACCATAACCTGTGTGAACACTTCGCGTTTTCACGCCAGGAGCTGTATCACCTGATTCGTGTTGAAGGCATTAAATCCTTCGACGAGCTGCTGCAAAAATACGGTAAAGGTTACGGCTGTGAAGTGTGTAAACCGACCGTCGGTTCTTTGCTGGCCTCTTGCTGGAACGACTATGTGCTTGCACCTCAGCACACGCCACTTCAGGACACTAACGACAACTTCCTCGGCAACATTCAGAAAGACGGCACTTACTCCGTTATTCCACGTTCTGCGGGCGGGGAAATTACCCCTGAAGGTTTGATGGAAGTGGGCCGTATCGCTCGCGAATTCAATCTCTACACCAAAATCACCGGTTCCCAGCGTATCGGCCTGTTTGGTGCGCATAAAGACGATTTACCAGAGATCTGGCGTCAGCTGATTGAAGCCGGTTTTGAAACAGGCCACGCCTATGCGAAAGCACTGCGTATGGCTAAAACCTGTGTGGGCAGCACCTGGTGCCGTTACGGCGTTGGCGATAGCGTCGGCTTCGGCGTGGAACTGGAAAACCGCTACAAAGGTATTCGCACCCCGCACAAAATGAAGTTTGGTGTATCGGGTTGTACCCGTGAATGTGCGGAAGCACAGGGTAAAGACGTCGGCATCATCGCGACTGAAAAAGGCTGGAACCTGTATGTATGCGGTAACGGCGGTATGAAACCACGTCACGCAGATTTACTGGCCGCTGACTTAGACAGTGAAACGCTCATCAAATATCTCGATCGTTTCATGATGTTCTACATCCGCACCGCAGACAAACTGACCCGTACCGCACCATGGCTCGACAGCCTGGAAGGCGGCATTGAGTACCTGAAACAAGTCATCATCGGAGACAAGCTGGGCCTGAACGCTCAACTTGAAGCTGAGTTAGAGCGCTTGCGCGAGAAAGTGATTTGCGAATGGACTGAGACAGTTAACACGCCAGAAGCTCAGGTTCGCTTCAAGCACTTTATCAACAGCCCAGTGCGCGACCCGAACGTACAAATTGTACCTGAACGTGAACAGCATCGCCCAGCGACACCATACGAGCGTATCCCGGTTACCTTGGTAGAAGAAGTGGAGGAAAATGTATGAGCCAGTGGACAACTGTTTGCGAGTTAAACGACATCCTGCCTGCTACCGGTGTTTGCGCGTTGGTAGGTAATGAGCAAATTGCAATTTTCCGCCCACGCAATGACGACCAGGTTTTCGCCATCAACAACATTGACCCGTTCTTCGAAGCGAGCGTGTTATCTCGTGGCCTTATTGCCGAACACCAGGGTGAACTTTGGGTCGCCAGTCCGTTGAAAAAGCAGCATTTCAGACTGCGAGACGGACTGTGCATGGAAGACGAGAGCCGCTCAATTGCGCACTACCCAGCGCGCGTTCAGGACGGCCAGGTTCAGATTAAAGCTTAAAACAAGCCCTTGAGGCTTCATCGTAGAGCGGAAGACGTAAAACTCTTCCCTCTGCGATTTTTTTAGATTCTCTTTTTCTTTCAATTTGTTGGGATAACAAAAATGTTCACCGATACCATTAATAAATGTGCGGCGAATGCCGCTCGCATTGCCCGATTGTCGCAAAACAACCCGCTTGGTTTCTGGATCAGCTCCGCTATGGCTGGTGCATACGTGGGCCTTGGGATCATTCTAATATTCACTCTCGGTAACCTGGTCGAGCCATCTTTGCGCCCACTCGTGATGGGAGCGACCTTCGGTATCGCCCTGACACTGGTTATCATCGCTGGCTCTGAATTATTCACCGGCCATACTATGTTCCTGACTTTTGGTGTTAAAGCAGGCACCATTTCCCATGGTCAAATGTGGGGCATTTTGCCGCAAACCTGGCTGGGTAACCTGATTGGCTCCGTGTTTGTTGCCCTGCTGTACAAATGGGGCGGCGGTAGTCTGCTGCCGTTAGACACAAGCCTGGTTCACACCGCGGCGCTGGCAAAAACTTCGGCTCCAGCCATGGTGCTGTTCTTTAAAGGTGCATTGTGTAACTGGCTGGTTTGCCTGGCAATCTGGATGGCGGTCCGTACTGAAGGTGCTGCGAAATTTATCGCTATCTGGTGGTGCCTGCTGGCATTTATCGCTTCCGGCTATGAACACTCCATCGCCAACATGACACTGTTTGCTCTGTCCTGGTTTGGTCATCACAGCGATGCATACACTATGGCGGGAATCGGCCATAACCTGCTGTGGGTAACGCTTGGGAATACCCTTTCTGGCGTAGTATTCATGGGTCTGGGTTATTGGTATGCTACTCCGAAAGCCGAGCGTCCCCAGCCTGCGCAACTCACCGCGTCGGAGACTGCCCGCAACTAATTTCTTTTGAGGATTGAACGTGGATCACCTGCCTATATTTTGTCAATTGCAAGGTCGTGCCTGCCTACTCGTCGGTGGTGGCGATGTTGCAGAACGTAAAGCGCGTTTGTTGATGGAGGCAGGTGCACGAGTCACTGTAAATGCCCTGGATTTCTCCCCGCAATTTCATGTGTGGGCGGAACAGGGCATGATTACCCTTGTTCAGGGTGAGTTCGACGCCGCACTGCTCGATGTTTGTTGGCTGGTCATCGCCGCGACAGACAACGATGTAGTGAATCAGCAAGTCAGCGATTCGTGCGAATCCCGCCGTATTTTCTGTAACGTGGTTGATGCGCCAAAACAGGCCAGCTTCATCATGCCATCGATTATCGACCGCTCACCGTTGATGGTAGCTGTTTCGTCCGGCGGCACCTCCCCAGTTCTTGCCCGCCTGCTGCGTGAAAAACTCGAAGCCATTCTGCCGCTACATTTGGGGAAAATTGCCTCTTATGCCGGGACGCTGCGTGGCCGGGTAAAAGTGAATTTCAAAACCATGGGCGAGCGTCGCCGCTTCTGGGAAAAATTCTTCACTAACGACCGCCTGGCACAATATCTGGCAAACGAAGACAAGCAAGCCGTCGATAAAGAAACTGAGTCGATGTTTGCCACGCCTTTAGATCATCGCGGTGAAGTGGTGTTGGTGGGTGCAGGACCAGGGGACGCCGGGTTGTTGACGCTCAAAGGATTACAGCAAATCCAGCAGGCTGACGTCATCGTCTATGACCGTCTGGTATCCGATGACATCATGAATCTGGTGCGTCGTGATGCGGACCGCGTATTCGTGGGTAAACGCGCAGGTTATCACTGTGTTCCGCAAGAAGAGATTAACCAGATCCTGCTGCGCGAAGCGCAAAGCGGTAAACGTGTGGTACGCCTGAAAGGTGGCGATCCGTTTATCTTTGGACGCGGTGGCGAAGAGTTAGAAACTCTGTGCGATGGGGGCATTCCATTCTCCGTCGTACCAGGAATTACTGCAGCATCCGGCTGTTCAGCTTATTCCGGCATTCCGCTAACTCACCGCGATTATGCGCAAAGCGTGCGTCTCATTACCGGGCACCTGAAAACTGGTGGTGAGTTGGACTGGGAAAACCTGGCCGCAGAAAAACAGACGCTGGTGTTCTATATGGGCTTAAACCAGGCTCCTGCTATCCAGGAGAAACTGATTCAATACGGTATGTCCGCAGAAATGCCTGTCGCGTTAGTTGAAAATGGCACTGCGGTTAAACAACGCGTGGTCAGCGGAATATTAAGTGAGCTTGGTGAATTATCGACGCAGGTTGAAAGCCCGGCATTAATTATTGTCGGCCGAGTCGTTGCATTGCGCGATAAGTTGAACTGGTTCTCGAATCATTAATTCTAATTTAAGATAACAAAAAGGCTTGCCCGAGCATTCTGGCAAGCCTTTTTGTTTATAATCAGTTAATTAATCTACTAATCGGCATAAGCAATATTTATTGCTTGCAATAAAGCGTCTGATTTCAGACTTAGTAATACCATTAGTAAACCCTATAATTAACCACCTTTTTGAAAGGTCATTACATATACCCAAAATAATTCGAGTTGCACAAAGGCGGCAAGTGCGCGAATCCAGATGAGCTTACTCCGGTAAGTAATTCGGGTGAGTAAACGCAGCCAACGCATATGCAGCTTGAAGTATGACGGGTATACAAATAATTAATGATAGGGAATATCAATGAACAAGTTCGTAAAAGCTGCTTCTGCACTTGCTGTCCTGGCTCTGTTGTCTGGTTGCACAGGCCACATTGAGAACAAAGATAAATCTTGTGGTTATGATTATTTATTACACCCAGCAATTTCTATTTCTAAAATTATTGGTGGCTGCGGCCCAGCAACTCCACAATAATAGTTCAGAAGTAAAAATTAAAAAAACCGCCCAAATATAAGAGGGCGGTTTTTTATTATGAGACAGCTACGATATTCTCCCCATTAAGAGAGTATACGAGCCATAAGTCATTAAGGCTGAGCGACGAACCCAATCACTTCATAGACTTTCTTCAGTGTAACGCTGGCATGTGAACGCGCTTTTTCAGCGCCGTCTTTCATCACCTGCTGCAGATAAGCTTCATCGTTACGGAAATTGTGATAACGCTCCTGCAATTCAGTCAACATACCAGATACGGCGTCAGCAACTTCACCTTTCAGGTGGCCATACATTTTGCCTTCGAACTGCTGCTCAAGTTCAGGGATAGGCTTACCAGTAACAGCGGAAAGAATATCCAACATATTGGAAACCCCTGCTTTATTCACCGGATCGTAACGCACAACAGGTGGCTCGTCCGAGTCAGTTACCGCACGTTTGATTTTCTTCACGACCGATTTCGGGTCTTCCAACAGGCCGATAACGTTATTACGGTTATCATCTGATTTAGACATTTTCTTGGTCGGCTCGAGCAGAGACATCACGCGCGCCCCTGATTTAGGAATAAACGGCTCAGGCACTTTAAACACGTCGCCATACAGCGCATTGAAACGTGCTGCGATATCGCGGCTCAGTTCCAGGTGCTGTTTCTGATCGTCACCGACCGGCACAAGGTTGGTCTGGTACAGCAAAATATCTGCTGCCATCAATACCGGGTAGTCAAACAGACCAGCATTGATGTTCTCAGAATAACGAGAAGACTTGTCTTTAAACTGAGTCATACGGCTCAGCTCACCAAAATAGGTATAGCAGTTCAGAGCCCAGCCCAGCTGTGCATGTTCTGGCACGTGAGACTGTACAAAGATGGTGCTTTTAGCAGGGTCGATACCACAAGCCAAGTACAGAGCTAACGTATCGAGTGTCCGGCTACGCAATTGCGTTGCATCCTGACGCGCAGTAATCGCGTGTAGGTCAACGATGCAGTAAATGCAGTGGTAATCATCTTGCATGTTGACCCACTGACGCAGCGCACCCATGTAGTTACCAATGGTCAATTCACCTGATGGCTGCGCGCCACTAAAGACGATGGGCTTACTCATGTTCTTATTCCTGATGTTCTTTGTTAGAGAGCCCTAATGCGGGCAGTAAATCGTTGAAATGGTCAAACACGTAATCGGGTTTGCTCAACTCGATGGACTCACCATAGTTATAACCGTAAGTCAGGCCAATGGAACAGCATCCAGCCGCTTGAGCCGCGAGAATATCGTTGCGGGAGTCACCAACAAAAAGCAGTTCTTCCGCGCTAAGATTCAACTCTTCCATCACTTTATGCAGCGCTTCGGGATGCGGTTTTTTGTTTTCCACATCATCGCCACCAATAATGACTTTGAAGTATTGCGCAATGCCCAATCTTTCCAGCATCGGTAATACAAACGGTGTCGGCTTGTTAGTTACCAGCCCCATCGGCAAGCCTTTTTCGGCCAAAACAGCCAATGTATTAGCGACTTCCGGGAACAGGAAGCTGCCCTCTTCTGCTGTTTGCGCATAGTAGGCGTCAAACAGTTTACGAGCGATGCTGCATCGGTCGGCTTCAGGCTCTTCACCTTTCAGCGCCCAGGTCAATGCGCGCTTGACCAGCACATCGGCACCGTTGCCGATCCACTTTTCAACGTTGTCTTCACCCGCGGTAGGCAACTCCAGCGCATAAAGCGCCTGATCCATTGCCTGCGTCAGACCCAATGCTGTGTCGACCAGTGTACCGTCTAAATCAAAGGCGATACCGCGAATTTTACTTAACTTATCCATGACTTACCTTTGCTAACTCACTACGCATACGATCAATAACGGCTTTGTAATCTGGCTGATTGAAAATCGCCGAACCGGCAACAAACATATCAGCACCTGCCGCAGCAATTTCAGCAATATTGTCTACTTTCACGCCACCATCTACTTCCAGGCGAATGTCATAGCCAGAAGCGTCAATGCGCTCACGCACCTGACGCAGTTTTTCCAGCGTATGTGGAATAAATGATTGGCCGCCAAAACCTGGGTTAACGGACATCAGCAAAATCACATCGAGTTTGTCCATAACGTGATCAAGCCAACTCAGCGACGTTGCCGGGTTAAGCACCAGACCTGCTTTACAGCCGTGCTCTTTGATCAGTTGCAGGGAACGGTCAACATGCTCTGACGCTTCCGGGTGGAAGGTAATGATGTTGGCGCCGGCCGCGGCGAAATCCGGAATAATGCGGTCAACAGGCTTCACCATCAGATGCACATCAATAGGGGCAGTAATACCGTAGTCACGCAGGGCTTTTAACACCATCGGACCAATAGTGAGGTTAGGAACGTAATGGTTATCCATAACATCGAAATGGACGACATCCGCACCTGCAGCCAGCACCGCAGCCGTGTCTTCACCCAGGCGGGCAAAATCGGCTGAGAGGATTGAGGGGGCAATCAAAAACTGTTTCATCCGCTTCTCCAATAGCAAATCAAAAAAGACCGCGGACGAAACGTCTTAGGCACTGACTTTATACAGCGCCAGCAGTTCGTCCACCTTGTTACGTGTTCCACCATTCCGGCTAATGCTGCGACGCACCTGCACGACATGCAGTTTTGCCTGGTGATACCACAACCGGGTGAGTTCCGTATCATGGTTAGAAATCAGCACCGGAATGCGATTTCCTTGCAAATTTTCGGCTAACTGCGCGAGATGTTGCTGCTGCACAGCGTTAAAGCTATCGGTGTGATACGCCGTAAAATTAGCCGTTGCAGACAAAGGCGCGTAGGGAGGGTCGCAATAAACAACAGATCCCGCACTGACATTTGCCATGCTGACATCGTACGACTGACACAAGAATGTGGCGTTTTGTGCTCGTTCGGCAAAATGATACAACTCTTCTTCAGGGAAGTAGGGTTTGATGTAACGGCCAAACGGGACATTGAATTCACCACGTAGGTTATAACGACACAGGCCGTTGTAACAATGGCGGTTCAGATATAAAAACAGCAATGCACGACGAAACTCATCTTTGCACTGGTTAAATTCGGTACGATTGAGATAGAACGCCTGCTCATCGTTTTGCTCGGCAGTAAAGAGTTTACGAGACTCCTGAACGTACTCATCCGTACGGGTTTTGACGATGTTATAGAGGTTAATCAGATCGCTATTAATATCTGCGAGGATATAACGAGAGTAATCAGTATTCAGAAAGACTGAGCCGGCACCAACAAACGGCTCAATCAGACAATCACCTTTCGGCAGATACTTTTTAATGTCTTCGAGCAGGGGGTATTTCCCCCCCGCCCATTTCAGAAAAGCGCGATTTTTTTTCATGCTGCCTAACTATTTACACCTTTTCCTGCTGTGGAAAGGTTCCAACAGCGGCTGCGCTTGTTCATCACTTCAGATCAGACTGAACCTGATGGATAGGTTTTGCCCATGGGTTCTTGGCCTGCACATCGGCTGGCAATGTTGCAACGGCACGTTTTGCCTCATCTTTGTTAGCGTAGATGCCGCTAACCAGAACATACCACGGCTGACCGTTACGTACAGTCTGATAAACCATATAGTGCTGCAGGTTCTCTTTCTTCGCCCAGGCATTCAGGTTTGCTGAGTTAGAAGAAGAGCTGAGCTGCAAGGTGTAATGGCTTCCCGGAGCACCTTTGATTGCGCCTGCATCACCCGCTACAGCGCCAGTGGCGGCTGCTGCAGGAGTTGCTTCTGCTGCTTTCGATACCGGGGCCGCTGCAGTTTGAGTAGTAGCAGCTTTAGGTGCCGCAGTACTGACTGGTGCTTTAGCTGGTGCTGGTGCAGCTGCTGTTGGCGCAGGAGCAGTAACAGGCTCACTACGTTTTGCCGTTGCTACCGGTTTTGGTTCCGCTTTCACCGCTGGCTGTTTAACAGGCTGAGCTTTGTGCTGCGACTCAATCACGACAGTTTTACGTTCCTGACGTGGAGCTGCTTGTTTCTCTGGCTCTGATTTCGCTACCGCACGTGGAGCTGTAGTTGCACCCGCAACTGCCGCGACAGTAGCCGGTGCTGTTGGCAATGTTGAGCTATTAACTGCATTGTCAATCTGGCCGGACTGTTGAGTCAGTGCATTATTCAGGTCGCCCGGAACTTCAACACGCTGTTGGCCCTGTGGCGCAGGTTGAGTTTGCGCATCAGACGGCGTTGAAGAAATAGCAGGAAGGGTCACTTCTTGCGGGTTTCCTGCGGTTTCGGTCTGATTAGCAGCAGACGTGTTACCTGGCTGCGGTTGCGCGCCGTTAGCCTGGTCAGCAGCAGAGCCGGACAAGTCGATATTCTTTTCAGCGTTCGGATTCTTATTCGCTGTTTCAGTATCAGTAGAAGGGGCTTTCAGGGCCGAACCAATTCCGATGATTAGCAGCAACAGGACAAGAATACCAATGCCCATCATCAGGTGCTGGCGGGAAACCGGAACTTTTTGTTTAGCGGATTTTTTGCGGGTACGTGCCGGGCGACGTTCTTCTGCGTCAACTTGCAGATCATCGTCGTTTTCATACTCTTCTTCATCACGAGCACGACGGGTACGCGCTGGACGAGGCTCATCAGAGTCTAATTCAACATCATCGACATTGATTTGCGGCTCATTATCGCGCTCATCAGATTTACGGTTACGGCCTGAACGACGATCGCTGGGATCGGGTTTCAGCTCGTCTTCCGGTTTAAATTCATCCATTTAACACCCCACTCAAAGGCTTGTGCCAGCAATTCAAAGTCAGCACATCGCCCGAAGTTAAAAATCGCCTGACTTCAGCGACCGAAATTTCTAATAATTAAGCCTGCTGACAATCAGCAATGGCGGACAAAACGATATCGTGTGGAACTCCGCCACGCATTTCACTCTTCCCGATTGCTAGCGGCAGCACTAAGCGCAGCTCACCAGCCAAAACTTTTTTGTCACGCATCATGTGGGGCATATACGCGGCAGCAGACATTTCTTTCGGCCCAGTAACTGGCAGCCCGGCACGTTGCAGCAATTTAATAACGCGCTGCACATCTGCCTCACTGAAGTTCCCTAAACGCTGAGCTGTTCGTGCCGCCATAACCATACCTGCGGAAACAGCTTCACCGTGTAGCCAATTGCCATAGCCCATTTCTGCTTCTATAGCGTGACCAAAGGTGTGGCCCAAATTCAGTAAAGCACGTAAGCCACTTTCGCGCTCGTCAGCGGCCACAACTTCTGCTTTCAGCTCACAACAACGACGAATACACCAGGCCATTGCTTTACCATCCAGCGCAAGCAATGCATCCAGGTTTTCTTCAAGCCAGTTAAAGAAATCGCCGTCGAGAATAATTCCGTACTTAATGACTTCTGCCAGACCAGATGCCAACTCCCGAGCAGGTAAAGTATTCAGACAGTCGAGATCCACCACTACCGAAGCAGGTTGGTAGAACGCGCCAATCATATTTTTACCGAGGGGGTGGTTAACGGCTGTTTTACCGCCAACAGAAGAGTCCACTTGCGAAAGCAAAGTGGTTGGAACTTGAATAAAGCGCACGCCGCGTTGATAACTCGCCGCGGCAAAACCAGTCAGGTCACCGACGACACCACCGCCCAAGGCAATGAGTGTCGTATCACGACCATGTGGCTTTTCAAGCAACGCAGTAAAGACAGTGTCTAATACAGCGAGACTCTTAAATTGTTCGCCATCCGGAAGGATGACGGAATCGACTTTAACGCCCGCTTGCTCCAGCACGCCACGCACCTTATCCAGGTAGAGCGGCGCCAGGGTTTCATTGGTCACCAGCATCGTTTGGTCGCCAGCCTTCAGCGGCCCAAAAGATGCCGAGTCACTAAATAACCCAGCAGCAATGGTGATAGGGTAACTACGTTCCCCGAGAGTGACTGTTAACCTCTCCATAACGCGAAGTCCACCTTGATGTTGCTTAGCCCGCAGGCGTTTTTTTCGATTAAGCCAGAATCAGTTGCTTTCCAACATATTAATAATCTGGTTAGCAACCACTTTGGCACTTTGGTCGTCAGTGCGAATCGTCACATCAGCAATCTCTTCATAAAGAGGATTGCGTTCCTGAGCTAAGGCTTCAAGAACTTCACGCGGTGGAGTCTCAACTTGCAGTAGTGGGCGTTTTTTATCACGCTGCGTACGAGCGAGCTGTTTTTCAATTGTGGTTTCAAGATACACCACAACTCCACGGGCTGAGAGACGGTTACGGGTCTCACGAGATTTTACAGAACCGCCGCCAGTTGCCAGCACAATGCCCTGCTTTTCAGTGAGTTCGTTGATGATTTTTTCTTCGCGATCGCGGAAGCCGTCTTCGCCTTCAACGTCGAATACCCAGCCCACATCAGCTCCGGTACGTTTCTCAATCTCTTGATCAGAATCGAAAAATTCCATATTGAGTTGCTGAGCTAACTGACGCCCAATAGTGCTTTTGCCGGCACCCATAGGCCCAACCAGAAAGATATTGCGTTTCTCTGCCATTTTTTCGGTACTACTAAGACAATTCGTTGATGATAAACCCGCCCTGTTACAACCAGGTGCAGCGGGACATGAACTGAAACCTCATAAGCGATAGTGCGAGAGTCAGACTGAAAATTATCTCAATACTCAAGGTGGTTTGGCAACCGATTATATTCCCCAGCCTTCCTATGAAGAAGAAAATGCATAAATCGGGGTTATCTGTCACAAGACTTGAGCAACCAGCCTCTCGAAACGGTACACCTTGTAAGCTAATTCCTCTCTGCCGTCAAACACCTGGGCAACGTTTCAAAGAAAAACTGCACGATGAGGAAAGAAAACGCTACGAAACAGGGATAAGTCGAGGGGTAATAAATACCACTAATTCACGGCGTTGATGATTTTTTGCATCATGGCGAAACAGGCTGCCCACAATAGGAATTGAACCAAGCAAAGGGACACTGTCGCTACTGTCAGTATTGTGTTGCTGGAAGATCCCCCCAAGGGCAAGGGTTTCGCCATTTTTCACCGCAACAACAGTTTCAATTTCTTGCTTGTCAATCGCCAGAACTTCGCCATCAGATTGCTGAATGCTACGGCCAGGCATGTTTTGGCTAATGCGCAATTTTAAGCGGATATTGCCATCTGACTGAATAGTTGGCGTCACTTCCATCCCCAGAACAGCTTCTTTAAACTCGATTGCAGTTGCCCCGCTCTCTCCACTGGATACCTGATAGGGGATCTCCGTCCCTTGCTTGATGCTGGCAGGCTGTTGATGTGCCGCCATCAGGCGCGGGCTGGCAATGATTTCAAGCTGTTGCTGTTGTTCCAGAGCAGACAATTCAAGCTCCAACAGTCGGCCATCTATTCGAGCGATATTAAAACCGACCTTAGTTGTAGCGTTATTGACGGAAAGATCGGCTGAAAAACCGGTGGTTTGATGAAGCTTACTTTCCCCTTTTTGCTCGGCAGTAGACCACTTCACGCCAAGTTCACGTAACTTATCCTGGTTAATAGTGACGATATGGGCTGAAATTTCCACTTGCCCAATTGGCAAATCCATTTCTTTAACCCAATCAGCAATCTGTTTGAGCACTGTCTTATTATCACGCACAATCAGCCGGTTAGTGCGTTTGTCAGCCGTGATATTACCCTGAACACTCAATAACTTATTTCCACCCGATTTTAGTGATGCAGATAAATCTTCAACATCGGCATGATGAGGAGTGAAGACCCGGTAGAACATCGGTTGATCAAGTGCCTGCTGTTTTCGCAGCTCCATCACTTGCGCTTGTTGCTCACGCAAGCGAGCCTTCGGAAAAATCTGTATTACATTACCTTCCCGCTGTTGGCTAAGCTCCGCACTATTCAATACCAATTCAAATGCTTGTTTCCACGGCACGTCAATCAAGTTAAGCGAAAGTACTCCATCCACGCCAGGAGCAACCATAAGGTTAACGTTTTGGTTTTCAGCTAATGCCTGCAAAACCTGAGTTACCGGCGCGTTGTCGAGGACCAGAGAAATGCCTTTACCTGCCTGGCAGGAGAGAGGCAGAGCCAACACCAGAAGAAATACCCGTATCCATGGCATATGTTTTTCCTTTTATTTCCCAACGATAAGAAGAGGGTTTGCAGGCAGGATTAACCCTCGCTACCACATACCCCATCCCGACATTTTCAATGCGTACATCGGGAAAGAGCTCTTTATCTACTTTGATTCGCTGCCCGATGCCTTGTGGACTGAGCATCAGCGCAGTACTCGCAGTGGGCGAACTGATTACTCCCTGTAATACCCAGGCCGCCAGCTGCTCGGTCAGTTTTTCACAAGGAGAAATATGCTGCTGAAAGGGGTTTGGAGGCATAGCACTCACGGTTGAAATGACCATGAATCCTGCCCAAAAAATGCTACGATTCATCGGAAAACTCCATTTTCATCAAAAGCTTGAGTAAACTACCTTGTGCAGTAATGGTGAAAGAGTGCCCCGATACCACTCGATATTCTGCAAGCCTGGTAAATAAACCCGGTAGTTCCTCCCATGGCAGAAGAATTTCCAGTACTCCTTCCTTATTTTCAGGCTGCCACTTCAGCAACTCCCCCCTCGATTCCCCAACGAACTCCGCCACGGAAAATGCCCGTAAATTAGATGGACGCACGTGCAGTTCAGAGGGTAAAACTTGAAGGACTTTGCGTTGCAACTCAGCAATGCGTTGAGTTTTCTGCTTGTTGTCCACTTCCAACTGAGAAAAATGAGAAAAATGGGGCCGTATCAAACTCATCCAGGCAACAACTGTGACTAAGCCCGTTACGACGGTAATCATCGCCACACGCCTCCAGCCTGGCCCACTCAGCCATCGTTCAATTAACCAGGGCATTTGCCACCTCAGATATCGTTAAGGTGAACACAAAACCAAAGCCGCCCTGTGCTTCGTGCTGGACCGCACCTGTACGAACTGTAGAAACACCTTCAAGATGAGCAAGCTCCTTTTCCAGCCCCTGTAAATCTTCAAGAAGGTTGGTGCGTCCCTTTACTATCAATTGCCCTTTTTGCAGTGTTAGGGAAGACAGCCAGGCCCCACCTGGCATAAAGCTCGCGATACGAATCAAGCGTTTTTCCCAAATCCGAATAGCTTTTTGCTGCTCTTCACGAATGCGCTGCAAGCGCAGTATTTCTTGGTTCTGATTCTGTAGAGCCAGCCGCTGCTGGTATAGATGCTGCAATGCTGATTGCATGCTAGTCAGGTAGTCGTTTCGTGCCTGCTGTTGGCGAATTTCCCATAAGACGAACTGCCGCCCGCCCATTACAAGCAACGGCACAAGCACCAAAACCAGGCTGAATAACAAGCTCCAACGACGTATACGTTGCTGGCGCTGTATCTGGCGCCACGGTAGTAAATTAATCAGGCGCATCAGCTGAGTACTCTACCAATCGCCAGCGCTATCGCGACCGTAAACTCAGCGCCATTACGCGGTAATGGTGGCTGTAAACGGGAAAACGCTCGCCAGGCATCCAAAGATAAAATATTCGCAGGAACTGGTGATGATTGTGGATGGCTTAATGCAACCAACTCGGGATCGGTTTTTAATTGCTGACACAAGTCGAAAATTGTTGGCACCGCGTTGGTATCACTCCATCCCCAACGTGGCACAGACTCAGTAGAAGCCCATAACCAATGGGACTGTTCTTGATGAACCAGGTACTGACATTTATCCAGACGACACGGAGAAACGAGTGCCGGCAATGCGCTGGCTCCAGGGGTTACTGTCGTGGGAAATAGCCTTATCGCGGCCAGACTTTTGAGCAACGCAGCAACATCTGTCTGGCGCGCAGCTACTATCAAATGTGGATCAGCAACATCTTGTGACGGTAAATAATCCCAACACAATTGAGCCGATGTCATTTGCAACTGACGGGCAGTTGCTGAGGCGATATAAGCTTCTCTTGCTGGTTCAGACAAACGTTTATCAGGTGCGGGGACCGGGCGTTGTAATGTCCGTGCCCCAGGAAAAGAGATGCGTATCTGGTGACGTAGAGGTAACTCTTTTCGCCACTCCACCAGTGATTTAGCCAGCCCTTCAGTATTCATTATTAGGCCGTCTCTAAAAGTGCCTTCAGGCAATGGCAATTGCCACCAATGCCGAAGTTGCCACCCTTGCCGTTGACGCTGAACAGCCACAACACGAATGCTTTCGTGTTGAATATCCATGCCAATTTGCCAGGTTGTGAATACCATGTTTACGATCTCCTTATCGCCGGTTACGGAAAATGCCATACCAATGCCACTGGCTTGCCTTTATACTACCGCGCGGTTGTTTATAAACTGCCCAATGGAAACGTAATGGGAAATTTAAGGTGAAGTTCGTAAAGTATTTATTAATCCTTGCAGTATGTTGCATTCTGCTGGGAGCAGGCTCGATCTTCGGGCTCTACAAATTTATTGAGCCGCAGTTGCCTGATGTCGCCACGCTGAAAGACGTGCGACTGCAAATTCCAATGCAGGTTTATACGGCTGATGGCGAGTTAATCGCGCAATACGGTGAAAAGCGCCGTATTCCGGTTACGCTCCAGCAAATTCCGCCAGTGATGGTGAAAGCGTTTATTGCGACTGAAGACAGCCGATTTTACGAACACCACGGTGTCGATCCGGTTGGGATCTTCCGTGCCGCCAGCGTAGCACTGTTTTCTGGTCATGCATCGCAGGGCGCAAGTACTATCACCCAACAGTTGGCACGTAACTTCTTCTTAAGTCCTGAACGCACGCTGACGCGTAAGATAAAAGAAGTGTTCCTGGCGATTCGTATTGAGCAGTTACTGACCAAAGACGAAATCCTCGAACTGTACCTCAACAAGATTTATCTCGGTTATCGCGCGTATGGCGTGGGTGCCGCAGCACAGGTCTATTTTGGGAAGTCAGTTGATGAGTTAAGCCTGAGTGAAATAGCGGTAATTGCCGGTTTGCCAAAAGCACCGTCAACCTTTAACCCGCTGTACTCGCTTGATCGCGCAACTTCCCGCCGTAATGTGGTGTTATCGCGTATGTTGAGTGAGAACTACATCACTCAGGCGCAATACGATGAAGCGCGAAATCAGCCAATCGATGCGAACTACCACGCACCGGAAATCGCGTTCTCCTCACCTTACCTGTCTGAGTTAGTCCGCCAGGACATGGTTGCTAAGTACGGTGAGAAGGCCTACGAAGATGGATATAAGGTTTACACCACCATCACTCGCAAAACTCAGGAAGCCGCGCAACAAGCCGTACGTAACAACGTAATGGCCTATGACATGCGCCACGGCTATCGCGGCCCATCAAACGTGTTGTGGAAAGTAGGTGAAACACCATGGGACAAAACGAAGATTGTCGATTCGCTAAAGAATCTACCGGTCTACGGCCCGCTTTTCCCTGCGGTGATTACACAAGCATCACCGAATGAAGCTACCGCATTGTTGGCGGATGGCAGCGCCGTTTCCATCAATATGGACGGTATGCGCTGGGCGCGCCCTTATCGTTCAGATACTGCTCAGGGCCCAACGCCACGAAAAGTGACCGATGTGGTGCAGGCCGGGCAGCAAATCTGGGTGCGTAAAGTCGATGAGAATTGGTGGCTTGGACAAATCCCGGATGTGAACTCCGCCCTGGTTTCCATCAACCCACATGATGGTGCTGTAGTCGCCCTGGTCGGTGGCTTTGATTTCAATCAGAGCAAGTTCAACCGTGCAACGCAGGCATTACGTCAGGTTGGCTCCAACATCAAACCATTCCTCTACACAGCGGCAATGGACAAAGGTTTGACGCTGGCAAGCGTGCTCAATGATGTGCCAATTTCACGCTGGGATGCCGGTGCGGGTTCCGATTGGCGCCCGAAAAACTCCCCGCCAGAATATGCCGGACCAATAAGATTGCGTCAGGGTCTTGGTCAGTCGAAAAACGTGGTAATGGTGCGTGCGATGCGCGCTATGGGCGTGGATTATGCGGCTGAATACCTGCAACGCTTTGGCTTCCCTGCGCAAAACATCGTGCATACCGAATCGCTGGCGTTAGGCTCGGCATCCTTCACACCAATGCAAGTTGCGCGTGGTTACTCGGTGATGGCTAACGGTGGCTTCCTGGTTGACCCGTATTACATCTCTAAAATTGAGAATGAAATCGGTGGAACAATCTTTGAAGCGAAACCGAAAGTAGCTTGCCCAGATTGTGATATCCCGGTGATTTACGGTGAAACGCAAAAGTCTAATGTGCTGGAAAATCAGAATGTCGAAGATGTCGCGCAGTCTGAGGAAAAACAGAATGTTAGCGTTCCGATGCCGAAGCTTGAACAAGCGAATAACGAGTTGGTTGCGCAGAGCAGCCCGCCTGAATACGCGCCACATGTTATCAACACCCCACTGGCTTTCCTGATTAAGAGTGCGTTGAACTCAAACATCTATGGCGAACCAGGTTGGCAAGGTACTGGCTGGCGTGCAGGGCGTGATTTGAAGCGCAATGATATCGGCGGCAAAACCGGTACGACAAACAGTTCGAAAGATGCATGGTTCTCAGGCTACGGACCGGGCGTGGTGACTTCTGTCTGGATTGGCTTTGATGATCATCGTCGCGACCTTGGACGTACATCAGCCTCAGGTGCGATTAAAGATCAAATCTCAGGTTATGAAGGTGGGGCAAAGAGTGCTCAACCAGCCTGGGATGAGTTTATGAAAGCCGCACTGGAAGGTGTTCCGGAAGAGCCGTTAACGCCGCCACCAGGCATTGTTACGGTCAATATCGATCGCAGCACCGGGCAACTTGCCAATGGCGGGAATAGCCGTCCTGAATTCTTTATCGAAGGCACCCAACCGACGCAACAGGCTGTGCATGAAGTCGGGACTACGATAATTGATAACGGCGAGACCCACGAGCTGTTCTAGATAGCGATAAAGCCCGTTTCACTTTGAAACGGGCTTTAAGAGAAAAAGTTACAAACGCCCCTGCTCTTTCAACCATTCACGCACGAGGAAAAGCGCACTCACATTTCGTGCTTCGCTAAAATCTTCCTCATTAAGCAGATCAAGCATTGATTCTATCGGCCAAAGCACTTGCGGTAGTTCTTCTGGCTCATCACCTTCCAGAGATTCTGGATAGAGATTCTCAGCAATCACGATGTTCATTTTGCTGGAGAAATAGGACGGTGCCATCGTCAATTTTTTCAAGAATGTGAGCTGATTAGCTCCGAAGCCAACCTCTTCTTTCAACTCGCGATTCGCTGCTTCAAAGACAGTCTCGCCCGGGTCAATTAACCCTTTAGAGAAGCCAAGTTCATATGATTCTGTGCCAACCGCGTATTCGCGGATCAAAATCAAATGGTTATCAACGATAGGGACTATCATTACAGCTTCGCGGGCAGATGGGCGCATGCGCTCATAGACTCGGCGCACACCGTTGCTGAACTCCAGGTCCACCGTTTCGACATTAAACAGCCGTGAACGAGCCACGGTTTCAACATGTAAAATGGTCGGTTTTTGTAATGGTTTGCTCATCGTTGCTGGGCTAACAGTAAATGCAGGTGCTCCATTGTGCGTTATGCCACATATCTCACGCAACGGACATTAGTTATTATTTACATTTTTGCAACTTTAGGTGATTTTTCAAGACCTCTGCCACGTGTCAATAGACGACAAATGAAATAGGAATTTGCTGATATTTCTCGTAAAGTCGCTTTGCTAACATTATGTTACAGCAGGCTATACATACAAAAATGCCTCAAGATTGAGGCCGTACCTGCCGATAACGTTTTTTACACCCAAATGCTGTAAAGGGTGCAACTTGCTGCGTTTTAATAAGAAAACGAGTGTTTGATGGGGAAGGCATGAGCACCTTATTACTTCTTTTAGCTGCTATGCTGGCCTGCATCTTAATTGCGGGGTGGCTTATCTGGCGCAGCCTGCGTTTACGCGCTCGTGCTTCACAAGTCCAATCGTTTAGCGGTGCAACTTCACGCAAGTTGACCACAGACGAACGCAGCGCGGTTGAAAACTATATTGAATCATTAGACCGCACGCAGGATATCGTGGGGCCTTCAGGTGCCAGTGCTGCACCGACAAAACTAGTATTAAATTCCCTGAGCAACACAGCGCTTGCTCTCACACGCTCCATCACCCGCTATGGCTTATCAACTGACGACCCAAATAAGTGGCGCTATTACCTTGATTCAGTAGAGGTGCATCTACCGCCATTCTGGGAACAGTACATTACTAACGATAACTACGTTGAGTTGATTCGTACTGAAACCATGCCGTTGGTTATCTCCCTTAACGGGCATACGCTTATTGACTACAGTAGCGAAAATCGTGGTTTTGCACTGGAACAAACGCCCCATAGTCAGGCCTCCATTCGTGGCGAAGAAAGCGAACAGATAGAGCTGCTCAATATCCGCCAGGAAACGCCCGAAGAGTATGCTCTGAGTCGCCCCGATGGGTTACGCGAAGCCATTCTTATTTGCGTCGCCTTTATAATGCTGTTTTTGTGCCTGGTTACGCCTGCAGTTGTGTTGCCGTGGTTAGTCGGTGGTGCATTTATGCTACTGGCTGCGAGCCTTTGGGGCCTATTTGCGCCTCCGGCAAAGAATGCGCTGCGTGAAGTCCACTGTTTACGCGGTACACCTAAGCGCTGGGGGCTTTTTGGGGAATCGAATCAGGATCAAATTAACAATATCTCTTTGGGGATAATTGACCTGATCTACCCTGCGCACTGGCAACCTTATGTTGCTCAGGACCTGGGGCAAAAAACCGATATTGATATCTATCTCGACAGGCATGTTATTCGCCAGGGGCGATTCCTGTCACTGCATGACGAAGTACGCAACTTCCCTATTCAGCATTGGGTTCGCAATCTGGTGATTGCCATTGGAAGCCTGGCCGTTTTGATCATGCTGACAATTTGGGTGCCGCTGGAGATGCCTTTAAAACTGAGTATCTCCAAGCTAAAAGGCGCGCAAACCATCGAAGCAACCACCGTAGCTGACCTCGATAAAACGACGCTTCGTGTTGGTGATACGCTGAAAGTAAACGGTACTGGTATGTGTAATATCCACACGCCTAGTAATTATACCAATCGACAATCTTATCCGTTTACCCCCTTTGACTGTTCGCAAATCATCTGGAATAACGCGCAGGCGTTGCCGTTGCCTGAATCCGATATTATGGATAAAGCCACAGCACTGACTCAGGCGGTGAGTGGGCAAATTCATCCGCAAACCAGTGACGATTCCAAAGTAAACCCGCAACTACGTAGCGCTATTCAGAAATCAGGCATGGTGTTGTTGGATGATTTCGCCGGTATTGTGCTTAAAACGCAGGCGCTGTGTACCGCGGAAGATGAATGTGTTCGCCTGAAAAATGCGCTAGTCAATCTGGGTAATACCAAGGATTGGGATACGCTGACCAAAAAGGCAGATTCAGGAAAACTCACAGGCGTAAATGTTCTGCTGCGACCTGTCAGTGCCGAGTCACTAGATAACCTGGTCACCACCTCGACAGCGCCATTCTTTATTCGTGAAACAGCACGTGCCGCACAGTCTCTGAACAGTCCTGCCCCTGCTGGTTATGTGATTATTAGCGATGAAGGAAGTGATCTCGTAGACCAGCCTTTGCCACCGGTTCCGTTGTATGACATTCCGGCCCAGGAGCAGTGGAGTGAATTCCAACGTCTGGCCGATATGCTGCTTAAAACGCCGTTTAGTGCCGAGGGAATTATTACCGGTATCTATCAGGATGCAAACGGTACGCAGCACATCACCCTACATAAAATCCCGGATAGCAGCAGCCTGTGGCGCTACATCAGTACTACACTGTTGCTTATCGGCATGATTGCCTGTCTGCTCATTAACGGCGTGCTGGCGATTCGCCGCTACCGCCGCAGCCGCAATCGCCTGGAGCAAATCCAGCAGTACTACGATAACTGTATAAATCCATCGTTGACCACGATCTCCGCTGTACGCCCGCTGTTCTAAACGTCACGCGGCAGGTTGTGCTAACCTGTCGCGCAGTTTCCTCTAATCAGGTCCGAACCTATGCATATTGATATTGCCTGGCAGGATGTCGATACCGTATTGCTCGATATGGATGGCACATTGCTGGATCTCGCGTTCGATAGCCACTTCTGGCAAAAATTGGTGCCAGAAACAGTCAGTGAGCAAAGAAACATTCCACTGGATGAAGCCCATCAGTTGATCGCCCGCGAATATCACGCCGTACAACATACGCTAAACTGGTACTGCCTGGATTTCTGGAGTGAGCGTCTGGGCCTGGACATTTGCGCCATGACTACGGCTCAGGGGCCAAACGCGGTGATACGTGAAGATACGGTTCCGTTCCTTGATGCCCTAAAATCCTGTGGCAAACGTCGTATCTTACTGACGAATGCTCACCCACATAATCTGGCTGTCAAACTTGAGCACACTGGTTTAGCTCAGCACCTTGATTTATTGCTTTCTACCCACACATTTGGTTATCCGAAAGAAGATCAGCGGTTGTGGCAAGCCGTTGCCGAGCATACCGGGCTGGAACCCGCCAGAACGCTATTTATTGACGATAGCGAAGCTATTCTGGATTCCGCCGCGAAGTTTGGTATTCGTTATTGTCTGGGCGTGACCAATCCCGATTCTGGCCAGGCTGACAAAACTTATCAGCGCCATCCGGCATTGAACGACTATCGCCGACTACTCCCGAAGTTGATATCTAAGGAGTCGTGATGAAAGAAAAATCGTCTGAAGGTGTGCGTCTCGACAAATGGCTGTGGGCTGCACGTTTTTATAAAACGCGTGCTATTGCTCGTGAAATGGTTGAAGGCGGCAAGGTGCATTACAACGGGCAACGC
>Ga0105251_10001019_pt1 | contig 24570 bp, 25 predicted proteins | sample KBSS64metaG_FD_80424 | JGI IMG/M metagenome (GOLD analysis project Ga0105251, IMG submission 80424) | Switchgrass rhizosphere microbial communities from Kellogg Biological Station, Michigan, USA - KBS S6-4 metaG | ecosystem: Host-associated > Plants > Roots > Rhizosphere > Soil | place...
CGTTCAAAGGTGCCGGACTGGAACTGGCCGTTGCGCAGTTGCGTCCACAGCTGGCCATACTCGGCGCTGCGGGCAAAGGCCGGGGTACAGAACAGTCGGTGGGACTGGCCCACCACTTGATCGGCGGTGTAACCCATGGCCTTGAGAAAGTTCTCATTGGCCCGCAGGACCGTGCCTTGCAGGTCGAATTCGATCACCGCCATCGAGCGGTCGATGGCGTCGAGAAGGCTGGCTTGCTGGGCGAGGGTGGCTTGCAAGGTACTGATGGTTTTTTTATGGGCGTTGAATAGCATGGTCGTGTGCTCGGGGGAAGCAAGCGTCAGGGGTATCCATGGGGGCGCCTGCCACCGTATGGCTCAAGCATACGGCGAACGTGCTCATTGCCAGCTTCCTTGTGCTGACAGAGGGTGGAACAGCGGGTTCTGAGTCGTAGGGTCGGCCAGAAGTTCTACGGCAACCGACCAATGGCGGCATTATGCTATCGGTCGGTGGTGGCTGCGTTTAATTCAGACGAGGTGTAATTCGCGGGATTCAAGCGGTATGAGCGACCACATAGTCGCTGATATTGACGCGGTTACGGCCAGTGTCCTTGGCCGCGTACAGCGCGCGGTCCGCTGCGTTGAGCCACATGGCCGCGTCGGTGAAGGCCGGTTGGAACGACGCCAGGCCGATGCTCAGGCTCACCCGCAGCTCTGGGATTTCCGGATGACGGTAGTTGCTGAACACTTCGCGCATGCGCTCCATGACCTGCGCGGCCTGTTCCAGGGGCATGTCCGGAAGAATCACACAGAATTCGTCGCCGCCGTAACGCCCGGCCAAGTCGTTTTCCCGCAGGTTGCGTCGAAGCTCCAGGCTCAGTTGGCGCAGGACCTGGTCGCCGATGATGTGCCCGTAGCTATCGTTGATCTGCTTGAAATGATCGATGTCGATCAGTGCAATGGTGGCGTGGACCTGTTGTTGCTGGCACTTGTGAAACGTCAGGTGCAGCAGGTCTTTCCACGAGCCGTGATTGAGCAGGCCAGTAAGGCTGTCGGTGCGGCTCAGGGCGCTCAGGGCACGTTTGTGTTCCGACAGTTTGATCGCCAGGCGGTAGCAGACCATGCCCAGCGCCATCGGATACAGCGTCAGCATGGGCAGGCAGGCGTAGACCTGAACCAGGCTGACATCGGGGTTGAACTTGATGCCGAACAACAGCCATGCCACGCCGATGCCCACCAGTTGCGCGACTATCCCGTGGAGGAACAGGCGTTTGCCGCCGGCGGCGACGTTGTTCATGGTCATCATCGACAGGATGGTCACGGCGGTAAGGGGCGTGAACTGCGTGGTAGCCGCCCAAAACCCGCCGAGCAGCGAGTCGTAGAGCAAGTTTCGTCGTTCAGCCTTGTAGGGGAAGTCAGAACGGGTCGACAGTTGGTACGCCAGGTGCGCCCAGCCAAAACCATTGAATAGCAGCAACGCCCAGACCCAGCCAGGCATTTGCAGTGGGTAAAGCGCAGCGATGACGCTGATGCAGCCGATGCCCAGGCCGATGATCCTTGGCCTGTAGATACGTCTGGCAAATGACAGCCCTTTGCCTCGTTGGTTTTCCATAAATTCCTGGGTCGATTCTTTTTTTACAGGTACGACGGCACACGTGATCGGGAAAACCACTGGTCGGATAATACGTGTGAATATTGTCAGTTATTCGCGTGGGAATAATCAGTGTCCTTCCAAGCCATTTGCAAAGGACACAGGGCGAATCAGACAAAAAACGACCTTGGATGTCGTTCCTGTAACAGGTCAGTGCTGCGGCACCACCTCATAGCCCGCCAGGAACAGGTCGATGGCTGACTCGATGACGTTCGCTTGGGCGTCGGCGTCCAGGGTTGGCTGGCCGAGGGTGATCTGTGGCCAGAAGGCAAAAGCCTTGAGCAGGCTTTGCACCTGGTGAGCGGCGAAGCACGGGTCGGTGCAACTCAGCCGGCCGTCTTCCTGGGCGGCGCGCACCCATTGGGTGAAGCCTTCTTCACGCTTGCTCAGGCGGTTGACCATGTCCTGGGCGCGTTCCGGCGAGTGGATGGTGGCGGCAATTGCCACACGGGCCAGGTCGAGGAAGTTGGCGTCCGACATCATCGTCATCTTGGCCTGCAGCAACCCGCGCAATTGCTCGCGCAACGGGCGGTCGCTGGCGTAGCTGACGTCCAGCTGCGCAACGCTGCTGGCCCACAGTTGATGCAGGATCTCGGCGAACAGTTCTTCCTTGCTGGGGAAGTGGTTGTACACCGTGCGCTTGGAAACCCCCGCAGTGGCGGCGATCTTGTCCATGCTCGTGACCTCGAAACCGTTGTCGCGAAACTCGGCGATGGCAGCTGCCACGATGGCTTCGCGTTTACGGTCGGTGAGGCGTCGAGGTGCAGTCATGGGAGGATTTCGTCTCTGAAGGGAAAATTACACTCGGTAGTTTACTTGCTCCGAGTTTTGTTGCAATCTAGAAACTACACTGTGCAGTGTAATTTCAAGAGCAGCCTGCAGGAGTTCCTCGGTAATGGCCACGATCTCAACCCGTCTCGACAGTTCTTCTTCAGCGCCCAAGTCTTCCGAACAGCAACAAGGTCACTTCACCAATCAGAAGCCCATCCAGCATGGCGGCTTGGGCAAGACCCTGGGCATCATGTGGAAGATGCTCTTTCAGAAGCCCCGCAGCACGCGCCCGGTGGGTGAGATCCCGGTGCAGCCGCTGACCCGTGAGCAACTGTTCGCCGCCCCCGACCACAGCGTGTTCCGCCTTGGGCACTCCACTGTCCTGCTGAAAATGCGCGGTAAGTTCTGGCTGACCGACCCGGTGTTCGCCGAGCGCGCATCGCCGTTCAGTTGGGCCGGCCCCAAGCGTTTCCACCAACCGCCGATCAGCCTTGAAGACCTGCCGCCCATCGAGGCGGTAATCCTTTCCCACAATCACTACGACCACCTGGACCACAAAGCCGTGGTGCAACTGGCGGACAAGACCCGCTATTTCCTCGCGCCCCTGGGCGTGGGCGATACGCTGGTCAAGTGGGGTGTGGATGCCAGCAAGGTGCGGCAACTGGATTGGTGGCAGGGCACTGAAGTGGACGGGATTCGCTTTGTTTCCACGCCGGCCCAGCACTTTTCCGGGCGTGGCCTGTTCGATGGCAACCAGACACTGTGGTGCTCGTGGGTGATGATCGACGGCCCACTGCGGATTTTCTTCAGCGGCGATACCGGCTATTTCGAGGGCTTCAAGCGCATCGGCGAGCAGTACGGTCCGTTTGACCTGACCCTGATGGAAACCGGTGCTTACAACGTCGACTGGCCCCACGTTCACATGCAACCGGAAGAAACCCTGCAGGCGCATTTCGACTTGAAGGGCCGCTGGTTGCTGCCGATCCACAACGGCACCTTCGACCTGGCGTTTCATGCGTGGCACGAACCGTTCGACCGCATCATGGCGCTGGCGTGGGAGCGTAATGTGTCGATCACCACGCCGGCGATGGGACAGGCGTTCATGCTCAATCAGCCGGAGCGCGGGCAGGCCTGGTGGCTGGAAGTCGAGCACGCGGGTAACGAGCAATATGTCGGCGGGTGATAGCTATTTGTTGCAATCCCGCCGCTGAGTTGCAGGTTGTTTCCGACCTACAGCCGTCCCGATAAAAGGATGCAATCATCCCTCGAAAATCAGTTTCGAGGCGTGGGTGTATATGGACGACAAGAGTAGGAAGGTCACAGCGTCGGGTGCGTTGTGTCTGTTTAAACAGACAATCTCGGGGGACAGTTCTGTTTCCCCGCCTTGCGCCCCGACCGTCAGCAAGGGCGTCGTGTTTGGTGCTGACACTTGCGGTGCAATCGTCAGCTCCGGCGATCACCCCAGCGGTCTGGAGTTTGACTCCCCGAGTGGCTACGGCCCCCGGTTCGATATCCCCGGCCCCCTGATGCGCACCGTGCGCGACCCTTCGTTATCACTGATCGCCCTCGGCGGCGTCGACCCTGAGGGGCCGGTGATGGTGGAGATTCCGCCGGTCGCCGATGCGGGCCATCTGATCAATACACGGCCGTTGGTTGGCAGCCGCATTGGTTTTGCCAGTGAATACGTTGCAGGTGATGTGCGGGAAATGATCGAACACAGCGCGCACTTTGCTCAAGTACTGAACGTACTGCGCACAGCCGGTGCGGAGTTGGTGCCTGTGTCTGCGCGGGTGATGGATGACGCGTGCCATTTCACCCTGGACCCTGGCAACGAAATTAACGATCGGATCACGGAAAATCGGCTGGATGGGCTGGTGTCCGATGCGCAAAGTGCCGCCTTTCATCAAGCTGCTACTGCAGGTAACCCGAGCTTTCGCATACCCGTCGGCACCGATGCTGACGGGGTTTGGAGGTTTATCTGGTTCTATGGTGCGCATTGGTCTGGAGATCGTCTGGCGGCGTTGGTGCGAGGTTGCCGGCAGGTTTTAGGACGGCTTTAAGGACCTACGCCAAGGAGAGAGTGATCGCACGCCGCAGTAAGAGTTGCCCCCGAGTCATCGAGTATTTCGCTTCTTAGACTGAGGCAGGGATATCGAGCGGTATTCCCAACATTCAGGCAGGCGGGGAGTATTTATGATCGGACCAGGTTTGGGCGCGGGATGGGCAGCGGGGCTTTTCGAGGCGGTGGTGAACCCGCCGCAAGCCTACAGGAGTGCCGACGATTTGGCGGCGGACATGACCCGGCCCAATGGGGCCAGTTCCGATTCGGTGGTGAGGGATTCACTGAAGCTGATCGCCAACATGGACAAGGGCTTGCAGGGCGGCAATGCGTTCATTGAAATCAATCCTGACGCTCGTGTGAAAGCCCGTGCGCTGGATCAGGAACGGGCCGAAGGCAACGTGCGTGGTCCTTTGCACGGCGTTCCGATAGCGCTCAAAGATGTGTTCGAAACCAGCGACAAGATGCAGACCAGCGCTGGCTCCATGGCACTGGTGGGCAGGCCCGCCTCAAAGAACGCCAAGGTAGTGGACAACCTGCTGAAGGCCGGCGTGGTGATTATTGGAAAAACCAACATGAGTGAATTGTCCAATTTTCGCTCTGAGGAGCCGGTTCACGGCTGGAGCTCCAGGGGCGGTTTGACCCTCAACCCGCACCGGTTGGATGGCCAGGCGGCCGGTTCGAGTACAGGCTCTGCCGTCGCCGTTGCTCAAGGGATCGTGCCCTTGGCATTGGGGGTCGAAACCAATGGTTCAATCATTACGCCGGCGGCCTACAACGGTGTTATTGGTTTCAAACCGACCGAAGGATTAGTGAGCACCGAAGGGGTGATGACCAGTTCCCGCCAGGATACCGTGGGCACCTTCACTCGCAACGTGCGTGATGCGGCGCAGGCACTGGATGCGATGACAGGTACCAACCTCTACACCCAGGGGATCAAGCCTGATGCCTTGGTGGGCAAGCGCATCGGCTATACGCCATTGCCTGAGTTATCGGCAGAAGAGGCCAACGACCCGGCCAAAAAAGCCGACAGGCAGCACTTCGATGATGCCATTACGCTGCTGCGGGCCAAGGGCGCGACATTGGTACCCGTGGATCAGCTGGGTGAAGGCGTGTCGTACGAAACGTACGAAAAATACAACGACGCACTGTTATCAGACGTTAAACACCAGCTTGAGGCCTACCTGGCAGGACGGGCAGGCTTGCCGGTGAAGTCGCTGTCTGAGCTGATTGAATTCAACGAGCGCAACAGCGGCCCGGGGGTGCCGGATCAACAGATGCTCACCCTGATCAACGAGATGGATATCAGTGATGAGGCGCGCAACGAGTTATGGGCTGCCATAGGGCCAATTTTCAAAAGCACCATCGATAAGCCGCTGACCGAGCATAAGCTTGATGCAATGATGTCCAACTTTCACTCATACAGTTACTACTACTCGGCGGTGGCCGGTTACCCCGGCATCTCCATACCATCGGGCATGGACGAAGAAGGAATGCCGACAGCCGTTCACTTCTATGGGAAAAATTTGAGCGAAGCCACGTTGCTATCGGTCGCCTACGGGTATGAACAGGCCTCCCAGGCAATCAGGAAGCCTGCGTTTAAACCCGGCCTGCGCTAGTCCGGATTACTTCAACCCATAGCGAGCGGCGGGTTCACGGTGCGACAGGTTCGGACCCAGGGCCAGCCGCGCGCGTTCGTAGGTGTCCCAATCTGCGCTGTCCGGCAGCGACGGAATCGTCACGGCTTCGCCTTGAGCCAGGCCTGCGAGGGCTGCGTCCACCAGGTTTTCCGTGGTCATTACCATGGTTTCCGGCAGGTTGTTTACCGGCAGGCCGGCGATGTCCCAGAACGCCGTGGCGGTAGCGCCCGGCAGTACCACTTGAACCACCACGCCCTTGTCGCTCAGCTCATGCTGCAACGATTCGCTGAAGGCCTGCACAAACGCCTTGGTGCCGCCATATACCCCGTTCAGCACTTTGGGGGCGAGGGCGACTATCGAGCCAATGTTGATAATCGTGCCGCGGCCCTGGGCGACGAAGTTGGTTGCCGCCGCTTTGGCCAGACGGGTCAGCGCCAGCACGTTAAGCAGAATCATCGCGTCCATCTTGTCGGCATCCGACTCCAGCAGCGAAGCTGTGGCGCCCACACCGGCGTTATTCACCAGCAGGCTGATACGGCTGTCGTCCTGCGCGAGCTGGGCAATACGCGCCAAGTCGGCCGGCAGATTGAGATCGGCCGCTATCACTTCAACGTCACGCTGGGTGCTGGCCTTCAGGCGTTTTGCCAACTGCTCCAGGCGTTGCTGGTTGCGGGCCACCAGAATCAGGTCGTAGCCGGCACGGGCCAGGCGATCGGCATACACCGCGCCAATTCCTGACGAAGCACCGGTAATCAGGGCATAACCTTTGTGTTGCGACATGGCAGTTGCTCCAAATGGGCCGGGGAGGGGATCGGCCTTGTTGGAACCAAGATTATGGGTGTAATGTGGTGGCCGCAATGTCATATATCCCTCCTTTAGAGACATGAGGTTTGGCCATGGTGTCCGTCGGTATCGTGCTGTTTCCCGGTTTCCAGGTGCTCAGCCTGTCCACCAGCAGCGTGTTCGAATTTGCCAACTTCGTAGTCGGACGACCGTTCTACCGCGTGGATTTGCTGTCGGAGCATGGCGGGCCGATCAAAAGCTCCATGGGCTTTGCCATTGATAGCCTGGCGTTCGGGCAGCAGGACTACGACACGCTCGTGGTGCTGGGGGATAACGAATTACTCGAGCCCACTCCTGGCATGGTGGCGTATCTACAGGCGTCATTGAAGTCGTCGCGCCGGGTTACGTCGGCCTGCACCGGTTCGTTCCACCTGGCAGCGGCCGGGTTATTGGAAGGGCGCAAGGCAACCACCCATTGGTATCACGCCATGACGTTTCGCCAGCGCTACCCCAACGTGAAGCTGGAAGAAGACCGGATCTTCACCGTCGACGGTCCGCTCTGGACATCGGCCGGGATGACCGCCTGTATCGACTTGGCCCTGGCCTTGGTCGAGCACGACCTGGGCGTGGAAGTGGCCCGCGACGTGGCGAAAAAACTGGTGGTCTACCATCGCCGTGCCGGTGGCCAATCGCAGTTCTCGGCGCTGCTGGAACTGGACCCAAAGTCCGACCGCGTACAAACCGCCCTGGCCTGGGCCAAAGGGCATCTGCGTGAGGACCTCTCGGTAGAGCAACTAGCCGAAGCGGCACACCTCAGCCCGCGCCAATTCAGCCGACTGTTCCGCGCCGAAACCGGCCAATCCCCGGCCAAGGCGGTGGAGCATCTGCGCATTGAAGCCGCGCGCTTGATGCTCGAATCCGGCAGCCACTCCATCGACGTCGTCGCCCGAGAGACGGGCTTCGGTGACCCGGAGCGCATGCGTCGAGCCTTCCTGCGAGCGTTTGGCCAACCGCCACAAATGATCCGTCGGGCGTTGCAGTTGCAGGCGTGAGTTGATGGCCTTGCGCGCTACGCACCATTGGGCTGAGGTGTTGTTGGGTCAATGGATGCCGCTGTTGAATCCAGAAACCGGGAGATGATCCCTTTGGCGGCCGGTTGTGTCGAAGCGCTGGCGCGGCCCCGCACATTCATCCCCCAACCCGGCGCAAAGCCCGGGAAAAACACCAACCCTTCAGCCTCCAGACGAAACGCCACACTCAGGCGGACTTCATCGTCCACATCGCCATGGCTTTCAAAACGTTGAAGGGCGTCCACTTCGACATCCGCTTCCCGGGCCAGGTCTTCCCGGCTCCAGCCCAGCATCAGGCGGGCCTGGACACTGTGCCGTGGGGTGAATTGATGAAGGACGATCTGCTGTTCTACGGTGTTGCTCATTGCCAGAGAGGACATGGACTTTCTCCAGGTTCGACGGGGGAGGGCAAACTATACTGTGTTTTTGTACAGTTGTTTCTACCGCTCATCAACTGGATTTTTTCGATAGGGTTGCCGCTGCTCTATTTCGCCCCTTCCAGGTAAGTGCTCGGCGACTGGCCAAGCACTCGCCGGAACATGCTGGAAAATGCCGCCGGGTTTTCGTAGCCCAGGTCCAGGGCGATCCGGGTGACGGTTTCGCCGCTGGCCAGGCGTGCCAGGGCTTGCACCACGCAGGCTCGTTGGCGCCACTGCACGAAGCTCAACCCGGTTTGTTGGCGAAAGTGCCGGCTGAAGGTGCGCAAGCTCAAGTGCGATTGTTCGGCCCATTGAATCGGTGACTGGTGCACGTCCGGCCGCTGCAGAAACGCCAGGCACAGAGCAAGCAGGCGTGAGTCTTCCGGCAGCGGGATATGCAGGGGCAAGTGCGTGGCGCGGGCCAGTTCATGCAACAGCAGGCTGACCAGCGTACCGTCGCGCCCGGCCTCGTCGTATTCCAGCGGCAGCTCCACCGCCTCCATCAGCAACTGTCGCATCAGGGGTGAAACATTGATGACGTGACAACTGGCGCCCAAGTCGGTGACGGCGTGCGGTTCGATATACAGGCTGCGCGTGGATACACCGATCATCAGCACCTCATGGGGCACCTGGGCGGGAATCCACACCGCACGCTGGGGCGGCACAACCCAGTTGCCTTGCTGGGTGCTGACTTGCATCACCCCGGTGGCGCCATACAACAACTGCCCGCGCCGGTGGCTGTGGCGCTTGAGCAGATAGCCGTGGGGATAGTCGGTGCCGATTGCCACGACCGTTCGGGGCGTCAGGTCCAGTTGAGCGATGGAAACGTTGCGCATGGAGCTGATTCCGGAAGTGGCAATATCTCGCACATTATTGGCCGACTTGCGCAAGCGGGCCAAGCCTTGAATCTCTATCGTCGACAGCTCTCCCTGATACTGAAGGCGATTCTCGATGTTCTATCTATTACTGGCACTGTTCGGCTGCATGACCGGCGTGACGGCGGTACTGTTCGGCTTCGGTGGCGGGTTCGTGGTGGTGCCGTTGCTATACGGCATGCTCAAGCTCAGCCACGACGCGGGCGTGAGTGCATCGTCGATGCTTATCGCAGTCGCCACCTCCACCTGCGTGATGATCGTCAACGCGCTGCTCGCCACTGGAAAACACCGTCGCAAAGGTAATCTGATTCGCCATTACCTGTGGCCGTTGGGCGGGTACATCGGGGTCGGCGCCGTGCTGGGCGCAGGGGCTGCAATGTTCGCCAGTGGCGATTTCATGCGGTACGCCTTTATCGCCTACCTGGCCGTCACCATCGTCGATTGCTTGTTGCGCGGGGGCTTTCTCAGCCAGGACGACAGGCTCCAGCCACGACGCCTGAGCGGCGCGGAAGTGACGGGTGGTGGCATCGCCATTGGCGTGATCGCCACCTTCCTGGGTGTGGGTGGCAGCGTGATGACCGTGCCGCTGTTGCGCCGTTGCGGCTTGAGCATGTCCCAGTCCACGTCCATGGCTAACCCGCTGAGCGTGCCGGTGGCGCTGGCCGGTACGTTTACCTACATGCTCATGGCAGGATTCGCCAAGGTGGAATTGGGCGCGTGGTTTGTCGGCTATGTCGACTTGCTGGCGTTTGCCATCCTCACCCTGGGTTCGCTGCTGGGCATTCGCCTGGCCACACCGTGGATCGGCCGCATCCCGGATGTACTGCATGCGCGGGTGTATATCGGGTTGTTGGGCGTGGTGATGGTGAGCATGCTGGTCTGACGCTAGTGGATTTTGCGTTCTTTTAGCCGCAGGCTAGGGTTACTTCTTTATTCAAAAGAAAGTGACCGGGGAATGTGATGTCCATTTCCGAAAGCGATTGGCAGAAGTTCAAAGTCCTCAGGGCATTGGCGCTTGAGCGCTTTTACCTAGGCGTACTGGCTGATGCAAAGACCATCAGTGAGCGCGAAACGCTTTCTGCCGAGGCTCGGTACAAAACGCTGTATCGCCTCACCAGGGATCGCGATAACGATGTCGTCCGAATGTTTGATCTCTACAGTCGTTCGAAAGCCCGCGAAAGCCTTGCGCAAATGATCAGGCATGACTTGTTGAGTGATTCAGAGTTGTCTGTATTAAGCGAAGAGACATTGATCGCTATCGGCTGCGCGGTCAGGCAGCGTTACGAAATCGAGTGGGTGGCTGCACACGTACAAGGCGACTGAGAGTCTTGTCTTTGACTTCAGTACAAATGTTCAGGAAGTGTCTTGATGCTAAGTTTTAATTGTACGCAGGTGGCTGGTGATTTTTTTAGCCGGGTTCACAAAGGCAAAAAAATTACCCCAGTTCAAAAACCGCCGACACAAGAGCGCCAGGGTGATGACCTGTACGCCGACCCTCATCAGTGGCTGGTCCATGCCGCGACGGTGCAACGTAAACATGTGCTGTTGGCGATACATCTGAAAACCCGCTATTGCATGCTGTTTTTTGATATGAAAAAGGCCGACGCCGATGGCTTCGTGCGCACCTTTATTAATCGCTGGATGACTGGTGTTTTGGATCTCGCCTTAAAGTCTGATGTTTTGGATTTTGTTGATCCGTCGGTGCCTGAGCAGCAATTCGTCAGTTTGGTCGAGTCGTACTGCCTGCAGCAGCGGGGTGATCGGAGTGCGCAGACTCAAATCAACGAAATATTGCGGAATTTTGAGATGGACGCAGAAGGCGTGGATCTTGCCGCAATGTGTTGGAGCGCTCTGCATTACGACGCTCGAATCAACCATACGCCTCGAAGCTTGAAAGATGTGAAGGGGCTTTATTGGCCGGATGAGGAAATGCTGATTCATTGGTTGGTCACGGTAGGCGGCTTGGACCCTGCGGGCGCCGCACTTGCACGTGAAAAGTACCGTCTATTCAGCCGAGGGGCCTGACCTGGAATCGCGTTACCGTTCTCCCAACCCCGGCGCCTCACGAATAATCAGGTGATCCAGGTTCTCGATATTGGCACTGAACACCCCGAATGTCTGCTCGGGGTTCTTCTTGCTCGGTACCTGTTTCAACTCCGGCGTCACCCCGTAGAAGAAGCAATACAACGTTCGATCACTGTCCACCGCCGCCTTGATCTGCTCCAGGAACGCCTTGCGCTTGCGGTAGTTCTCGATCAATTTTTTGCTCAGGTAAACATTGATGGAGTAGGGCTTCTTGTCGAGCCAGGCTTTCTTTTCGAAGTCGATGCGAAAGCTGCTGGTGTAGTCCTTGATCTCCTTGATCTTGCCCCAGTAGATCAGGCCTTTGTTGTCTTGCAGGTATTCGATCTTCTTGAAAAACGTCCAGTAGGTCGCGGTGTGCTCGCCGATCTTCAAGGGCATGCTTTTGAGCTTTTCCTTGTCGTCGATATTCGACACGTAGCACTCCACCGGGTGGGCGAAGACGCTGGTCTTGTCCGGGGTGGTGTCGCTTGAGCTGTGAGACAAGGCGTTGCGGGTTGCCGGCGTTTTCGGTGGTTCTTGTGGGGTGCCAGCCTCGGCACCGATGACCGGCGTTTTGCGTTCGTACTGGCGCCGCGTCAGGACAAATTCCGACGGGAAATTTTCTTCCGGCCCATCCTCAGCTTCGCCTTTCCCGGCATGGCGGCTGGCGTACCGGCAACCTTCGATATGCCGGGTGCTGGGGATGTTCTTGAAGTGCGGCGTGCGCAGGTAATTGACATTTTTTGCGTTGAAGGTGCCCAACACGTTGCCCACTGCAAACGCCGCCCGGCACTCGTCATTGGGGCACAGGAAACTGTCCTTGTCGGAATCGAAGGCGGCGGTTTCGTCGAAATTCAGGTCGCGCACGTCATAGATCGACAGCTTGTCGTCGAGACTCAGGCTGTAGGCCGTGTCGAATTTCATGGGGCTCGGGTCCGTGAGAGATTTCGCTATTAATAGCGGGATATTGCGCAAATATCAGCAGAAATCACGTACGCACCGTCACCCGCCGGCCACTCAAGAAACACAGGGTACCGCCCACTGCCGTCAGCCCGCTCAATACATAGAACATCGAGGCGGGCGATGCATTGATCAGCAGGTAGCCGCAGATCACCGGGCTCAGTGCGCCGCCGAATGCCGCCAGGTTTTGTGCGCCGTAATAACTGCCGCGCAGGGCGTCCGGGGCGATGGTGTCGATAAACAGGAACTCGGAGGGGTAGATGATCATCTCCCCGAGGGTGAACACAAACATCGCGACACACCACGACACCAGGCCGTCCGCCATGCTGAAGCCGATCAACCCGGCAATAAACAGCGAGGTGCCGAGTACGATCCAGTAGCGCAGTTGTTCACGCTTGAGGAAACGGCCGATCTGGTACTGCATCAGGATCACCGTGATGGCGTTGCACGCCAGTACCGCAGAAAGAATTTTCAGCGCGTTCTCCGGCTTGTAGGCCACCAGCAAAAACTGCGACAGATACAAGGTGTAGCGCCCGTGGACAATGGTGCTCAACAGGCTGCCGCTGGTAAACAGGATCAAGGTGCGATCACTGCGCAGGGTCCGCAGGGTGCTGAGAAAACTTAAGGGTTTATTGCTGTCGTCGCGTTGGGTCGGCGGGATGCCGATCATCAGGAACAGGCTGCCAAAGGCAATCGCGCTGGCGATCAGGAACGGTGCCAGGGGCATCTGGCCGGCAATCACCACACCGAGCATCGGGCCGGTGGCGTAGCCGACATTGGTCAGGGTGTAGCGCAGGGAAAACACCTTGGCCCGCTGGCCCACCGGCAGGTTCTCGCTGATGATCGCCTTGGAGCCGATCAGGAACAGCGCCGAAGCGGCTTCGGTGATCACCAGGGTCAGGGTGGTCAGGTACAGGTTGCTGGCAAAGGTCAGCAACAGAAAACCGATGGAGCTGGAGAGCATTGCCAGGATCAGCAGCTTGCGTTTTTCCAGACGGTCGATGATGTAGCCACCGTAGAGGCCCAGCAGCGTGGCGATGAACACGGCGATGCCCATCAGCAAGCCGATGTCTTGCTGGTTGAGGCCCAGGCGGGTGCTCAGCAACAGCGCGAGCAACGGGCTGGTCATGGCGCGGCTGACGACGATGGTCACCGAGCAGATCATCAGGCGGCGGATTACCAGGGAGTACGTGGCCACGGTGGGGCGGATGTCCTTATTCTTTTTTCAAGGCGATAAAGATCAAGTGTGGGAGCGGGCTTGCTCGCGAATGCGGTGTGTCAGTGCCAACTGTACCGGCTGATCCACCGCATTCGCGAGCAAGCCCGCTCCCACATTTAGATCGAGTTACTGGCCGGCATTGATGCTGATCTTCTCAACCGCACCTTGCTCCAGATCCCACTTCTTCAGAATCTTGCCATACGTCCCATCATCAATCATGCCCTGCAGCGCTTCACTGATGGCCGTGACCAACTCGGTATTGCTCTTCTCAATCCCCAACCCCGTGAACTGCTTGGAAATCGCCAGGCCCACCGGCTTGTACTTACCCTTGTCCAGCGACATCAGGTAAGGAATGGTTTCACTGCCTTGCATCGCCGCATCCAGACGGTTCTGCTGCAACTGTGCCCGCGCATCCGCCGAGCCCTCGGTGCCAATCACCACGATGGCTGGCTTACCGGCCTTTTCGCAGTTTTCCTTGCTCCACGCGGTAATTTCCGACGGCCAGGTGGTACGTCGGCTGGTGCCGACTTTTTTACCGCACAGGTCAGTCAATTCCTTGAGGTCTTCACGCTTGGCCAGGGTGTACAGCTGCGGGCCGCTGGTGAAGTAATCGATAAAGGTCACCGACTTCTGGCGCTCGGCCGTGTCGGTCATGCCCGACAGCACAATGTCCACGCGCTTGGTGGTCAGGCCGCTGAGCATCTGTTCGAAGCCGGTTTCCTGCCACTTGATTTTCACCCCCAAACGTTCGGCCAGGGCGTTGCCCAGGTCAAAGTCCAGGCCGGTGAGTTTGTTGGTGGCGGTGTCCTTGAAATCCATCGGCGGGTAGTTCGGCACGATGGCCGCGCTGATCTCACCCTTGTCCTTGATCGCTGCCGGCAATGCCGCCAAAACCGAAGTGGAGGCCATCAGGCCTACGAGCAAACTTGGAAGAAACAGATTTTTCATGGGGGCGTTCTCGTTTGTTTTTTAGTTAAGTGCGAACGGCAGAAATAAAGCTTTGGGTACGCGGGTTTTGTGGGCTTATTAGAATTTCTTCAGGGCTGCCGGCTTCCACAATCTGGCCGGCATCCATAAACACCATGCGGTTGGACACTTCGCGGGCGAAGCCCAATTCATGGGTGACCACAATCATGGTCATGCCGGTGGTGGCCAAATCACGCATCACCGACAGCACTTCTCCTACCAGCTCCGGGTCGAGGGCTGACGTGGGTTCATCGAACAACATCAGCTTGGGCCGCATCGCCAACGCACGGGCAATCGCCACACGCTGTTGCTGGCCGCCGGACAATTCCACCGGGTAGGCATTGCGCTTGTCCGCCAGGCCGACGCGGGCCAACAACTCCAACGCATCCTCGGTGGCTTCCTTGGGCGAACGCTTGAGCACCTGGCACGGGCCTTCGATGATGTTCTGCAGCACGGTCATGTGCGGGAACAGATTGAAGCGCTGAAACACCATGCCGGTGGCCAAACGCTGACGGGCGATCTGTGATTCATTCAACTCATGCAGCTTGTTGCCGACGACCCGGTAACCCACCAGCTCGCCGTCGACCCACAGGCCGCCCTTGTCGATTTTTTCCAGCTGATTGACGCAGCGCAGCAGGGTACTTTTGCCAGAGCCGGACGGGCCGATAATGCACAGCACTTCGCCTTGTTCGACTTCCAGGTTGATGTCCTGCAACGCGTGATACTGGTCGTAATACTTGTTCAGGTTCACGGCCTTGACGATGCTTCTCATGGGGCAAATCTCCTCAGTCAGGGCTTACGAACGCTTGCCGGCGCCGCGGGCAAAACGACGCTCGAGGCGGCTCTGACCGAATGAAAGAACAGTCACCACCGCCAGGTACCAGATGCCGGCAACAATCAGCAGCTCCATGACCCGGGCGTTGGCGTAGTAGATGTTTTGCGCGTTGTGCAGCAGCTCTGAGTACTGGATCACACTCGCCAGGCTGGTCATTTTCACCATGCTGATGAACTCGTTGCCTACAGGCGGAATGATCACCCGCATCGCCTGGGGCAGAATCACCCTACGCAGCGCCTGAAGGCTCGGCATGCCGATGGACTTGGCGGCTTCGTACTGGCCGGTGTCCACCGACAACAGGCCGGCGCGCACCACTTCAGCGGTGTAGGCACCCTGGTTGATGCTCAGGCCGAGGAGGGCGGCCACGAACGGCGTCATCAGGTCCACGGTGTCGATGCTGAACAGCCCGGGAATCGCGATCACCGGGAAAATAAGCGCCAGGTTGAACCACAACAGCAGTTGCAGAATCAGCGGCGTGCCGCGAAACAGCCAGGTGTAGGTGATGGCCACATAACGCAGGATCGGGTTGGCCGACATGCGCATGATTGCCGTGATCACCCCGATCACCACCCCCAGCGCCATGGCCAGGATCGACATGATGATGGTGTTCACCAGGCCCCAGATGATCGCCTCGGACGTGAGGAACTGACCGATGTAGGACCATTCGATCTGGCCGTTGGCGAATGCCCGCAACAAGGCGGCCAGTGCGATCACGATCAACGTGGCAAAAAACATCCGCCCGTAATAGCGACGCGGCACATGCTCGTACTTCGTGATATCGAACTGGTTTTCGGTCTGCTGGCGCTCGGCTTGCAAGCGCTCTGCCGGGGTTTGTTTCATGGTGACTCTCCAAAACAACTGAATACACTGATCGTTCCCACGCTCTGCGTGGGAATGCATCCCGTGACGCTCCGCGTCACCACCTGCATTGGCGGCAGGACGCGGAGCGTCCAAGGCGGCATTCCCACGCAGAGCGTGGGAACGATCTTTAACCCTGTAGGAGCGAGCTTGCTCGCGATGGTCGTGAACGATAACGCTGGAAACCTGACACCCAGCGGCGTTCTTGAGTTTTTCGCGAGCAAGCTCGCTCCTACAAGTGAAGCTGTCTCAAATCCGAAAACCGGTGTAACTCTGTGCCCACTCTTGCTGCACAGCCAACGCAGTCTTCAACCGCCCAATCTGCTCCCTTACCCGCTCCGGTGCCGTCCCACCCCAACCACTGCGCGCCGCAATCGCCGCTTCCAGGGTCAGGCACTCACGCACTTCCGGCGTCAGGCGCGTATCCACCTCCGCCAACAACGCCGGCGAGGCTTCCCACAATTCAATCTCATGCTTCTCACAGGCTTGCACCAACGCGCCGGTAATCTCGTGGGCCTCCTTGAACGGCACACCACGAGTGGCCAACCAATCCGCCACCTCAGTCGCCAGGGTGAAACCCATTGGCGCCTGACGCCGCAGCTCTTCCACCTGCACCTTCATCGTCGCGACCATCCCGGCCATCGCCGGCAGCACCAGCAGCAAGGTATCCACGCTGTCCAACACACTGTGCTTGTCTTCACTCAAATCGCGGTTGTACGACAGCGGCAACGACTTCAGCGTGGACATCAACCCGGTCAGGTTGCCAATCAAGCGCCCCGCTTTACCCCGCGCCAATTCGGCAATGTCCGGGTTCTTCTTCTGCGGCATGATCGAGCTACCGGTGGCGTAGGCATCGTCCAACTGCACCCAGCGAAACTGCCGCGACGACCACAGGCAAAACTCCTCCGACAGCCGCGAAATATTCACCCCGAGCATGCCCGCCACAAACAGAAACTCCGCCACGTGGTCACGACTGGCTACAGCATCAATCGAGTTTTCGCACGGCCCGGTGTAACCCATCTCCTTGGCCGAATGCTCCGGCTGGCGAGCAATCGCCGAGCCCGCCATCGCCGCAGCACCCAACGGCGACAACGCTGTACGCGCATCCCAATCCACCAGGCGCTGCACATCCCGCAGCATCGATTGCGCATGGGCCAGCAAGTGATGGGCGAACACAATCGGCTGCGCCTGCTGCAAGTGGGTGAAACCCGGGCAGATGCTCTCGATATGCTGCTCGGCCTGGTCCACCAGCGCCTGCTGCAACCCCAACACCTCGGTGGTGATGGTGCGCGCGTGATCCCGCAGGAACAGGCGCAAATCGTTGGCCGTCTGGTCATTACGCGAACGCCCGGCGCGCAACTTGCCGCCCAGGGCGCCCAAACGCTCGGTCAACACCCGCTCGATGAAGGTGTGCACATCCTCGTCATCCAGCGTCGGATGCAGGCGGCCAGCGGCAAAGTCCTCACCGATCCGGTCCAGTGCTTCCAGGGTGCGCAAGGTTTCCGACTCATCCAGCAACCCGGCCCGCTGCAACTCACGGGCATGGGCCCGGGAGCCGGCCAGGTCGTAGGGCGTCAGGCGGAAATAGCGCTCGGGGCAGCGGGACAGCGCCGCCAAAGCAGCAGACGGGCCGGACTTGAAACGAGCACCCCAGAGGCGATCGGTGGGCTGAGACATGGTGTTCCTCACGCTTGTTTTTAGAAGTGACAAGCCCGATAGACGTGGCTTGGCCTTATGGATTCGGAGGGCAGTAGCAAAACGAAAAGTCCTGATCGAAGTGTCAGGTTTTTATGGGCGTTAAAGCAGCCGGTAAAAGCTGTTCAACCCGCTATATTCAAGGTTGCCAAGGGCGGTTAAGTATGTTCATTATTGCCGCCCGGCGATGTTCATGGAGTAGGTCAAAGCCTGTTGAAGATGGCACTTGAGGTCAACACGTATTATGGAAACTCCACTTTCCAATTCTGGAAACATACCGCCAAAACCCGGCACAAGACCGCCCCTGCAACTCAGCGGCCTGGACTTCAAATTGCTGCGGGTGTTCAAGGCTGTAGTCGAAGCTGGCGGCTTCAGTGCGGCGCAGAATGAGCTGAACGTGGGCCTGGCGGCAATCAGCAAGCAGATTTCCGACCTGGAAATTCGCATCGGCATGCGCCTGTGTACACGAGGGCGAGAAGGGTTTGGCCTGACCGAAGAAGGCAAATTAGTCTATCAAGCGTCCATTGAATTATTTGCCTCGGTAGACAGTTTCAGAGACAAGCTTAGTTCGGCACAGAATGAACTGATCGGCGACCTTAGTGTGGGCGTTATTGATAACACCGTCTCCGACGTTAATTCACCGTTGATTAACGCGCTGGGAAGATTACATACAGAGTCGCCAAAAATAAGATTACGTCTACATGCCTCGCAACTGGACGAAGTTGAACGGGGCGTGGTGGAAGGGCGGCTGATTGTCGGCATCGTCCCGGTGTACCAGCGCCGGGAAGAATTCGATTATTTCCCGCTGTACGAAGAAAAGTCCCACGCGTACTGCGCCGTCGGACATCCGCTGTTTGAAGCGAGGGACATCAACGCAGATGTCTTGCGCCAGCATGAGGTGGTCAATCATCGATACGCGATCCACAGCGACAAGGCCAACTTCGTCAGCTACGACAGCCAGTCCGCCTCGGCCTCGCAGGTAGAAGCCGTCGCCATCCTCGTCCTCACGGGCCGCTTCCTGGGCTTCCTCCCGGAACACTACGCAGCGCCGCTGGTGAGGGAAGGGCGCCTGCGCGTGTTATGCCCGGAGCAGATCCACCTGAGCACAGCGTTCAACCTCATCCTGCGCCACAACGCCCCACGTAGCCCACTGGTCAAAGCCTTCGCAACGGCACTAGGTGTGGATCTCAAAGCGCCAATCTAACCCTAAGGATATACAGAGATCACCTGTAGGAGCTGTCGAGCTTTAGCGAGGCTGCGATGGCATCGACTCGGTCTACCTTCCAACCCCATCCACCCGCATCACCGCTGCAACCTGGCCCGCTTCTTCTTCGCATGAAAATGCCGAAAATGCGCATCCTGCGCCGCCGCCAACAACTCCCGATCCCCGCGCGTATCACCCCAAGCCCTGAGCCGATACTCCCCCAGATCCCCATAAACCGCCTCAAGCCGAAGCACCTTATTCTCACACCGGCAATTATTCCCCGTGAGCTTGCCCGTCAACACCCCGTCCACCACCTCAAGCTCAGTACCAATCAACCGGATCCCAAGCCGATCCGCAAACGGCTGCAACACCAACGCCGGCGACGCCGAACACAACGTCACCACCGCCCCGGACTTCAATTCATCGGCCACCGATTGCAGACCGGTAGGCCGCATCAACTTGTTCCAATACGCCTGGCAATACGCTTCAGCTTTCTGCTGAACCCACGCCTTGTCCACGCCGGTCATAAAGGTGCGGATCAACTGCGCCTTGAGCTCATCACGGCTAATGACCCGCAACAGAAACTGCGCGCCAGGCACCGCCAGCTTCACCATCCTGCGCATGAACTCGCCTTTACCAAAGGCGAACTTCAGGAACGGCACGAAACTGTCGTGGTGGGTCAGGGTGCCGTCGAAGTCAAAGACGGAGAGTACTTTGGCATCCAAGGGGCCGGATTCGAGCATGTCTGGGTTCACGGGCGGGTCTCGATTATTTGGAGCGGGTCATCTGGTGTTCTGACAGGGACTCGTCTGCACGGTTCAGGCGGAAGACGGTGATCTGCCAGAGCGATCGCTCTCTCTGTTTTCTCGGACGCGAAAATCACACGTCTGGTTAATCGGCGCAGTTTACTACCTCAAGGTCCATGGTTGGGCCTTCTCGAACCAATCCAGCGCGCGGTCCGGCATCCAGCATGCGGCATAAGGCGAAATTTCCTACTCATGACTCGTACCGTTTAAAGCGAAGCGTCCGATATTTCCCATTTTGTATTTTTCGTAAGGTGCCCTTCAAAACTACAGGGCGCTTACCTTATGGCTAACCACGGCTACATGACCATCAGCGGCAAATCCCAGGGCCTCATCTCTGCAAGCTGTTCGACTCAGGACTCCATAGGCAACAAGTGCCAGGAGGGGCATCGCGACGAGATAATGGTGCTGTCCTTCCACCACAATATGGCCAACCGCGGAAACGTCAGGGCATCGAGTCACGGCCCGATTGCTATCACCAAAAACATCGACAAGTCATCTCCTTTACTGGCGGTAGCGCTTTCCAATAGGGAAGAGCTTAACTGTGTCATTAATTTTTACCGTATTGCCCAAACGGGTTGGCACGAAAAGTACTACAGCGTCGATATTCGAGGCTGCATCATTACCGACCTCACCGTCGACGTGCCGCATTCTGTTCTGCATATTGACGCCGAGCCACAAGAGCATGTTGCGCTTCAATATCGGGAAATTATCTGGACTCACCATCAAGCCGGAACAAGTGGTTTCAGCACTTGGGAGACGGGTCGGTGACTATTGAAAAGAAAAAACAGAATCCGACGTTTCACGATATCTGGATGGTTAGTCAGGCGGGTGCATACTTGACTAATCAGGCATGTACGATAAGTGCTCGCCATATTAAAAGTGGAATTGTTCGGTTGCAGTTCAATCGGGAGCTGGCTTATTACGCTCGGAGTATTGTCAGGGATGTCGAGGAAGGCAAGAAGAGTGTTGATCAAGGTTTGCTGGAAATAAAGAACGAACAAAAAAACCTGATGAATCAGTCTCTGGAGGTGGGAAGGAAAGGTGTCGGCGTTATCGCGGGGGCGCTTCAATTTGCGACAGGTGCAGGGATTTGCTACGCCTCAGTCGGAACGCTGTGTGTGCTGGCGGGCATCCCGATTATGGCGCATGGGGCGAATAATATGTATGAGAACGGTCATAACTTATGGAAGGGGCATTCAAATACAAAGGGCCCGGTAAGGGAGCTTTATCAAAAGGCCGCTGTAGAGTTTGGACGAAATGAAGCACTTGGGGATAAGGGTTATGGAGTCGTAGATCTGGCAATGTCTGGCTACGGTGCTATGAGGCTAGTGTTGAAACCTGACTCTTGGCGCTTATTTAGATATATCCGTACTGACTACATCAGGGGATATCAAAAAATGGGACCTGGCTCAAAGGCTGCGGAGATAGGGGCCGGTGCTCTGACTCTGGATCAATTGCTCGATGATGCGAGAGAGTAATGTGTTTGCTCATTTTGATTTTGGAAGTTCTCGGTGTCTGTTTTGCTTTTTATCTGAAGGCAAAACTATCGGGTGTTAATATTAATGAGGTAAAGATTTATGTTGGGATTCTTGTAAATTCAATATTCATTACTATGTATATAAAAATGATCAAGTATGACGAGTTTTGGTTGTTGGGTTATCGTCCAGATATTTTCTATGATTGTATTTTTGTAGGTTGGTTTACGTTTTTCTGTGTTTTTGCCCATGCGATGGCTATTCCGGTGGGGAGAAAGGTCAAGTGGTGGTTTTCGCGTAAAAATGGAGACTGGAATTGACCGTTTGGTTTGTTATGACGTTTCCATTGTTTGCATTATGGGGATTGCTTTGTGCTTTCACTTTGAGAATACGATTCTCCGGAGCGCATTTGTGGGAATGGTACGGGATAAGGTTCATAATTTGCGTCGCGTTTAATCTTTTTTTTGCGATGATCTATTTTTTTATTATGAAGCTTCAAGTTTTTCCCGTGTTGGGATATAGGCCGGACATAATTTTAGAATATCCGTTCATCGAGTGGATTGCTTTTTTCTGCGGTTATATTCATGTTTTTGCATGGCCCGTCGAGAGAGAGCTTCGGTGGTGGTTTTGATTGGTGACCTCTATTGGTTTTGGTCGAGTGGGTATCAATGAATGATCGTCTTTTGGGTGTGGGTGTTCGTGATGGGTGGTGTCGTGTTTGCTTATTTTCTAAAGATACGTTTTTCTGGAGATAAGCTAGGTTATATAAAGTTGTATGCTTGTCTGCTTGTTAATGGTTTTTTCGTAGTTTCTTATATGGATGTTATCCAGTATGATCAATTTTTGTTTTTGGGGTATAGGCCTGACCTGCTTGTAAGTTATCCATCTATTGGATGGGTTATGTTTTTTGGGATGTTGGCTCACGCATTTGCGCTTCCAATGAAGTGATAGATTAGGCAATGTTCTTGAATAATAAAACTGCTCAAGTGCCGATAAGGCATAGCAGCAACTATCCAAGGGTTTGGCGTCACGATGCAAGGAATCACTCGCTCACTAACCTAGTGATTTTCGAGTAGAGCCCCTTGGTAAAAATATCTCGCTCACTCGACCGATGACAACGTTGATGGCAATTCGGGCAAAGCGCCACTGCATTGCTGGTGCGGTCCGAGCCGCCCTGTGCCAAATGCTTAACATGGTGTACTTCGAGAAACGGCAGGCCACTGTCCAGTGTGAACGGCGCCGGTTCCCCACAACCTTCGCAAATACCTGCTGCGTGCTGCCGAACCCAAGCACGTACCTCTGGATCACGCACAAACGAATTGCTGGTTGTATTCACTTGTTGCGGATTCAAAATCCCTTGTGGCGGGTTTGTCAGCGCTAGCTTTTGTAACGTGCTAGCGCGGGTTTCCAGTACGGCGTCATCAGCAGTCGCGGCCTTAATATCTGCGTGCAGACTAGCTTTAGTCGCCAGCACCGAGCGAATACGTTCACTGACGCCAACGCCGATATTCCTGGCGGGCATGTACCCGGTGATGCGTCGTAATCCTAGCTGCTCAAGCACCGCAGAAATATTCTGCATGCGGTACTCAATGGACGAAGCACTCCGCAGTCTCAAGATGCCCTCACGTAATAGGCGATTCTCCGCTGATTTTTTGAAAGGTTGATCACTTAGCTCCAACGTCAACATTTTCAAGTAAGCATCGATAGAGGCTTCTAGCTCCTCATCGGTCCATCCGGTATTACTTTTTTGTGTGTCCATACAGCCGCCGAGGGTATAAAACCCTCGGACGATACTGACTAGCCATTATTGCGTCTACGAAATTTCCTACTGGAAGGTAGGATTTTGGAGGCAACTTTGTTAGAGAAATCGCTGCTTCATTCGGAATGGTTGAGTGAACCTTCTCCACCAGGGAGTCTTTGCCGACTCTTTCCGATAGGTTCGATTTACCAACAGATACGGCATGTCCCGAAGCCGTATCCAGCCTTCATCCTGCCAATGCAATAGGTTCAACGACATCTCTGGCCAGTCCAACATGCTCAACAGCCGCCGCTCCACCGTTTGGGACTGACGCTCGTCTCGCAAGGTTGGAACCACTTCATGAGTGAGCCAGCCACGTAGGAGTCGATTCCCCGGTGTGTAGTGATAAACCAGCAACGCGTAAGCACCGGACTCGCTGATCATCAGCATTTCTTCCGGCTGACCGTGGAATAGCAGCGTTATGGTTCTTCGTTGATCTCCATCGAGCTTGCGAGTCGTTCGTTCATCCAGGTAGTAGCCCATCAAGCGCCCAAGATCACGAGCGCAAAACCAGGGTTGGTTTTCTAAAAGGAGGGCGTGTAGGTGAAGATTATGACGAGTGAAAACGATAGCGATAGACGGTTCGCGCTTGGCTATCTTATTAGTAGCCGACAAGTCGAGCAGATATTGGCTAGGCATTTCCTATGACCTCTACGTGGTGTTCGGGAGGGCCAAAGCCCAACGTAGAGGACGGATTTAAGAAACTCCAACTCGCGTAGCCTCAATACAGCATGAATTGCGCACGAATTTAGATCGGGCGGATTTTTGGCTGCGTGAGTGAGGCTGGCTTCTACGTTGGGCGTTTCTTAGGCACCGGCGGACGAGGCTATTCAGTATTGAAACTCGCATCAACCCGTTGGTGGATGATCTTTACGTACGAAGAATCTTGTTCCGAATGCTGAGCACATAAAAAAGCCCTGAACGTGTCAGGGCTTTCTAGTTTCACTTGGCGAAGGAATCAATCCCAGCTCAGCGCACCACCAGTCTGATACTCGATCACACGGGTCTCAAAGAAATTCTTCTCTTTCTTCAAGTCCATGATTTCGCTCATCCACGGGAACGGGTTGGTGGTGCCTGGGTATTCTTCTTTCAAACCAATCTGCGACAAACGACGGTTCGCGATGAACTTGAGGTAATCCTCCATCATCGCCGCATTCATGCCCAACACCCCACGCGGCATGGTGTCACGCGCGTATTCGATCTCCAGCTGAGTCCCTTGCAGGATCATCTGGGTCGCTTCTTCCTTCATCTCGGCATCCCACAAGTGCGGGTTTTCGATTTTGATCTGGTTGATCACATCGATGCCGAAGTTCAGGTGCATCGACTCATCCCGCAGGATGTACTGGAACTGCTCGGCCACGCCGGTCATTTTGTTGCGACGGCCCATGGACAGGATCTGGGTGAAGCCGCAGTAGAAGAAGATGCCTTCCAGGACGCAGTAGTA
>Ga0105251_10001027_pt1 | contig 24511 bp, 21 predicted proteins | sample KBSS64metaG_FD_80424 | JGI IMG/M metagenome (GOLD analysis project Ga0105251, IMG submission 80424) | Switchgrass rhizosphere microbial communities from Kellogg Biological Station, Michigan, USA - KBS S6-4 metaG | ecosystem: Host-associated > Plants > Roots > Rhizosphere > Soil | place...
GATGGCAATGGCCGCGACGGGCCGGAACAGTTTCTCAAGCATGGTGCAGGGCTCCAGTCGGGGCAGGGATGTGGGTGTTGCGGTAGGTGGAACCTGGGTGGTCGGCGGGCAGGTGCGGGTGATCGCTGGCGAACAGCTTCTCGCGCAGGGTGCCGTCGGCGTAGGCGGTCTTGTAACGGCCACGCTGCTGCAGTTGCGGGACCACCAGCTCGATGAAGTCCTCATAGCTTTCCGGGGTGACGGTGCGGGTCAGGTTGAAGCCGTCCAGGCCGGTTTCGTCGATCCAGGCGATCAGCTGTTCGGCGACCTGATCGGGCGCGCCGACCAGGGTTACATAGCGCCCGCCGAGGGCGTGCTGCTCCAGCAGGCGGCGGCGGGTCCAGGCGTTGTCCTGCAACTGGCGGGTGGCCGACTGGATGGCGTTGCCCTTGCTGGCGCCGATCGGCTCGTCCAGCCCGTAGGCGGCAAAGTCGATGCCGGTGGAGGCAGCGAAGTGCGCCACGCCGGCTTCTGCGCTGGCATGTTGCAGGTACTCGGCGTACTTGGCCTGAGCCTGCTGCTCGGTGGGCGCGACGATCACCGTGATGCCCATGAACACCTTCACCGCCTGCGGATCGCGGCCGGCGGCCTGGGCGGCTGCGCGCACCTTGTCGACCTGAGCGCGGGTGCCGGTTTTGTCCTGGCCGCTGATGAACACGCACTCGGCATGGTTGCCGGCAAACGCCAGGCCGCGCGGCGAGCTGCCCGCCTGGAACAGTACCGGCGTGCGTTGTGGCGAGGGTTCGCACAGGTGGTAGCCCTCGACCTTGTAGAACTCGCCCTGGTGGCGCACCTTGCGCACCTTGCCCGGCTCGGCGTACACCCGGCGAGCGCGGTCATTGACCACGGCGTCATCGGCCCAGCTACCTTCCAGCAGCTTGTACAGCACTTGCAGGTATTCGTCGGCCTGGTCGTAGCGGCGGTCGTGCTCGGGCTGCTGCTCCAGGCCCATGGCGCGGGCGGCGCTGTCGAGGTAACCGGTGACGATGTTCCAACCGACCCGGCCATTGCTCAGGTGGTCGAGGGTGGAGAGGCGCCGGGCGAACAGATACGGCGCTTCGTAGGTCAGGTTGGCGGTGAGGCCGAAGCCCAGGTTGCGGGTGACGGCGGCCATGGCCGAGACCAGCAGCAGCGGGTCGTTGACCGGCAGCTGGATCGACTCCTTGAGGGTCACGTCGACGCTATTGCCGTAGATGTCATAGGTGCCGACGATATCGGCGATGAACAGGCCGTCGAACAGCCCGCGTTCCAGCAGGCGCGCCAGGTCGGTCCAGTATTCCAGGGTCTTGTACTGGGTCGAGGTGTCCCGTGGGTGGGTCCACAGGCCGTGGTTGATGTGCCCGATGCAGTTCATGTTGAAGGCATTGAGCAGGATCTGCTTGGCCATCAGATGGTCCCCCGGCGTGGTGGGTTTGCGTTGTTCAGGTAGTAGTTGCCGATGGCGTGGTACTTCCAGCGCACCGGGTCGTGCAGGGTGTGCACGCGGGCGTTGCGCCAGTGGCGGTCGAGGTTGTGCTCGGCCAGGGTGGCCTGGCTGCCGGCCAGTTCGAACAATGTGGTGCCGGCGGCGAGGGACACTTCGGTGCTGATCGCCCGTGCTTCGGCAACGGCAATCGAAGCGGCGGCGACGCTGTCGGTGTTGCTGTCGGCCTGGGCGCGGTCGAGAAACTCGCCGGCGCGTTCGAGCAACGCTTCAGCGGCATGCTGGCGGATCACCAGCTGGCCGAAGCTTTTCAGGGTCAGCGGGTCGTCGCTGGCCTTGTCCAGGCCAGAGTCGACCCAGGGCCGGCTGCGAGTGCGCACGAAGTGCAGGGCATCATCCAGGGCGGCGCGGGCGATACCGGTGTCGATGGCCGCGTGGAGAATCTGCGCGAGCGGGCCGACCGGGGTCGGGCGCTCGAAGGCGCTCTGGAACGGCACCACGTCGTCGGCATCGACCCAGACGTTGTCGAATGTCACCGAACCACTGCCGGTGGTGCGCTGGCCGAAGCCGCTCCAGTCGTCGATTACCTGCAGGCCTTGGCTGTTGGCGGGCACGAAGGCCAGCTGCTGGCGGCCTTGATCGTCAATCACCGAGGTCGGGATACGCTGAGCGTAGAGTGCGCCGGTGGCGTAGAACTTGCGGCCGTTGATGCGGTAACCGGCACCCTCGCGGGTCAGGCGGGTGGCGCGGTCGTGGGCGGTTTTCGTGCCCAGTTCGGCCAGCGCGTTGCCGAAGCGGCGGCCTGCCAGCACTTCAGCGTAAAGGCGCTGCTGCTGCTCGGGGCTGCCGTTTACCCGTAGCACTTCGAGGGCATAGAAGTGGTTCTGCGGGATCTGCCCGAGCGAGGCATCGGCCTGGGCGATGCGGGCGATGACCTGGGCCAGGGTAACGTTGGACACGCCAGCGCCGCCGAAGGCCTTGGGGACGCTGATGGCCCACAGGCCGGAGCGGGTGAACAGCTCCAGTTCGGCGTGGGGCAGGCGGCGTTCGCGGTCGCGCAGGGCGCTGTCGCGTTTGAGTTGCTGGGCGATTTGCTCGGCGACAGCCAGGGCTTGGCTGTCGTTTGTGATAACTGATGTTGTCATGGTGTTCTCCGGGGCCAGGGGGCCGCGTTGCGGCCCTTTCGCGACGCAAGGCCGCTCCTACAGAAGATCGCGATCCCTTGTAGGAGCGGCCTTGTGTCGCGAAAGGGCTGCAGAGCAGCCCCCGAGGCCCTCAATTCAGATCCAGGAATGCCGCGCGGGCAGGGTGCCGTTGAGGTGGTAGGCGCCAACCGCGTGGTACTTCCAGCGCACCGGGTCGTGCAGGGTGTGCACCCGGGCATTGCGCCAGTGCCGGTCGAGGTTGAACTCGGCCAGGCTCGCGCGGCTGCCAGCCAGTTCGAACAGCTTCTCGCTGGCCTGCAGCGCGATCTCGGTGGTCAGCACCTTGGCTTCGGCCACGGCAATCGACGCCCGCGCTGCGGCGTCAGCATCGATCGGCCCGGCATTGACCTCGTCGAGCACGCGCGCGGCCCTGCGCAGCAGCGCCTCGGCGGCATGCAGCTCAAGCTTCAGGCGGCCGATATCGGCAATCACGTAAGGGTCGTCGCCGGCCCGCTCGACGTTGGCCTCGATCCACGGCCGGGCCTTTTCGCGCACGAACGCGATGGCGTCGTCGATGGCTGCCTCGGCGATGCCGGCATCGATGGCCGCCTGGATCAGCTGTGAAGCCGCACCCTGAATGTTGGGGATATCGCGCTGGCGCCAGTTGTCGATGACCAGTTCGGCATCGACCGGTACCTGATCGAGCAGCACGGTACCGCTGGCGGTGGTGCGCTGGCCGAAGCCGGACCAGTCGTCGACGATACGCAGCCCCGGGCTGCCGCGGCGGACGAAGGCCAGGCGCTGGCGGCCTTCGTCGTCCAGTGCCTTGACCGCCACCCAGTGGGCGAACAGCGCGCCGGTGGAGTAGAATTTCTCACCGCTGATGCGGTAGCCGTCACCGCTGCGGGTGATCCTGGCCTTGAGCGTCAGGGTGTCTTTGCTGCCGCGCTCGGGGCCGGCGTTGCCGATGCGCCAACCGTCCAGCACGCTGCGGAAGATCAGCGCCTGCTGGGCCTCGGTCGCGGTCAGGCGCAGCAGTTGCAGCATGCCGAACTGGTTCTGCGGGATCTGCCCCAGGGCCGGGTCGGCGGCGCTGATCAGGCGGAACACTTCGGCGACGGTTGCGAACGAGACGTCCGGGCCGCCGTAGGCCTTGGGCACGCTGATGCTGCCCAGACCGCTGCGGGTGAACTGTTCGATTTCTGCCCAGGGCAGCTTGCGTTGCTGGTCGCGACGGGCGGCCTGCTCGCGGGCAATCTCGGCCAGTTCACGGGCGGCTTGCAGGGCTTCGGCGTCGTTGCGCAGGACCTTGGCCGGCAGCAGCAGGGGCGAGCTGTCGAGGTCGCTGTCGAATCGGGTATTTGGCTGGGTGGTCATCAGAACCGAACCTCACAAAGTGGATGCGTCGCTTCAGCTGATGGCGACAAACGTTTGCTGGTCCGGTGGTCCGGTCTATATACCCTAATGGCTTATTAAAAGTTTATGAACTAACTTTTTGGAATATTTATAGAAGAGGGGGCTTCGCTTGGATGTGCCGGCCTCTTCGCGGGCAAGCCCGCTCCCACAGAACCGCACCAGTTTTGAAGCCTGTGCAGTAACCTGTGGGAGTAACCGCACCAGTTTTGAAGCCTGTGCAGTAACCTGTGGGAGCGGGCTTGCCCGCGAAGAATCCAGCCGAGATTTTCAGTCTTGCCCAGCAGTGGTGCCGAGGAACTTGCGCAGGAACTGCCGGGTACGCTCTTCCTTCGGGTTGGCAAACAGCGCCTTGGCGTCGCCCTGTTCCACGATCACGCCCTTGTCGAAGAAGATCACCCGGTTCGCCACATCCCGGGCAAAGCTCATCTCGTGGGTGACGATGATCATGGTGCGCTTCTCCTCGGCCAGGCCGCGGATGGTCGCCAGCACTTCACCGACCAGCTCCGGGTCGAGTGCCGAGGTGGGTTCGTCGAACAGGATCACCTCAGGCTCCATGGCCAGCGCGCGGGCAATTGCCACGCGTTGCTGCTGGCCGCCGGAAAGACGCCGCGGGTAGGCGTCTTCCTTGCCGGCCAGGCCGACCTTGGCCAGCAGCCGCCGGCCGAGCTCGATGGCTTGATCACGCGGCGTCTTCTTGACGATCACCGGGCCCTCGATGACGTTTTCCAGGGCGGTGCGGTGGGGGAACAGGTTGAAGTTCTGGAACACGAAGCCTGCCTGCTGGCGCAGGCGGCGGATCGCACTTTGCTGGCCGCCGAGCGGGCGATTGGCATCGATGCTGATGTCGCCGATCTGGATCTGCCCGGCATCCGGGGTTTCCAGCAGGTTGAGGCAGCGCAGGAAGGTGGTCTTGCCCGAGCCACTGGGGCCGATGATGGCCACCACTTCACCGGGTTGCACGCTCAGGTCGATACCGTTGAGCACGGTCTGGCCCTTGAACTGCTTGGTCAGGCCTTTGGCGACGATCATCTCATTGCTCCTGGTCGTGCTGGTTGACCCGCGCTTCCATGCGGTTCTGGAAGTGCGCGAGGATGCTGCAGAGGATCCAGTAGACCACGGCAACGGCCAGGTACATGGTGAACACTTCGAAGGTACGCGCGGTAATCAGCTGCGCCTGGCGGAACAGCTCCGGCACCTGGATGGTCGCTGCCAGCGCGGTGTCCTTGACCAGCGAGATGAAGCTGTTGCCCAGCGGCGGCAAGGCGGTGCGCAGCGCCTGGGGCAGGATCGCCCGGCGCATGGCCTGGGTGCGGGTCATGCCGATGCTGGCTGCAGCTTCCCACTGGCCACGGTCGATCGAGGAGATCGCCGCACGCAGGATTTCGCAGATGTAGGCCGCCATGTTCAATGACAGGCCGATCAGCGAGGCCGGGATCGGGTCGAGCTCGATGCCGATCTGCGGCATGCCGAAGTAGATCACGAACAGCTGCACCAGCAGCGGCGTGCCACGGAAGAACGAAACATAGACCCGGGCCAGCCAGTTCAGCGGCAGGATCTTCGACAGCCGCATCAGCGCAAGGGCAAAGCCCAGCACCAGGCCGAAGAACATGCCGCCGACACTGAGCAGCACCGTATAACCCGCGCCCTTCAGCAGGAAGGGCGTGGAGTCGGCAACGAGTTGCAGGCTTTCAGCGATCATTTGGTGACATCGGCACCGAAGTATTTCTCGGACAGCTTGGCCAGCGTGCCGTCGGCCTTGAGCTTGTCGATGGCCTTGTTGATCGCGGCCAGCAGCTCAGGCTCGCCCTTGCGCAGGGCCACGCCGCTTTCCAGGCGCGAGAAGGCGTCGCCGGCCAGCTCGGTGTCCTTGGCCTTCTGGGCGTATTCCAGTGCAGCCAGGCGGTCGATCAGGATGGCGTCGATGCGGCCGTTGCGCAGGTCGGCGAACTTGCTTGGGTCATCCTCGTAGGTGCGCACTTCTGCTTTCGGTACGTCCTGCTTGACCCACTGTTCGTAGTTGGTGCCCAGGCCCACGCCGACTTTCTTGCCTGCCAGGTCCTGTGCGGTCTTGATATTGAGGTCGGCTGCTTTCTTCTTCAGGACCAGCGCCTGAATACCGGAGACGGTGTAAGGCTCGGAGAAGTCGTACTTCTTCTTGCGCTCCTCGGAGATGGTCACCTGATTGACCACCACGTCCAGGCGCTTGGACTCCAGCGCGGCAAGAATGCCGTCCCACTTGGTCGGCTGGATCTTGGCCTTGACCCCCAGCTCCTTGGCCAGCAGCTCTGACAGCTCGACCTCGAAGCCGGCCAGCTTGCCGTTTTCATCCTGGAAGCTGAACGGCGGGTAGGTGCCTTCGAGGCCGACGTTGATCACGCCTTTTTCCTGGATGGTCTTCAGTTGCTCGCCGGCGAAGGCCTGGCCGAGCAGGCCGGCACCCAGCAGGATGGCCAGGCTGGCGTTGAGAAGCGGTTTGGCAAATTTCGACATGTCAGGCCCCGCGCTTGTTGTGGAAGTAGTGGGTGGCGACTATAGAGTTGGCTTGATAGGCCAGGAAATAATAAAAACTTATTTTGTTATTCCCATTTTGATCTGTGCCAGGTTTTGGCTGCTTTGAGGGTAGGCGTTTTGGCTGCTTTGAGGGTAGGCCAGGATACTGCCGCCGTCATCGCGGCTTATGCCCGACTTAGCGCAGGATGGAATAAAGCGTTGTTTTTTCCAAGGGACGGATTTGCCGTAGAGTGGATTGCATAACGACAGATTGGCCACCTTCGGCAGGAGAACACCGTGAGCGAACAACCTTCATCTGGGCACTGGCAACTGCACAGCATCGTCAGTGGCCTGCGCGGTGCCCGCGAGCAATGGCGCAGCCGCAATGGCCGCAGCATCGGCGAGCAGGGCGGGCGCGAGCTGCCTTCGCGCGAAGCCATGCGGCAGATTCTCGAGCAGCTGTGCGGGGCGCTGTTCCCGATGCGCCTGGGCCCGGTCGACCTGCGTGAAGAGAGCGAAGACTTCTACGTCGGCCATACCCTCGACGCAGCGCTGACGGCACTGCTGGTGCAGGCGCGCCTGGAGTTGCGATATGCCGCGCGCCAGAGCAACGGCGACCTGGCGGCTGTCGATACCCAGGCCCTGCGCCTGATCCAGGGTTTTGCCGCGGCCTTGCCGGGCCTGCGGGTGCTGCTCGATACCGATGTGCTGGCGGCCTATCATGGCGACCCGGCGGCGCGCAGCGTGGACGAGGTATTGCTGTGCTACCCGGGGATCCTGGCGATCATCCATCACCGCCTGGCCCACCACCTGTATCAGGCGGGTTTGCCGCTGCTGGCGCGCATCAGCTCGGAGCTGGCGCATTCGGCCACCGGTATCGATATCCACCCAGGCGCGCAGATCGGCCAGAGCTTCTTCATCGATCACGGTACCGGCGTGGTGATTGGCGAAACGGCGATCATCGGTGAGCGAGTGCGCATCTATCAGGCCGTGACCCTGGGCGCCAAGCGCTTCCCGAGCGATGAGTCGGGCACGCTGCACAAAGGGCTGGCGCGCCACCCGATCGTCGAGGACGACGTGGTGATCTATGCCGGGGCGACGATCCTGGGGCGAATTACCATCGGCAAAGGCTCGACCATTGGTGGCAATGTCTGGCTGACCCGCAGTGTGCCGGCCGAGAGCAACATCACCCAGGCCAACCTGCAGCTGGATTGCCAGGACAAGAACTGAATTTCGCCTGCTCCGGCCTCTTCGCGGGCAAGCCCGCTCCCACAGGAGTTCCACAATACTCAAGACTTGTGATGCCCCTGTGGGAGCGGGCTTGCCCGCGAAAGGGCCAGAACAGGAGGGCGCCAATCGGCGCCCCGGTTCGCATTGAAAGCCGATCCATGTTTAACTTGAACGCTTGTTCAATGAAAAACGCTGGTCCGCTGCCGGTGTTCAACAGGAGGATTCCTTTGCTGAACCCGTTCATTCCGAACCTCACGTCGATCGACGAGGTGCCTGATTCATGAGTGCACCGTCCCCATCCCTTGCCAATGGCAAGATCCGCATGAACCCGCCGGTGTTCTACTTCTCGGCAAGTTTCATTCTCTTGTTCGGCCTGGTGGTCATCGTCTTCCCGCAGGCTGCCGGCGAGTGGCTGCTGGCGGCGCAGAACTGGGCGGCCAATACGGTCGGCTGGTACTACATGCTGGCCATGACCCTGTACCTGGTGTTCGTGGTGGTCACTGCCTTGTCGGGCTACGGCAAGATCAAACTCGGTGCCGACCACGACGAACCCGAGTTCAGTTACCTGTCATGGGCCGGCATGCTGTTCGCCGCCGGTATCAGCATCACGCTGTTCTTCTTCTGCGTGTCCGAACCGCTGACCCATATGCTCACCCCGCCCCAGGGCGAAGGGGGCACTGCCGAGGCCGGGCGCCAGGCGATGCAGATCCTGTTCCTGCACTGGGGCCTGCACGGCTGGGGCGTGTTCGCCTTCGTCGGCATGGCGCTGGCCTACTTCGCCTACCGGCATAACCTGCCGCTGGCCTTGCGTTCGGCGCTGTATCCGCTGATCGGCAAGCGCATCAACGGCCCGATCGGCTATGCAGTGGATGGCTTCGGCATCATCGCCACGGTGTTCGGCCTGGGCGCCGACATGGGCTTTGGTGTGCTGCACCTGAATGCTGGCCTCGACTACCTGTTCGGCATCAGCCACAGCCAGTGGGTGCAGGTGATCCTCATCGCGCTGATGATGGGCGCGGCGGTAGCGGTAGCCGTGGCGGGTGTGGAAAAGGGCGTGCGGGTGATGAGCGACATCAACCTGTTCCTGGCCTGCGCGCTGCTGCTGTTCGTGCTCTTCGCCGGGCCCACCCAGCACCTGTTCAATACCCTGATCCAGAACCTCGGCGATTACCTCGGCGCCTTGCCGCGCAAAAGCTTCGACGTGTACGCCTATGGCGAGCAGCGCGACTGGCTGGGCGGCTGGACGGTGTTCTATTGGGCCTGGTGGATTGCCTGGGCGCCGTTCGTGGGGCTGTTCATCGCGCGTATCTCGCGCGGCCGCACCATCCGCGAGTTCGTCTTCGGCGTGTTGCTGATTCCGCTGGGCTTCACCCTGGCGTGGATGTCGATCTTCGGCAACAGCGCGCTGGACCAGGTGATCAACCACGGCATGACCGCGCTCGGCCAGTCGGCGTTGGACAACCCGTCGATGAGCCTGTACCTGCTGCTGGAAACCTACCCGTGGAGCAAGACGGTGATCGCCGTGACGGTGTTCATCAGTTTCGTGTTCTTCGTTACCTCGGCCGACTCCGGCACCGTGGTGCTGTCGACCCTGTCCGCCAAGGGCGGCGGTGCCGACGAGGACGGGCCGAACTGGCTGCGCATCTTCTGGGGCGCGATGACCGCGCTGATCACCAGCGGCCTGCTGTTCGCCGGCAGCATCGACTCGCTGAAGTCGGCGGTGGTGCTGACCTCGCTGCCGTTCTCGCTGATTCTGCTATGCATGATGTGGGGGCTGCACAAGGCCTTCTATCTGGAGAGCCAGCGGCAGATCGCGCAGATGCACTCGTTGGCGCCGTTCGCCCAGTCACGCCGTGGCCGCGGTGGCTGGCGTCAACGCCTGAGCCAGGCCGTGCACTTCCCGTCGCGCGATGAGGTGTACCGCTTCATGGACGACGTGGTCCGCCCGGCGATTGCCGATGTGCGCGAGGTGTTCGAGCAGAAGGGCCTGGTGCTGGTGACCCAGGACGATCCGAGCCATGACAACGTCAGCCTGAAGGTTGGCCATGGCGAGGAGCAGCCGTTCATCTACCAGGTGCAGATGCGTGGCTACTTCACGCCGTCGTTCGCCCTGGGTGGGTTGGGCACGCAGGAGTTGAAGAACCGCCGCTACTACCGGGCCGAGGTGCACCTGAGCGAAGGCAGCCAGAACTATGACCTGGTGGGCTACAGCAAGGAGCAGATCATCAACGACATCCTCGACCAGTACGAACGGCACATGCAGTTCCTGCATTTGGTCCGTTAGATCTCCGCTGGGATCTTCGCGGGCAAGCCCGCTCCCACAGGTACTGCGCAGCATTCGGAAACTGTGCGGTCTGTGTGGGAGCGGGCTTGCCCGCGAAGAGGCCAGTGCAGGGCAGCGCTTTAGAAAGGCGCATCCCCCAGGATGGTCGCCCGGTGCATCACCCGTCGGTTCGGCCGGTAGTCATCCACCGCAAAATGCTGGGTCACGCGGTTGTCCCAGAACGCCACGTCATTCTCCTGCCAACGCCAGCGAATGCTGAACTCCGGCCGCGTCGCATGGGCGAACAGCAGCTTCAGCAGCGCCTCGCTCTCCAGCTCGCTCAGCTCATTGATGCGCGTGGTGAACCCTTCATTGACGAACAACGCCTTGCGCCCGCTGACCGGGTGCGTGCGCACCACCGGGTGCGACAGCGGCGGGTTGTTGCGCCGGGTCGCTTCCCAGCGGGCCAGGTCTTCTGCCGTGGTGCCAAAGCGCTCCAGTGGGAACGATTTGGTGAAGTCGTGGGTGGCGGTCAGGCCATCGAGCATCTCGCGCAACGGCGTCGACAGGGCTTCGAACGCTGCAATACCACTGGCCCACAGGGTGTCGCCACCATAGGCCGGCAGCTGCTTGGCGCTGAGCACCGCACCCAGTGCCGGAGTCGGCAGGAAGGTCACGTCGGTGTGCCATACGGCATTGTCGCGCACGTCGGTGACCGCCGTGTCGAGGATCAGCACCTGCGGCGTCTCTGGCACGTTGGGATAGATCGGGTGAATGTGCAGGTCGCCGAACCGGGCGGCGAAACGCGCCTGCTGCTGCGGGTTGATCGGCTGATCGCGGAAGAACAGCACCTGGTGCTGGAGCAGCGCTTGTTCGATGGCATCCCGCTGTTCGGCAGTGATGTCGCGGCTGATGTCCACGCCGCTGATCTGCGCGCCGAGCGCCGGGCTGAGGGGGGTGATGGTCAGGCTCATGTCGGTCTCTTCAATCAGGCGCCAGGCTGCTGGCGTGGTCAACAGGAATTCAGTGGCTCTGCCCGTGCCAGGGCACCAGCTTGCGTTGCAGGGCGCGCAGGCCCATCTCCAGGGCGAAGGCGATCAGGGCGATCAGCAGGATGCCCAGCACCACCACGTCGGTGACCAGGAACTGCGCCGCCGACTGCACCATGAAACCCAGGCCGCTGGTGGCGGCGATCAGTTCGGCGGCGACCAGGGTCGACCAACCGACGCCCAGGCCGATGCGGATGCCAGTCAGGATGTCGGGCAGGGCACTGGGCAAGATCACGTGGCGAATCAGCTGCACCCGGGTCGCGCCCAGCGACTGCGCTGCGCGCAGCTTGGTCGGGTCGACGGTGCGCACGCCGGTGGCCGTGGCGATGGCGATCGGGGCGAAGATCGCCAGGTAGATCAGCAGGACCTTGGACAGCTCGCCGATGCCGCACCAGATGACAATCAGTGGCAGGTAGGCCAGCGGCGGAATCGGCCGGTAGAACTCGATCAGCGGGTCAAGGATGCCGCGGGCCACGCGGTTGTAGCCGATGGCGATGCCGACCGGGATGGCGGTCAGGGTCGCGGCGGCCAGGGCCAGGCCGATGCGGCCCAGGCTGGCGCCCAGGTGCTGCCACAGGCTGGCGTCCATGTAGCCCTGGGTGAGCAGGGTCCAGGCCTTGGCCAGGATGTCGCCGGGCGCAGGCAGGAACAGCGGCTCGACCCAGCCGGCGGCCGTCACCAGCCACCAGGCGAGCAGCAGGCTGGCCAAGGTCAGGGTGCTGATCCAGCGGGTAGACAATGGGCGGCGCGCCTGCGGGGCGGGCCGGGTGTGGCTGTCGCGTTTGCCGTCGACCGGCAGATCCAGGCTGCTCATGCGCGCTCCTGCAGGCTTTGGCGTTGGGAGAACACGCGAGCCAGGACATGCTCGCGGGTTTCGATGAAGCGTGGGTCGGACTTGATCGCCCGGGCCGACTCGCCGGCGGCATAGCGCTGGCCGAAGTCCAGCTGCAGGCGCTCGACCACACGGCCGGGGTTGGGTGCCAGCAGCACCAGCTCGCTGGCGAGGAACACTGCTTCTTCGATGTCGTGGGTGATCAGGAATACCGGTTTGGCGGTGCGCTGCCAGACCTGCAGCAGCAGCTCCTGCATCTGTTCACGAGTGAAGGCGTCGAGGGCGCCGAACGGTTCGTCCATCAGCAGCACCCGCGGGTCGGCAGCCAGCGCCCGGGCCAGGCCCACGCGCTGCTTCTGCCCGCCGGACAGTTGCCAGATGCGTCGCTCGCCGAAGCCGTCGAGGTCGACCAGGGCCAGCATCTCGCGGGCTTTGGATTCACGCTGGGCGCGTGGCACACCGGCCAGCTCCAGGCCGAAGGCAACGTTGCCCAGCACGTTCTGCCACGGCAGCAGGGCATCATCCTGGAACACCACGCCACGCTCGGCACTCGGGCCCTGCACCGGCACGCCGTCGAGGGTGATGCGCCCACTGCTTGGGGCGACGAAGCCGGCGATCAGGTTCAGCAGCGAGGTCTTGCCGCTGCCGGATGGCCCCAGGGCCACCAGCAGCTGGCGTGGCCCCAGGCTCAGGTTGATGTCGGCCAGCACCGGGGCGGTGGCGCCGGGGTACTGTGCGCTGATGCGCTCCAGTTCGAGCAAGGCCATGGCAGGCTCCGTGCGATTGCAGTCTTAGTTGGGGATGTACTGGGCACTGACGTACGGCGAGTAGTCCGGCAGCACCGCTTCGACCTTGCCTTGCTGCTTGAGGAAGGTGGCCGTGTCGGTCAGCGCCTGGGTGGTTGGCGCGCCCAGTTCCTTGGCCTGGTCGGCGGCCAGCGGATAGACGTTGCCCTGCAGCAGCACCGGGATATCAGCCGGTTTGGCGCCGGACAGCTTGGCCAGCTTGGCCACGTTGTCCGGGTTGGCCAGCCAGGCTTGCGGGTCCTTGCGGTAGTCGGCGTAGGCGTCGAGGGTGACCTTGGCGAAGGCCTTGACCACGTCCGGGTGCTTGGCGGCGAAGTCCTTGCGCACGATCCAGGCATCGAAGGTCGGTGCGCCTTTTTCGGCCAGCTCACCCGAGGTGATCAGCACCTTGCCGTTTTCCTTGGCCACGCCCAGGGCTGGGTCCCAGACGTAGGTGGCATCGATGTCGCCGCGCTTCCAGGCCGCGATGATCGCCGGGGGTGCGAGGTTGAGGATCTGTACCTTGGACGGGTCGATGTTCCAGCTTTTCAGCGCGGCCAGCAGGCTGTAATGGCCGGTGGAAACGAACGGCACGGCGACTTTCTTGCCGACCAGATCCTGCGGAGTCTTGATGCTGTCGCGGGCGACCAGGGCCTCGCCGGCACCGATCTGGGTGGCGATGAGGAAGGTCTCGACCGGCAGCTTGCGGGTGGCGGCGGCAGCCAGTGGGCTGGAACCGAGGTAGCCGATCTGCACGTCGCCGCTGGCCACGGCAGTGATCACGTCCGCGCCGTTATCGAACTTGCGCCAGTCGATGCTGGCCTTGCTGGCTTTTTCGTAGTTGCCATCGACCTGGGCCACTTTGGCCGGGTCGACCGTGGTCTGGTAGGCAACGGTCAGGTCGGCGGCCTGGGCCAACCAGCTGGTGCTGGCGAGGGTCAGGGCGGCGAACAGGCGCAGCGGAGCATGCGGGATCATGGTGAACCTCTCGTCAGGCAAGGGATGTCTTGGATGGCGAGAAGACTAGATGATCTAAGAAATCAAAAATAAATAACTTTTTAGAATTAGCTTAGGAGCCAAACGCTTTAACGTTGGCCAAAGGCTGAGAAGGCGCCTGGCGCTTGAGCGATCCGCTGCTACTCTTTTTTCCCTTTGTGAGGATCAGTAACCGGTTGCTGGTCGGCAAACGTTTGCAAATAACCTAAAGGTATGATTGACAGCGCCGATACAACTTTTCGCAGTAAAGGTTCCTACGATATTCCGTAAAAATCTTACAATTTCATAAAACGGTCATTTTGGATTTATAGGATTGTCATTATCCTGTAGCGCAGGGGGCGTCTTAGACCAAAGTCGAGAAACGTTTAGAAACGATTGACTTAATGGTCACGCTTTGGGGCTAATCGCCCATCCACGGTAGAGCGGGGCAACAGATCCTGCCGCCAGAGATACACAAGAATTAGAACGTAGAGGAGCAAAACATGTACAAGTCCAGCCTGGCTCTGGCCGTGGCAGTGGGGGTTTTCGCCCAAGCAGCAGGTGCCGCCGGTTTCGTCGAAGACAGCAAACTGTCGCTGAGCTCGCGCACCATGTACTACAACAACGACAACCGTGAAGCGCACGCTGCTGCCGGCGCTGAGCGTCCGGACCAGCGCGAGTCGGGTCAAGGCTTCAAGCTCGACTACATCTCGGGCTTCACCCCAGGCACCGTAGGCTTCGGTGTTGACGCTCAAGCCCTGTGGGGTATCCACCTGGACGGTGGCGAGGGTTACCACAAAACCGGTTTCTTCCCGGATGATGGCAAGGGCGCAGCTGCCCAGTGGGCTCGCTTCGGTGCCAACGCCAAGGCTCGCTTCTCCAAGACCGAAGTACACTTCGGTAGCGCCCTGGCTCCGAACCTGCCAATCCTGGTTTCCAACGACGGCCGTCTGCTGCCACAAACCTTCGAAGGCGGCACCATCCAGTCGAAGGAAATCGACAACCTGACCGTCAACGCCGGTCAGCTGACCCACGCCATGGGTCGTGCTTCGAGCAACCGCACTGGCCTGTCGGTCGCTGGCGCCACCGCTGACAGCAACAAGTTCCGCTACGGCGGCCTGGATTACAAGCTCACTCCAGACCTGACCCTGCAGTACTACTACTCGAACCTGGAAGACTTCTACAAGCAGCACTTCCTGGGTGCGACCCACGTCTTCAAGATCGCTGACAACCAGTCGTTCAAGACCGACCTGCGCTATTTCGACAGCAGCAGCGATGGTAACAACGGCCACGGCGGCGGCTACAACTTCAACAACAACGGTGGTTATGCCAAGAACACTGGCAAGGTCGACAACAAGACCTGGACTGCCATGTTCACCTACACCCTCGGTGGCCACGCGCTCATGCTGGGTCGTCAGCAAGTCAGCGATGACGGCGGCTTTGTCTGGCTGAACCAGGGCAACGTGGTTGATGGCAACGGTGACAACGAAGGTGCCGCTGGCTCCAGCTTCTACCTGTTCACCGACAGCATGATCAACCAGTTCGCCCGTGCTGGTGAGAACACCAACTTCGGTCAGTACTCGTATGACTTCGCCTCGCTGGGCGTTCCAGGCCTGAAGGCTTCGGTTGCCTACCTGCGTGGTGACGACATTCGCTACAAGAGCGGCCACGGCACTTACAACGAATGGGAACGTGACGCACGCGTCGACTACACCATTCAGGAAGGCACCCTCAAAGGCCTGGGCTTCAGCCTGCGTCAGGGCGTCTACCGTGGCGGCGGCAGCGAAGCCAGCGCCGACCAGGATCAGACTCGCTTCATCGTGAACTACACTTACAGCTTCCTGTAAGTCGTAGCCACACAGAAAGCCTCGCCTAGTGCGAGGCTTTTTTGTGGCCGCGATTTCGTATGCTGAAAAGTTATAAATAAATCATTATTTATTCTTTTTGTTTCTCGTCGAATGCAGGCACATTGAACCCATCAGCTAGAACACAGCACAGGAGCCGCACCCCATGAGCCTCAAACTCGGCGACATCGCCCCGGACTTCGAGCAGGAATCCAGTGAAGGCAAGATCCGCTTCCACGAATGGCTGGGCAACAGCTGGGGTGTGCTGTTCTCCCACCCGGCGGACTTCACCCCGGTGTGCACCACCGAACTGGGCCTGACCGCCAAGCTCAAGGAAGACTTCGCCAAGCGCGGGGTGAAAGCCATCGCCCTGTCGGTCGACCCGGTCGACTCGCACCACAAGTGGATCGAGGATATCAACGAGACCCAGAACACCGTGGTCAACTTCCCGATCATCGCCGACGCCGACCGCAAGGTGTCGGACCTGTACGACCTGATTCACCCCAACGCCAGCGACACCCTGACCGTGCGCTCGCTGTTCGTCATCGACCCGAACAAGAAGGTGCGCCTGACCATCACCTATCCGGCCAGTACCGGGCGCAACTTCAACGAGATCCTGCGGGTGATCGATTCGCTGCAGCTCACCGACAACCACAAGGTCGCCACGCCAGGTAACTGGCAGGACGGCGACGAGGTGGTGATCGTGCCTTCGCTGAAGGACGAGGAGGAGATCAAGCAGCGCTTCCCGAAAGGCTACCGGGCGGTGAAACCTTATTTGCGGCTGACCCCGCAACCCAATCGTTGATGAATTCCTCGTTGCATTGCTCTTAGCCATAGCAGGGATTTTCGGGCCGTTTCGACGGCCCTTTTTTATGCCTGCAGGAAAAGTGTTGGCATCTTCGCGGGCAAGCCCGCTCCCACAGGTAGCGAACCAATAGGTAAAAATGGAATAAACAAATGAAAAAATATGATTTCTAGATATATGTGTAGCCTGTTAATGTCACTCCAACAGAACACAAGGCAACGCCGAAACCACTAACCGGCCAAGCCATCGCTCCACCACCTTACTCGCCCGTCAACGAGGCAAGCAGGTGCAACCCGAACCTCAATCGCACAGGAGAGCGCCATGCGCACAGTCTTCTTGCGTCGTGGTCTGGTCGCCCTGTTTGCGGCGGCTGTATCCTTCGGCGCCATCACCCAAGCCCAGGCCGAGAGCCTGCGTATCGGTTATCAGAAATACGGCACCCTGGTGCTGCTCAAGGCCAAGGGCACGTTGGAAAAGCGCCTGGCCGAGCAGGGCGTGCAAGTGCAGTGGACCGAGATCCCCGGCGGCCCGCAGCTGCTCGAAGGGCTGAACGTCGGCTCGATCGACTTCGGTGTCACCGGCGAGACGCCACCCGTGTTCGCCCAGGCCGCTGGCGCCGACCTGCTCTACGTGGCCTACGAGCCGCCTGCGCCCCACAGCGAAGCCATCCTCGTGCCGAAAGGCTCGCCGATCCAGTCGGTGAAAGAACTCAAAGGCAAGAAAGTCGCCCTCAACAAAGGCTCCAATGTTCATTACCTGCTGGTCCGCGCCCTGGAAGACGCCGGCCTCAAGTACAGCGACATCCAGCCCGTCTACCTGCCACCTGCCGATGCCCGCGCCGCCTTCGAGCGTGGCAGCGTCGATGCCTGGGTGATCTGGGACCCGTACCAGGCCGCCGCCGAGCAACAACTGCAAGCCCGTACCCTGCGTGACGGCAAGGACCTGGTCGACAACCACCAGTTCTACCTGGCCACCCGTAACTACGCCACCCAGCACCCGGCGGTGATCAGCACCCTGATCGACGAAGTGCGCGCCGTGGGCCAGTGGTCCCAGGCCAACCCGCAGGAGGTCACCGACCAAGTCGCGCCACTGCTCGGCCTGCCCGCCGACATCACCCTGACCTCGGTGAAACGCCAAGGCTACGGTGCCCAGCCGCTCACCCCGCAAGTGGTGGCCGCACAACAGAAGATCGCCGACACCTTCCAGGCGCTCAAGCTGATTCCCAAGCCGCTGAGCATCAAGGACGTGATCTGGACACCCCCGGCCAAGGTCGCGACTGCGCCTTGATTGATTCGCCTGCGCCGGGGCGCCGCCCCGGCATGAGCCACCCTTGAGGAGACAACTCCAATGAGCCTTAATATTTTCTGGTTCCTCCCAACCCACGGTGACGGCAAGTACCTGGGCACTTCCGACGGCGCCCGCGCGGTCGATCACGGTTACCTGCAGCAGATCGCCCAGGCCGCCGACCGCCTTGGCTTCGGGGGTGTGCTGATCCCTACCGGGCGTTCCTGCGAGGACTCCTGGCTGGTGGCAGCGTCGCTGATCCCGGTGACCCAGCGCCTTAAATTCCTGGTGGCCCTGCGCCCAGGCATCATTTCGCCGACCGTGGCCGCCCGCCAGGCCGCGACCCTCGATCGCCTGTCCAACGGCCGCGCGCTGTTCAACCTGGTGACCGGTGGCGACCCGGACGAACTCGCCGGTGACGGCCTGCACCTGAACCACCAGGAACGTTACGAAGCCTCGGTCGAGTTCACCCGCATCTGGCGCAAGGTGCTGGAAGGCGAAACCGTCGACTATGACGGCAAGCACATCCAGGTGAAGGGCGCCAAGCTGCTCTACCCGCCGATCCAGCAACCGCGCCCGCCGCTGTACTTCGGTGGCTCGTCGGATGCGGCCCAGGACCTCGCGGCCGAACAGGTCGAGCTGTACCTGACCTGGGGCGAGCCGCCGAGCGCCGTTGCCGAGAAGATCGCACAGGTGCGTGAGAAGGCTGCAGCCCAGGGCCGCGAAGTACGCTTCGGCATCCGCCTGCACGTGATTGTGCGCGAAACCAACGAAGAAGCCTGGGCCGCCGCGGACAAGCTGATTTCGCACTTGGACGACGACACCATCGCCCGCGCCCAGGCTTCGCTTGCGCGCTTCGATTCGGTCGGCCAGCAGCGCATGGCAGCCCTGCACAACGGCAACCGCGACAAGCTGGAAGTCAGCCCCAACCTCTGGGCCGGTGTTGGCCTGGTGCGTGGCGGTGCCGGTACTGCGCTGGTCGGCGATGGCCCGACCGTGGCGGCGCGGGTCAAGGAATACGCCGAACTGGGTATCGATACGTTCATCTTCTCCGGCTACCCACACCTGGAAGAGTCGTATCGGGTCGCCGAACTGCTGTTCCCGCATCTCGATGTGCAACGCCCGGAGCAGGCCAAGACTGGCGGCTACGTGAGCCCGTTTGGCGAAATGGTCGCCAACGACATCCTGCCCAAATCCGTCGCGCAGAGCTGAGGGCCGGGCCATGAGTCGTGCAACCTCCACCACCCTGAGCCAGCGCCTGGCGCCGTGGGCCCTGCCAGTGCTGCTGCTGGCGGCCTGGCAGCTGGCGGTCAGCGCCGGCTGGCTGTCGACCCGCATACTGCCTGCGCCGAGCGCGGTGGTCAGCGCCGGCGTCGAGCTGGTGCGCAGCGGTGAAATCTGGACCCACCTGGCCATCAGTGGCTGGCGGGCCGGGCTGGGCTTCGTCATCGGCGGCAGCATCGGCCTGGTGCTGGGTTTCATCACCGGCCTGTCGAACTGGGGCGAACGCCTGCTCGACAGCTCGGTGCAGATGATCCGCAACGTGCCGCACCTGGCGCTGATCCCGCTGGTGATCCTGTGGTTCGGTATCGACGAGTCGGCAAAGATCTTCCTGGTCGCGCTGGGCACGTTGTTCCCGATCTACCTGAACACCTACCACGGCATCCGCAATGTCGACCCGGCGCTGGTGGAGATGGCCCGCAGCTATGGCCTGTCCGGCTTCGGCCTGTTCCGCCAGGTGATCCTGCCCGGTGCGCTGCCATCGATCCTGGTCGGGGTGCGCTTCGCGCTGGGGTTCATGTGGCTGACGCTGATCGTTGCCGAGACCATCTCGGCCAACGCCGGCATCGGTTACCTGGCCATGAACGCGCGTGAATTCCTGCAGACCGACGTCGTGGTGTTGGCGATTGTCCTGTACGCCGTGCTCGGCAAGCTCGCCGACCTCGCCGCCCGCGGCCTGGAACGTGTCTGGTTGCGCTGGCACCCGGCCTATCAAGTTGCCAGGAAGGAGGGCGCATGACCGTGCTCAAGGAACAACCGCCGCGCCTGCTGCGTGGCATCCCGCTGGCCTCCAACGGCTTGCGCAAGACCTTTGGCCAGCGCGAAGTCTTGAAGGGTATCGACCTGCATATCCCGGCCGGCCAGTTCGTCGCCATCGTCGGCCGCAGCGGCTGCGGCAAGAGCACCTTGCTGCGGCTGCTGGCCGGGCTCGATCAGCCGACTGCCGGTGAGTTGCTGGCCGGTGCCGCCCCCTTGAGCGAGGCCCGCGAGGAGACCCGCCTGATGTTCCAGGACGCACGCCTGCTGCCCTGGAAGAAGGTGATCGACAACGTCGGCCTGGGCCTGCGCGGTGACTGGCGCCAACGTGCGCTGGATGCCCTGGAGGCAGTCGGCCTGGCCGATCGTGCCAATGAATGGCCGGCGGCCTTGTCCGGTGGCCAGAAACAGCGTGTGGCCCTGGCTCGCGCCTTGATCCATCAACCGCGTCTGCTGCTGCTGGATGAGCCGCTGGGTGCGCTGGATGCACTGACCCGCATCGAGATGCAGCAACTGATCGAGCGTCTGTGGCGTCAGCACGGCTTTACCGTTCTGCTGGTCACTCATGACGTCAGCGAGGCGGTTGCCGTGGCTGACCGGGTGATCCTGATCGAGGACGGCGAAGTCGGCCTGGACCTCACGGTCGATCTGGCAAGACCCCGGGCGCGTGGTTCGCACCGCCTGGCCGCGCTGGAAAGCGAAGTGCTCAACCGTGTTCTGTCGGCCCCGGGCACTGCGCCCGAGCCGGACCCTGTAGCCCCTTTGCCCACGCAGCTGCGTTGGGCGCACTGAATCCCAGAAGCCAAAGAGAGAAGGAATCAAGCCATGACCATCAAAGCCATCAACGTCCGCAACCAGTTCAAAGGCACCGTCAAAGAAATCCTCGAAGGCCCGGTACTGTCGGAAATCGACGTACAGACTGCCTCCGGTATCGTCACTTCGGTGATCACCACCCGTTCCGTGAAAGAGCTGGAACTGCAGGTTGGCAGCGAAGTGATTGCCTTTGTGAAATCGACTGAAGTGTCCATCGCCAAGCTGTGATGCTGGTATCAGGGGCTGCTTTGCAGCCCTTCGCGGGCAAGCCCGCTCCCACAGGTACTGCGCAGTATTCAGAGCTTGCGCGGACCCTGTGGGAGCGGGCTTGCCCGCGAAGGGCCGCAACGCGGCCCCAATACTCTCAGTGGGTACGCTTTGCCAGAAACGGCGGCAGATACAAACCCAGATACGCCTCGAACACCCGCTTGCCTTCTTCGGCCATGCGCGGGGTGATCGCTTCATGCAATTGCACCGAACGCGCATACACCCGGTCACTCAGCTCCATCGCCAAGGCAAACACATCCACATCCGCCGGCATCACCGGTAGGTGGAAATGCTGGTCGAACAATTTGTGCATCAGGTCGCCCAGTTCCATGTCGTGCTGCCGGTCGGCTTGCACCACTTCGCTCAGGCCATGCTGCGCCAGAATCAACTGCCGCGCCGCGGCATCCTCGTTGTAGATGTCGAGCATGCGTTGCTCGATCAGTCGCGACAGCTCGTGCCAGGTGGCGACCGCGCTACTGTCGATCGGCGCGCTCAAGGCCTCGCGAAAAGCCCGGTGCACGTCAGCAGTCAGCGCCTCCAGCAAGGCTGGAACGCTGGCAAAGAAGTGATACACCGACGACGGCGGAATCTGCGCCCGCTCGGCCACGCTGTAGATCGACAGCCCCGCCACCCCCTGTTCGGCCAGCAGTTCACGGGCCGCGACCAGGATCGCCTCGATCCTGGCCTGGCTGCTGGCGCGCGGCTTGCGCTGGGTGGCGGTGCGGTTCATCAGTTGCTGATCGCCAGGATACTGGCCTGGTAGGCGCCGACGAACAGGTCAAAGTCGCCGACTTCCTCTTGTTCCAGCTCGGACTGCTTGGCCAGCGACTCACGGGCCAAAGCCTCGAAGGCCTGTTGCTGCTCGGCCGACAGCGGTTGCTCGCGGAAGGTCTGGGCGTGCAGGCGGCTCTGGCGCAGGGAGAACTGGACGAAGGTTTCGTCATGTTCGGTCATGCGCGCCAGCACCTGGGCCGACGGGGTCAGCGAGGCGTCGTCGACCTTGGCCTGCTGGGCAGCCAGGGCCTTGGCGTGATCGTCACTGCCCTGAGCCTGATCGAGCAGGCCGGCCAACTGGCCGATGCGCTCGATCAGTTCGCTGGCCCACTCGCGCAGGCCGACAGGCTGGCCGTTGCGGTGCAGCTCCAGGCCCGGACGGCGGCCTTCCTTGACCACGGTGAGGAAGTTGTTGGTGCACTGGCCACATTCGCCGTTGTCCAGCTGCGGGCTCTCTTCGAGGGCGCAGAACAGCAGGAACGCGTCGAGGAAACGCGCCTCGGTCAGGTCGACGCCGACCGGCAGGAACGGGTTGATGTCCAGGCAGCGCACTTCGACGTACTGCACGCCGCGCGAGGTCAGGGCCTGGATCGGCCGCTCGCCGGTGTAGGTGACGCGTTTCGGGCGGATGTTCGAGTAGTACTCGTTCTCGATCTGCAGGATGTTGGTGTTCAACTGCACCCATTCGCCATCCACGTGCGTACCGACCTCGACATAAGGCGGGTAAGGCGTGCCCACCGCCTTGCGCAGGCTGTCGGTGTAGCTGGCGAGGTTGTTGTAGCAAGGCGTGAGGCCCGCCTGGGCGTTGCTCTGGTAACCCAGGTCGCTCATGCGCAGGCTGGTGGCGTAGGGCAGGTACAGGGTTTCGCCATCCAGCTCTTCGAGCTGATGCGGGCGGCCACGCAGGAAGCCCTTGTCCAGTGCCGGCGAGGCGCCGAACAGATACATCAGCAGCCAGCTGTAGCGGCGGAAGTTGCGGATCAGCGCAATGTACGCCGAGGACTGGTAGTCGCGGTCGCTTTCCTCGCCACCTTCGGCATCGCGCAGCAGCGGCCACAACGCTTCAGGCAGCGAGAAGTTGTAATGAATGCCGGCAATGCACTGCATGGTGCGGCCGTAACGCAGGGCCAGGCCCTTGCGGTAGACGTGCTTGAGCTTGCCGATGTTCGAGGTGCCGTACTCGGCGATCGGGATGTCCTCCTCTGCCGGCAGCGTGCAAGGCATCGACGGGCTCCACAGGTATTCGTCGCCGAGCTTGCTGTAGACGAAGCGGTGGGTCTGTTCGAGGCTTTCGAGCACCTTGGCCGGGTCGGCCAGGGCCGGGGTGATGAACTCCAGCAGCGACTCGGAATAATCGGTGGTGATCTGCTCGTTGGTCAGCGCCGACCCCAGTGCTTCCGGGTGCGGGGTCTGGGCCAGGCGACCTTCGTCGGTCACGCGCAGGCATTCGCGCTCAATACCGTGCAGGCACTGCTTGAGCAGGGGGAGATTGGCGCCGAGCAGGCTCAGGCGGCGGTTGAGGAGGTCGCTCAAGATGTATTCCTTCACGCGTCAGTCGCCCCAATATGGGGGTAGCAAAGACGGTCTACAAGGGTAGGAGGAAAGGAACTGGCGTTGTCGCCTGGTTTACGCGGTTCCGGCAGTGCCAGCGCACTGCCGAAAAATACCGCAGATACCCCTTGGTGAGCTAGAGAACCGCGAAGGTTCCTTGCGCTTTCGCCACCAGCTTGTCGCCTTGAACTACGTCGGCGTCGACCACCAGGGTACGGCGCCCGGCATGCAGCACACGGGCCGTGCATAGCACTTCACCGTCGCTGACGGCGCGCAGGTAGTTGATCTTGCATTCGATGGTCACGCTCTGCTGGTCAAAGCCGTGGCTGGCCGAGCAGGCCAGGCCCATGGCGATGTCCACCAGGCTGAAGATCGCCCCGCCATGCAACTTCTGGCCGCGGTTGCGCAGGTGCGGCTCCAGCGCCAGGGCCACCTCGGCAACACCTGTATCCAGGCGTTGCACGCGGCAGCCTAGGAGCTGGCTGTAGGCGCTTTCGAGCAATTCCTTGGGAATGTCCATCACTTCTTCTTCAGTGTCTTGGCGTTGGCGAACAGAGCGGCCATGGCGTTGTTGGCCGGGGCGGCAGTGGCGGTTTCACGTTGGCGTGGCGCCTGCTGCTGACGGTTGCCGCCATTGCCACGGTTGCCGCCGCGGTTGCCTTCGACCTTTTCGCCCGGGGTGTCGCTCATGCGCATGGACAGGCCGACACGCTTGCGCGGGATGTCCACTTCCATGACCTTGACCTTGACCACGTCGCCGGCCTTGACCGCTACGCGCGGGTCCTTGATGAACTTCTCCGACAACGCCGAGATGTGCACCAGGCCGTCCTGGTGCACGCCGATATCGACGAAGGCGCCGAAGTTGGTGACGTTGGTCACCACGCCCTCGAGGATCATGCCCGGCTCCAGGTCCTTGAGGTCCTCGACGCCATCCTGGAAGGTGGCAGTCTTGAATTCGGGACGAGGGTCGCGGCCGGGCTTGTCCAGTTCTTGCAGGATGTCGGTGACGGTCGGCAGGCCGAAGGTCTCGTCGGTGAACTTCTTCGGGTCCAGGCGCTTGAGGAAGCTGCTGTCACCGATCAGCGAGCGGATGTCACGCTCGGTGCCAGCGGCAATGCGCTGCACCAGCGGGTAGGCTTCAGGGTGCACGGCAGAGGCGTCGAGCGGGTTGTCGCCGTTCATCACGCGCAGGAAGCCGGCGGCCTGTTCGAAGGTTTTCTCGCCCAGGCGGCTGACCTTTTTCAGGGCTGCGCGTGTAGCGAACGGGCCGTTGGCGTCGCGGTGGGCAACGATGTTCTGGGCCAGGGTGGCGTTGAGGCCGGAGATGCGGGTCAGCAGCGCCACCGACGCGGTGTTGACGTCGACACCCACGGCGTTCACGCAGTCCTCGACCACGGCGTCCAGGCCGCGGGCCAGTTTGATCTGCGAAACGTCGTGCTGGTACTGGCCGACGCCGATGGATTTCGGGTCGATCTTCACCAGCTCGGCC